>Ga0247727_10003023_pt1 | contig 37739 bp, 37 predicted proteins | sample WisWelCaveWW1625_FD_202498 | JGI IMG/M metagenome (GOLD analysis project Ga0247727, IMG submission 202498) | Biofilm microbial communities from Wishing Well Cave, Virginia, United States - WW16-25 | ecosystem: Environmental > Aquatic > Deep subsurface > Groundwater > Cave microbial mat | place...
CTCTCCCACTCTGTCCACGTTCCACCACAGACCCTCTCCGCCACGCACGCGCCTCCAGTGTTCCGAAAATGCGTCCCCAGAACGCCTTGCTCGCCTACGCCTTACGTCGATCTGCGGAACAGCTGACCTCGTACATCGGACATTCCTTTTCTTCGCGTCTGGGTCTATAATCGCCGGGTTGTTTCCAAGGGGTTAGGAGGCATTGGGGTGGCACTTCAACCGCAACCGCAGCCTGTGAAGAAGCCCGGTACCACGCCGCCGCTTCCCGCCGCAAAGCCGACCGGAACGACTCAGCCGATGGCCGCGGCGAAATCCGGCAACACGCAAGCGATGTCCAAGCCGCCGGCGGGTCCCCCGCCGAAACCGACCACCGCCAGGATGCCCTCGGTCGGAGCCGCGCCCGTAAAGCCCGCCGCTCCTGCGGCGACGAAGCCCGCCGGCCCGCCCGCCCAGAAGAAGCTCCTCGGCAAGATCCTCGAGGAAATGAAGATCGCCAAGCCGGAGCAGGTCAAGGCGGCGCTCAAGAAGCAGATGGAGGAGTCGGGCAAGCGCATCGGCGAGATCCTCGTCGAGATGAACGTCGCGACCGCCGCACAGGTCACCGAGGCCCTCGCCCACCAGTTTGGCTACCCGTACATCGACCTCAAGAACTTCAAAGTCGCCACCGAGATCCTTCAGACCGTCCCCCGCAACGTGTGCGAGGACAACTTCGTCTTCCCCGTCAGGGCGGCGGGCAGGACGCTGATGATCGCCATCTCCGACCCCGTCGACCTCTTCGCGCTCGACAACCTCAAGTTCATCCTCAACCGCGATCTCGAAGTCGCGCTCGCGCCGAAGGCCGACATCAAGGAGGCCATCGAGAAGGCCTACGGCTCCAGAAGCATGTCGGACATGAAGAACGCGATCGAGGCCGCCACCGTCACCCAGTCGGAAATCAAGGTACGAAGCGCCGACATGGAGGACGGGGAGGGCCCGGCGGGCGACGACGACGCGCCCGTCATCAAGTTCTGCCAGCTGATGATCGCCGAAGCGCTCAAGATGCGCGCGTCGGACATCCACGTCGAGCCGATGGAGGACCGTCTCCGCATCCGGTATCGCGTCGACGGCATCTGCCAGGAGGTCAACTCGCCCCCGAAGCGCCTCCAGGGCGCCGTCCTTTCGCGCCTGAAGATCCTCGCGGAGATGGACATCGCCGAGAAACGCAAGCCGCAGGACGGCCGCATCCGCATCAACATCGGCGACCGCGAACTCGACATCCGCGTCAGCGCGCTGCCGGCAACCCACGGCGAATCGGTCGTCATGCGCCTGCTCGAAAAGAAGACGAGCCTCCTCGGCCTGGAGGACATGGGCTTCCACTCGTCCGACTACAAGCGCTTCAACTCGATCATCAAGAGGCCCAACGGCGTCGTTCTCGTCACGGGGCCCACGGGATCGGGCAAGACGACGACCCTCTACGCCGCCCTCAAGAACCTCAACCGGCCCGACGTGAAGATCATCACGGCGGAGAACCCGGTCGAGTACAACCTGGCGGGCATCAACCAGGCGCAGGTGAAGGCGGGCATCGGCATGACCTTCCAGCGCATTCTGCGCGCGATGCTGCGGCAGGCGCCCAACATCATCCTGGTCGGCGAAATCCGCGATCAGGAAACGGCCGAAATCGCGATCCAGGCGGCGCTCACGGGCCACCTGGTCTTCTCGACGCTGCACACGAACGACGCGCCGGGCGCCGTGACGCGCCTCATCGACATGAACGTGAAGCCGTTCCTCGTGGCCTCGTCGGTCCAGGCGGTCATGGGTCAGCGGCTGGTCCGCATCCTGTGCCCGCACTGCAAGGAAATCGATCCTGAGCCTGATCCCGTCGCCCTCAACGCGCTCAGCATCAAGATCGAGGATCTGCGCGGCCGCTCGATCTACCGCGCCGTCGGCTGCGGCGAGTGCAAGAACACCGGCTACCGCGGCCGAAAGGGCATCTTCGAACTGATGGAAGTCAACACGACGATGCGCGAGATGATCTTCAAGAAGGAGCCGACGCAGAAGCTGAAGGAGGCCGCGCGGCTCAACGGCATGGTCACGCTGCTCGAGGACGGCGTCCGCAAGGTCTTCGACGGCATCACGACGCTGGAGGAGATTCTCACCATCACGCACCGCGAGGACATCACCTACGTCTAGAGCCCCCAGGAGGAATCGATGGTTGTCGAACTGAACAAGCTGCTCCAGCTGATCGTCGACAAGAAGGCGTCGGACCTGCACCTCGCCGTGGGCATCCCGCCGACGGTCCGGCTGCACGGCGGCCTCCGCCCTCTCAACCTGCCGCCGCTGACGCCGCAGGACACCACCGACTTCATGAAGGCCATCACGCCCGAGCGCTGCCAGCAGGAGCTCAAGGAGAAGGGCGGCTGCGACTTCGGCTTCGCGTTTGAGAAGAAAGCCCGCTTCCGCACCTCCATCTTCATGCAGAAGGGAAACATCGGCCTCGTCCTGCGCCTCATCCCCAGCAAGCTGCTCTCGTTCGAGGACATCGGCCTTCCGCCCAGCGTCAAGAACCTGCTCTTCCGCCCCCGCGGCCTGGTCCTCGTCACCGGCCCGACGGGATCGGGCAAGACGACGACCCTCGCGACGATGGTCGACTTCATCAACATCGAGAACGACTGCCACATCATCACCGTCGAAGATCCCATCGAGTACTACCACGAGCACAAGAAGTCGATCATCAACCAGCGCGAGATCAACGTCGACGTCGGCACGTTCTCCGAGGCGATCCGGCGCGGGCTGCGCATGGACCCGGACGTCATCCTCGTCGGCGAAATGCGCGACCTCGACACGATCGGCGCCGCGATCACGGCGGCCGAAACCGGCCACCTGGTCTTCGGCACGCTGCACACGACGGGCGCCGCCCGCACGATCAACCGCATCGTCGACGCGTTCCCGGTCGAGCAGCAGGAGCAGATCCGCGCGCAGCTCTCGACGGCGCTCCTCGCCGTCATCTCGCAGGCCCTGATGCCGAAGGCGGACGGCGGCATCATCGCCGCGTTCGAGATCATGATCGTGAACTCGGCCGTCGAGCACCTGATCCGCGAGAACCAGACGCACAAGATCACGAGCGCCATCCAGACGGGCGCCTCGCAGGGGATGATCCTGCTCGACGACTTCCTCTACAACCTGTTCATCCAGAAGAAGATCACGTACCAGACGATGATGGGGTCGGCGCAGAACCCCAGCGACCTCGAGCAGAAGATCAAGGAATTCACGTACGCGACGCAGAAGAAGTAGCTAGCAGCTAGCAGCTAGCAGCTGGTGAACGCATCGAGAAGACCGTAGACAACGCAACGCCCGGCGCAAGCCGGGCGTTGATGTTGGGGGCCGTTGCGGCGGTCATCGCCGACGCCGCGATCTACTACTTCGGCGCCGAGCCGCTCATCCGCTATTTCGCGGGGCCCGACTGCCCGTCGAACCTGGAGTTCGCCCCGGCCGCGGCGAAGAACGCCGGCCTCGCGGTGAACTACGCCCTGCGCCTCAGTGCCGCCGCGGTCATCGCCACCTTCCTCTCGCGGCGCGGCCATGCGACGGTCGACGATCTTGGCCTCACCCTGAAGGACGCGGGGCGCGACGCCGTGTGGACCGCGAAGGTGATCGGCGTCCTCCTGGCCGGAGCCCTCGTGCTCGCGGCAGCGGCGGTCGGCGTCATCCGATGGCGCCACGCCCGGGTCGACTTGGGATCGGACATGGAGCTCTGGCCCGTATCCCTGCTCTGCGCCCCGCTCGCGGAGGAGTTCGTCTACCGGTCGCTCCTGGTCAACGGCCTGAAGGCCAACTACGGCACGAAGTCTACCCTCGCCTTCTCCGCGCTGATCTTCTACGCCCTTCACCTGGGCTACAGCCGCCCGTGGTGGCACCTGCATTACCTCTTCGCCGGCGCCATTCTCGCGTGGGCGTTCCTCCAGCGGCCCAGGCTCTGGATCGTCCTCCTGCTCCATGCGGGGGGGAATCTCCTCGTCATGTCGGACGACCTGCTGTGGCGGTTCGCCCCGAAGGCGTACCAGGCGCTACTCGGCCAGGGCCGCTGAGAGCTGCTCCAGCGCCGACACCGCCAGCTCGCCGTCGTACCGCTCGCGCGCGACGCCAGTGAGCTCCTCCGGCGGCGGACGGATCATCAGCAGGCGCCGCTCCTCGGCGGAGAGCGCCGACGTCCGGGAGGCCCGCTCCTGGAGCATGCGCGCCAGGATCTCGCTGACGTACTTGCGCCCGTCGGGATGGCCCCACAGGAGGCGGAGGTAGTCGCGCTGGCGGGTCATTTCAGCCTGCGCGTCGACGCGGTCGGCGGGTGCGATCCGTCCGAATCGGATCGCGGCATCGACGTAGGACTTGAGGGACGCCTCGATCTTGATGCGCTCGACATCGATGAGCGGCGCGTCGGCCGAACACGCGGCCAGGAACAGAAGCAAGGGCGTGAGTCGCATGAGGCTAGCGGCCGTTTGAGCCGAGTGTCGATCGCGGCGCCCCCGTCGCTCTACTTCTTCGCGTCGGGAACTTTGAATCCCGCCTTCTGAATCGCGGCCTTGATGGCGGCATCGCCCAGCGAACCCTTCTCGCACTGCACCACGAGCCGCTTGTCCATGGAGTTGAAATCCAGGGAGAGCATCACGCCCTTCAGGACCATCACGGCCTTGAAGAGCGGCTCCGCCGACTGATGCTCCGCCGTGTACTCCCAACGGATGGTGACCGCTTCGTGCGTCTCGCTGGTGACCTCGAAGCCGAGCGGGCCCGCGACCGCCCCCACCGTGCGGAGATTGAACGTCTGAGCATCGACCCAGAGCGACGCGCCGCCGCCGGTGAGGCTCTCTTCTTTCTCGATCCCCCGCACCTTGCGGACGGCTTCGATCAGCTTGGCGGTGCTCGGATCCTTGGCGTCCTTCAGGGTCCGGAACGACAGGCGCATTTTGCACGGCGAGAGGGTGACGGCGTTGCCGCCGGCCACCAGCTGCCGCACGCGGTCGATGCTCCGGAACTCGCCGAAGTAGTTGACCGCGACGATCTGCTCTTCCGCGCGCATATTCACGCCCTGGACGAAGTCCTTGCCCTTCAGCGCCTTCTCGACGTCGGCCGGCTTGACGTCCGGGGAGAACCAGCGAACGACGACGACGCTGGCGATCGCGTTCGGGTTGGTCTTCTCTTCCTTCTTGCCGCCGTTGTTGCTGCTGCCGCCCGTCTTGTCGCTGCCGTTCGGCATCTGGGCGAAGACGAGGGACGGCGAGAGGAACAGGGCCAGGAGCGCGAGAAGTGCCTTCATGAACAGCCCTCCGTAAGCGTGCCTATGGTACGCCTGCGGACAGGCCGCGCGCCAGCGAATTACCAGTTGTCGTGGGCGTGCGGCCACGGAGTCTCGCCCCCGCAGCGGTAGCACCAGATCGTCTCGCCGTGCTTGTGGTCGGGCCCTGCGTCGCGCCGGCACTCCTTGCAGAAGAAGGTGCCGTTGTGGACATGGTCGATCGCAACCTCGGTCTGGCAGGATCCGCAGAGCCGGGTGGCCTCGTGGATGTGGTCGGCGCCGGCTTCACGTTCGCAGCGGTAGCAGAACCGCGTCTTGGCGCAGATGTGGTTGGAGGAGGTCTCGAGATTGCACGCGCCGCAGTAGAAGGTCACGCCGACGATCTGCTGGGGCGAGAGCATGCGATGGCAGCGGTCGCACTCGTGGTGGACAGGGATGTTGCGCTTGTCGCCGCGGCAGACGTCGCAGTGCTTGGAGTCGTTGCAGACATGCGAGACGCCCTGGGTGTACTGGCACGCGTCGCAGCGGTAGGTCACCTGGTGGAGGTGGTTCGCGCCCTGCTCACGCGCGCACATCCGGCACGGCACCGTGTGGCCGCAGCGGTGGCCGCCGTAAACCCCAAGGTTGCAGGCGTGGCAGACCCCGCCCGACAGCATGTTCTCGGGGGCCTTCCAGGCCGCTGTATTCAGGGGCTCGGCGGTCCTGGTCGTCTCACGTCCCCGGCATCCGACTCCGAGCACCACCATCGCCGCCAAGACGAGTCTCATGCAATCCTCCCAGTCATCAGGACGGGACTCTATCCCTGTCTCCGTCGGCCGCCAATGAAAAAAGAACGGGCCACCCTGTTACGGATGGCCCGTCCTGGCGGATTCGTTTCGCGCTACTCCCGGGTGACGTCTCCGGCCGTGAAGCCCGCCTTCTCGATGATCTGCTTGAAGGCGTCGTCCTTGACGTTGCCCTTCTCGGCGATGACCGTGATCGTTCCCTTCATGTCGTCGAGCTGGATGAGGAACATCACGCCCTTCTGCTTGAAGACTTCCTTCTTGAGCGGATCGACGATCTGGCCTTCCTTCGTGAACTTGAAGGCGACCGTGATGAGCTCGTGGGTGTCTGACTCGATGTCGAAGCCCTCGCTCTTCGCGGCTTCCTTCGCCTTGCGCCAGTCGAACTTCGACGGATCGATGTAGATCGTCAGGCTGGTGCCCGCCGAAGCGCTGTCGACAAAGATCGTGCCCTTCACGGTGCAGACCTTGTCGCGGCACTTCTTGCTGTCGGCATCCTTCACGCCCTTGACCGGCTTCAGCGTGTAGTGGACCTTCGCCGGCGTAACGATGACCGAGTTGCCGCCCGCCACGAGCTTCTTGACCTGGTCGACGTCCTTCAGCTCGCCGAAGTAGTTGACGCACGCGAGCTTGTCGTCGGCATGCGTGTGGTAGCCCTTCACGAACGACTTGCCGTCGAGCGCCTTCTCGACGTCGGCCGCCTTGACTTCCGTGCTGAACCAGCGGACCACGACCCACTCGTACACGGCCTTGGGGTTGACCTTCTCGTCGGTTTTCTTGGTCCCGCCCTTGTCGGTCTTGCCGCCGCCGCCCGCGCTCTCACTGCCGTTGCCCATCGTCGGGCCGGTGTGGGCGCCGCCGCCCGCCATCGAACCACCGCCAGCAGAGGCTCCGCCTCCGCCGCCGCCGCCGCCGCCTCAGCAGCCCTGGGCGCGGGCCTCAGCCTGTGCCAGGGCAAGGAATCCGGCGCTCAACAGCGCCATGACCATCACGGGAAGTTTCATGCAAACCCCTCCAGTTTCACTGACGTTTGATCTGATCAATCTTCATGCCGGCCTTCTCGGCCGCTTTCTTGATGGCTTCGTCCGTCGCTGCCTTCTTTATAGCAATACAGATGAGATGCTTGGTCGTGTTATCGATCTTAACACAAACAAGACCCTTCACCCCGTTCAATGCCTTGGCAAATTCGGTGTACTTGTCGCCCGTGGTCGTGATGTCGAGGATCTCGTGGGTGGCCACCTCGCCCTTGAATTTGTATTTCTCGGCGAGGGCGGGAAGCGCCCCTATCGAGAACTTCTCGAGATCGCAGACGATCTCAACGTAACCCTCGCGTTTGAAGGAGTTCCGCACGCCTTCCGTCGCGTCGAGTTCCTTGAAGAACCCGTTGATATCGGAGCCCTTCTCGGGCTTGAGGTTCAACCGGACCGAGGCGTGACTCAGCACGTAGGCGGGGGCACCGGCGCCCGCCGCGGCCGCCTCAACCCCCCTCAGGGCCGCCAGCGTGCCGGAGAACATGACCGTGACGCTGTTCTCGTTCGGCGTGAAGGTCACGCCCTCCACGCCCTTCACCCGCTCCAGCGCCGCCTTGAGCGCCGCGGGATCGGACTTCTCGGAAACGTAGTGGAACTTGATCGACTCGGAAAGCCCCGACTCTTCGTTGCTCATGCCGCCCTTCTTGCCCTTCTCCTGGGGCGCTGCCAGCGCCAAGGCAAGGATGAGCGTGATCATGGCTGCCTCCCACTACGGCCGGACAACGAGAAAGGGCGGGTTGCCCGCTTGAGCAACCCGCCCCTCAATGTGTGCTTCGCTATCGACTAGAGCCGGACGATCTCGCCGACTACGACCTTCGCCTTCTCGGCCATCTTCTTGAAAGTGTCGTCCGCGATCTTCTTGACGGTCCACATCTCGGCGGTGTCACCCGACGCGCTCTTTACGACGATGACGCCCTTGGTCGCATTGAGATCCTTCTCGATCGTCGAGGCGTCGCCCGTGGAGAGCTTGACGGTGACGAACTCGTGGGTCGTCATCTTCGCTTCGAAGCCCGCGTTCGCGGCGGCGGTCTTCAGCGTGTCGAACGTGAACGTGTCGAGGTCCGCGTAGATCTCGGCCGTCGCGTTCTGGAGGATCGCCTTCTTCACGCCGCTCAGACCCTGGAGCTCCTTGTTGAGCTTGGTCAGATCGGCGTTCTTCCCGGCGACCTTGAAGCCGACGACGATCCGCGCGTGGCTGACCATGGCAGCGGGAACCCCGGCCGCGGCGGCCGCCGGCTCGAGCGCCTGGGTCTGCTTCAGCGTGCCACTGTAGGTCACCTTCACGGTGCGCGTCGTGGTGTCGAACTCAACCTTCGTGACGCCCTTCACCCGCTCCAGCGCAGCCTTCAGGCTCGAGGGCCCGAGTTCCGCGTTGAAGTAGTAGCGCATCATCAGGACTTCGGACTGGATGGCAGCTTCCGAGCCGGTCAACCCGTTGGTATTGACCTTCATGCCGCCGCTGGTCGTCGAGCCGCCGCCGCTCGTCGTCGAGCCGCCGCCGGCCGGCGCCTGGCTACCACCGCCGCTCGAGGAGGATCCACCCCCTCCAGAGCCGCATCACTGACCGTAAACCGGAACCTGTGCGAGGGCGACGAACGCCGCCACCGCGACGATTGCCATAGCGCTCTTCATGAATCCTCACCTCCGCATCCCGCACACAACGTACGGGGCTACTTAACTCTACAGTCCCAATGCTGAACCGTGTTGCAGAAACCGAATTTTTGTTGCCGCTCCCCAGCGGCAACTTCCCGCTCCCAGACAGATGCCGAAAATAGGAAGCCGGCTGAGGAAAGGGGCGAGCCTTGTTGACTATTTCCCCAGCCGGCCAAAATTTCAAATATCGTGTAGCCACACCCCTTCCCGCAAATACCGGACCATCGAGGGGTTCGGGCGGCGATTTAAGCTATTGCATACAAATGCGTTACGCGGCATCCGTTTAGGCGCTGCCGGGTTTGTAAAGCGCTCTTGACGGCCTGTAACGCAAAAAACCGTCCTCAGCGGGAGGCCGGGACAGGATCGAGAATATAAAAGAAGCCGCAGGCGACGATCCTCGATCGCTTCGTCTGGAAGAAGCCCATGGTGTCTGCACACGGATCGACCACCAGCGCGACGTGCCACGGCTGGCTGAAGAAGTTGTTGTGGATGAACTGGTCGTAGCCCGACAGGAAGATTCCGTAGTGCGGATGGGTGTGCTGCCATCCCACGATCGGCTTGTCGTTGAATCGCTTCTCCTTGTCGCGCTGGATCTGCTCCTGGGTGTCGAGCGTGAACTTGAACGACGCCGACGTGTTCTCGTATCGCACGGCCTTGACGTACCCGACGATCTCGATCCAGTACGTCGACTTCCACTTGTAGAAATCGCCGATGAGCACCCCGCCCAGCTCGCGGCTCGTGTTGCTCTTCGAATAGATGATGATCTCGCGCAGGATCTCCTCGCGCAGGAAGATGTGGAGATCGTCCTGCTGGATCGTCCCCATCGCCTGCACGCGCCTCTTCGGATCAAGCGTCGGAAGAAGGCGATCCTCCGGCACGATCGTCTGGACATCCTCGAACTGGAGCTCGTCGCTCATCTCTTCTCTTGGCGTCCTGGCGATTACTCGATGATCACAATATCGTCATTCGGCGGCGGGCGCTGAATCGGCGGCGCCGGATTGCGTCCGCCCGGACGGCGCGGCAGCGTCGGCGTCGGCGTGTTGTCGTCAATGATCAGGACGTCGTCCTCGGGCTTCGCGGCGGGCTTCGATCCGCCGAGGTCGAGCTTGATCACGTTGTTCCCGGCCACCTGCCCAACCTTGTCGCGCAGCGTCCGCTTGTCGAGCGGGAAATCGTACTGCGTCTGCGTCTCGCACCACCGGCCCGCGCTGTAGTTGTAGGCGCTTTTCGGGTCGTAGTTCGACATCCGAACCATGTCCCAGAGCATCTCGCACAGTTCCGCCAGCCCCAGGCTCGGCACCCAATTGGTGCTGTAGCCGCCCAGGCAGACCGCCCCTACCGCCGAGATGTTGGGATGGTAGATGCTCGTCAGCCACTGAAGATCGGGCCGGCTGCGCGGATAATCGATTCCCAGCCTGATCTCGACGCGGTGGACGTCGGCGATGTCCACCGTCTCGGACTCGGAGCGGCGCATGAGCCCCTTGCCCTTGAGCGTCACCAGGTAGCGCTCGGGCGGATCCCCGGACGCCTGGAATTCGATGATGCCGGAGTTCTCCCGGAGGTGCTTCATCGCCTCGTGGTCGGAGTTGAGCCGGCGCGTGCGCGGCGTGTCCATCAGGGCCATATCGTTATTGTCCCGGCTTGTCCTGGTCGGTCCCGAGAATCGACTTCAACTCCTTCGCGAGCTGGTCCAGCGAGTTCATGCGGGCGTCCACGACGTCCTTGCTCTCCGCCTTCTCAGCCGCCGCCTCCACCTGGTCGACGATCTTCCCGAGCTTCTCGAACGACGGCCGCTTGCGGTCGCCCGTGGTGCACCGGGTGTTGATGGTGTTGAACTGGGCGCGCATCCGGGTCGCCGTCTCCTTCAGCTGGTCCGGCTTGACCCCGGCGGCCTTGTGGGCGCCCGCGAGCACCTCGGCGTCACGGACGATCTTCTCGGCCTCCATCGTGTAGAAGAGGAGCGGCATCTTCCCGCCCATCGCGTCCCAGATGCCGTAGCCGATGAACGCGAGCAGGACGATACTGCCCGTGACCAGAAGGAGCTTCTTCACCGGACGTTAGCCGGCGACGATCTCGGGGTAGACGATGAGGTGGTCGCCGTCCTTCACACCCGCGTCAGGGAGGGTCTGGCCTTCCTGCAGCCGCTTTCCCCCCTCCTTGTGGTCCAACCCGTACACCATCGGCGTGCCGTCCGGCGCCGTCACCGGAAGCTGCATCTTGGTGATGATGTTCGGGAGGATCTTCTTCACGGGCACCGTCGGAGAGATCTTCGCCTTCACGCTCTTCGCACCCGTCTGGTCCAGAAACGTGACCTGGATTCCGCTGTCGGTCATAGCCCGCGCCTCCACTGATAGTTACGGTCGTTTGACGGAGCCTGCCCTGTAATGTTACGCCCCGATTCGTCCAGATGCCACACGATATGACCTCTAACGCCTGGCCTTCGTCTTGGTTCTCCGTTTTGGCGCCTCGGGCGGCAAGCCGCTGAAGGCCATGACGGCACCGCGGTCGCCAGCCAGCCGCAGCCACCGCACCTCGTGGCCGACGGCGACCTTGACGATGTCGAATGGCGGCACGCCGAGCTCCCCCAGCCTGCGCTTCGCCAGCGGCGTCCCCCGCTCCACCCGGTGCACGCGCTGCATCTGCATCACGTTTTTGCATTTCGGGCAGAGCCCGTCCTTGTAGGTCAGCTTCGCCACCGCCTTCATCACCTCGTGGTGCACGCGGCACGTCGGGCAGGTCACGTCGACGAGCAGCTCGCGATCAAGAATCAGCGCCGCGTTCTTCGCCGACTTCGCCGCCGCGAAAAGCTGCTCCGCCGTCGAATCGCTCCCGACGGCGACATCCTCGATCGCCGAGTACGTCTCGTGCGACAGGCACTCTTCCTTCCGCTGCAGGTTCGACGTGTAGAAGTTGTTGCCCTCTCCGTTGAACACCATCGCCGCGCCGGCCTTCACCGCGTGGCCGTGCAGCAGCTTGAGCGCCTCCTGCACCTGGAGCCCGCCGATGATCGAGCTGATCGTCGGCGCCGTCGGCACCTTGCCTTCCGCGACATCCTCCCGCTTCAGGAGGGGGCACGAGTACCTCAGGTTGATGAGCTGGTAGTCGCGCTCGCTCATGCCGCACTCGTAGCACGCGTTGCCCGGCGGCACGAAGACCTTGCACGTGCCGCTGATCTCCTGGATCGCGCCGTCCACCCACGGCTTCGTCACCTTCCAGCACTGGCGGTTGATCCAGAGCCGCGCCTCGCGATTGTCGAGACAGCCGATGACCACGGCGACCACCGAGAAGACGCCGAGCCCGAGGTCGGTGATGACGTTGCCGTTCAGCGCCCGGACCTTGACGTCCGGGTTCATCGCCCTCGCCGCGGCCGCCGCGCGCTCCGCCTTCGCGCGGCCTGCATCACTCGACCGGTAGAGCACCGATCGCGTCAGGTTCGTCGCCTCGATCGTGTCGTAATCGATGATGAAGAGATGGCCGACTCCGAGGAGCGCGAGGTTCTTGATGACTTCGTTGCCGAGCGCGCCGGCGCCGACGACGAGGACCTTCGACGCCAGCAGCTTCTCCTGCCGCCACCACGAGATGAGGCGCATCCGGCCGTAGCGGTCGTTCTCGTCGATGATGAGCAGGTCGTCGGACATGTCGCGCGTCCTGATAAGAGTGCGGAGAAGTGTATCATCGCGCCTTCCGATGAAGCGACCCGACAAGACCGAACTCATCCTTCTCGCCTGCCTCGGCGCGGCGCTCCTCTCCGCGATCATCGGCTCGGTGTGGCTCGCGTTCGACTACTCGCGCAAGGAACGGAGATCGCTCCTCGAGGCCGGCCGCATCCGCTCCGAGATGCGTCTCCACGAGGCGAGGACCCCGCCCTCCGCCGAGGGATCCTCCAGCGGCGAGTCGCTCATCGAGCAGGAACTCGCCACGGCGGTCCAGACGCTCGCCACCGTCGACGCCGACCAGGCGATGGCGCCCGACGAACGGAGCCGGCGGCTCAACGCCGCCTTCGTCACGTTCGACGCGTACGTGAAGGCAAAGCCGAACGACGCCCCCTCGTACTTCCGCCGCGGCCGCTGCCATGACCTTCTCGGCCGCATCCCCGAGGCCCTCGCCGACTACCAGAAGGCAATCGACCTGGAACCGAAGCTCACGGCCGACTTGTCTCCACGGATTCGAGAGCTCAGGCAGGTCGTCGGGAAGTGAGCCGATCCGCAGGCGGATCGCTCACCGGATGTTCGAGGTTCGATGTACGACGTTCGATGTAATGTCCGATGTCATCCAATCACATCGTACATGACATTGAACATCGACCCTCGTACATCGAACATCCAGCTCAGAAGATCCTCTTCCCCAAACAGCTCAGGATCAGCTCGCTCGCGAATTCCGCGGTGCTGTTCCTCGTGTCGAGGATCGGGTTGATCTCGACCATGTCGATCGCGATCACGTCCTTGGTGTCGGCCAGCATCTCCATGCAGAGATGCGCCTCGCGGTACTCCAGTCCGCCCTTCTTCGGCGTCCCCACGCCCGGCGCGATGCTCGGGTCGCACGAATCGATGTCGAACGAGACGTGAATGCCCTCCGTCCCCCGGCTCGCCGCCTCGATCGCCTCGTCCATCACGTGCGACACGCCGTGCTTGTCGATGTCCTTCATCGTGAAGACCATCACCCCGCTCTCGACGATGTTCTTCTTCTCGCGCTCGTCGAGATCGCGGATGCCGACCAGCACGCAGTTCGACTTCCTCACCTTCGGCTTGAAGCCGCCGATCGACATGAGCTCCTCGTCGCCCATTCCCAGCACGTGCGCCAGCGGCATCCCGTGCACATTGCCGCTCAGCGACGACTCCGGCGTGTTCATGTCGCCATGCGCGTCGAACCAGATCAGGCCGATCCGCTCGTCCTTCTCGCGGTGGAACTTGGCCGACCCTGCGATCGATCCCATCGCCAGCGAATGGTCGCCGCCCAGGACCAGGGGGATCCGTCCCTCCTTGTGCGCCTTCAGGCTCGCCGCGCAGACGTCCTCGCAGACATCCTTGATGTCCTCGGCGTACTTCATCTTCGGATCGCCGATGTCGCACTCCTCCGGCAACGGGACATCGATGTCGCCGCGGTCGACGACGTCGTAGCCGATCTTGCGGATCCGTTCGGCGAGGTTCGTCACGCGCAGGCCGCTCGGACCCATCTCGACTCCGCGGCGGTTGGCGCCGAGGTCGAGCGGCACTCCGATGATGGCGGCCTTGCGAAGCATGCCGGCGATTCTACCGTCGCCGGCTCTTCCGGGGTCGCTTCTTCGGTCTCTCGACTCGGACGGCGGGGGCGTCATCGCTCGAGACAAGCCATTTCATCGCCTCGTCGCGCGTGCGGAACGTTTCCACCTGCTTCTGGCTGCCCGGATTTGCCGCCCGCAGCGCTCCATACATCCTCGCGAGGCCGATCTGGATCTCGTCGGTCGCGACCACGGCAATCTTGCCGGGCGACCGGTCCATGGCGGCGGAAAGCTTGGCCAGCTCTTTGACCTTCTGCATCGACTCGTAGTCGAGACTCTCCACCCTCGCCATGTCGATGAGCTCGGAGAATCCGGAGAGGTCCGCGCGCGACCAGACCTCCCTCTGGTAGGCGACCAGGTCGTCCCCTGTCAAGGTGCCATGCGGCTCAGCGACGACCAGCTTCCTCAGCCGATTGATGCGGTGCCGGATCGGCATCGCTACGGCGCCTTCGTTTCGCGGATCTTCCGCACCGCTCTCTTCATGTCCCTGATCATACGGCCGTCGCATTCTCTTTGAATCTGCGATTCCACGGCGTCGGCCGCCGCCGCGTCGCCGATGTCCTTCAGCGCCGCCACCGCGCCGCCCCGGATTCGGAACGACGGGTCGCCGACCAGCGCGATCAACCGCTTGACCACCGCGTCGCGCTCCGGCACGTCGATCCGCCGGACGCCATCGCCGGCGCCGCCGCTTTGACGGCGTCGAACCCACTCGCCGAGCGCCGACGTCGCGCGCTGCCGGATCCACGGATGGACTCCGTACGTCGTCGCGCTGGCGAGAATCGCCAGGCACCCCGGGTGAATCTGCGTCGTCAGCCCGCTCAGGACGCCCGGCAGCACGACCTCGTCGTCGGCGAATTTCTCCGCCGCCTTCGAAAGCGCCGCGAATGCGTCGGGCCGCTTTCCGAGCGCCGTCCACGCCGTCGCGCGGCAGTTCAGGCTCTGCTCCTCGTATCCCGCCTTCTCGAGAACCGCCGCGACGTCGTCGCGCGTCGCCCAATTCCCGAGCGCCTCGTAGACCGCCCAGCGCACCCGCGGATTCTCGATCTTCAGTGCCGCGAGAAGCGCGTCGCCATCGAGCAGACCCAGCGCCTGCGCCGCCGCGATCTGCAGCCCCGCGACCTTGCTCTCGATCAGCATCCGCTTCAGCGGCGGAACCGCCGCCCGGTCCTTCGACTCGCCCAGCCGCTCGATCGCCCATCGACGCATCCAGACGTGCGGCGACTTCGAGAGGATCTCACAGAGCTGGTCGACCGTGAGCGACTGCGTGAGTTTCTTCAGCACCCGGCCGCGCGGATCGAAAAGGACCAGCCCCGGCTTCGCGTCGAGCGGGAAGGTCAGCGTCTGCTCGGCGCGATCAACCTGCGTCAGGTACATCCTCCCGTCGATCTCGATCTCGACCGGCATCCGGAAGAGCGCCACGTGATCGTCGGCCTTCTGTTTCTGCGCGACCGCGACCGAGAGCGTCTTGAGCGTCTCGTCCCAGCTCGTTGTCACCTCGAACTCCGGGTAGGCCGCCTTGAAAAGCCACTGATCGAAGAACCAGTCGAGCGGCTCGCCGTAGACATGCTCCATCGCCCCCTGGAGATCGCGCGTCCGCACGTTCTTGAAGGAGCCGTTCTCAAGATAGAGGTGGATGCCCTTCCAGAAGACGACGTCGCCGACGATCGACCGCAGCATGTGCAGAACGCAGGCGCCCTTGCCGTACGAATGGCCGTCGAACATGTCGAGCGGATCGGTGTATCGGTCGGTCACGATGGGCCGCTGGTAGTCGCCTCCCAGCGCACCCGCGAACATCCCCGCCATCGTGTCGGCGTACGCCTCCGCCCCCTGCTCGTGCTCGATCCAGAGCGCCGACGCGTAGGTCGCGAAGCCTTCGTTCAGCCACGTCTCCGACCACGTCTGGCAGGTGACGAGATCGCCGAACCACTGGTGCGCGAGTTCGTGCGAGATCAGCCCGTCGGAGTCGCGGTCCTGCGCGAGCTTCGCCGGAATCACCGTGTACTGGTGGAGCGTCGTGCAGCTCGTGTTCTCCATCCCTCCCCAGATGAAGTCGTAGACGCACGTCTGTGCGTACTTCGCCCACGGGTAGTCGACGCCGGTCTTCTCGCTGAAGAACTTCACCATCGCCGCCGTCTTCGCGAAGGTCCGCTTCACATCGGCCGCGTCGTACCGGCCCTTCGCCACCGCCACCATCAGCGGAACCTTTCCGCGCGCGAGTTCGACCTGCTCCTCGAAGATCTCGAAGTCGCCGGCGATGAACGAGACGAGGTACGACGAGTGCGGCTGCTCCTGCTTCCAGGTGTAGGTCCTCCAGCCGTCCTTCTCCTTCTGATCGACGAGCGCGCCGTTTGCAATCGTCGTGAACGGGGCGCGAACCGTCGCCACGACTTCACTCGTCGCCTTGTCGTTGGGCGAGTCCCAGCACGGGAACCAGTGGCGGTTGTACTCGGTCTCACCCTGCGTCCAGACCATCCACGGCTTTTGCGGGTAGCCCTCGTCGGGCGTGATGCGGAAGAGCCCGTGGCGCGGGGTGAACGTGTACTCCGCGGTGATCGTCACCGGTTCGCCTCGCGCGGCGAGACGGCCGAGCGGCGCGATCAGCCGTCCATCCTTGACCTTGAAGACGACGGGCGCGCCCGCGACCGTCACGATCTTGAACTTCAGTTCGCTCGCGTCGAAGGCCACGGAGTCCTTCTTGTCCTCGGTGAGCGTCAGCGTGACCGTTGCGCGGCCCCATACTTCCGCCGTCTTGTCGTCGACTTTCAACTCGATCTTGTAGTGCTGGACGTCGTACCCGCTGACCACCTCCGCATGCGGACGGTTGCCGGGGTCGTTGAAGGGCTGGTACTCCGCCGGTGCGGCAGGAGGCGCCTGGGGGCCGGCCGAGCAGGCGACCAGCAGGAGCAGCGCGGCTTGTGCTGCGCAGCGCCACCTGAGGGCGCGAAGCAGGACGCAGATCGTTCTCATGGCTTCAGTTTCCTCGCGGACCGTTTCATGGCCTGGATCATCTGTCCGTCGACCTCCAGGTCGATCCGCTTCAGCAGGATCTCGGCGCACGCGGCGTCCCCGACTTCGCCGAGCGCGTTCGCCGCGGCCATGCGCACGTCGTACCGCGCATCGCTGATCATCTCGAGCAGCCGTCGGCGCGACGCGTCGTTCTTGAAGCCGGAGAGCGCGTCCGCAATTCGAGCCGGCATGGCGCTCATGCGAAGCAGCGCCGCCTGCGCCGCTTCGTCCCTGGTCGCGGCGAGGCCGGAGATGATCCCGCGAAGCTCGATCTCATCGTCGGATTTCGCGGCGAGGAGATGAGCCAGCCCGCCGACCTTGCCCAGCGCCGCCCACGCCGCCGACCGGCAGTAAGGACTCGGATCCTCCTTCGCGATCGCGACCAGCGCATCGACCGCCTTGTCGTCCGACAGCGACTCGATCATCACCCGTCGCTGCCTCGCTTTCGCGCCCTTGAGGCGGCCCAGCACGCCTTGAGGATCGACTTTTCCCAGCGATCCCATCAGCGCGCTGAAGAGCAGCGGTGGCGCGCCCTCCACGGCGAGCCAGAGCGCCTTGAAGATCGCCGGCGTCACATCCGCGTCGCCCAGCTCGGCGGCCGCCCACGCCCGGCCGAGCAGGCTTCCCGACTTCAACTGCGCGAGCAGCTCCTTGACCGGCTTCTCCCACTTCACCCGCTTCAACAGCCAGCCGCGCGGATCGAACTCGACGAACTCCGGCTCCTCGTCCAGCGCAAGGTAGACGTCGGTTGCGCGCTCCTTGATCATCGCCCGCACCGTCTTGACGCCCTTCCCCGTCCTGACGTCGAACTCGACCGGCATCGTGAAGACCGGCCCTGCCTGCTGCTGGACGGCGGAGATGCGCAGCGATTTCGTCGCGCCATCCCACGTGGTCTTGATCTCGAACTCCGGCGTGCCCGTCCCGTGGACCCACTCGTCGAAGAACCACTTCAGCTGCCTCCCGCTCGCCTCCTCCATCGCCGCCTGGAAGTCCTGCGTCGTCACGCTCTTCAGCGCGTGGCGTTCGAGAAAGAGGTGCACGCCCTTCCAGAACGCGGCATCGCCCACGACGCCGCGCAGCATGTGAAGGACCCATCCGCCTTTCTGGTAGCTCGACGCGTCGAACATGTCGTCGGGATGGGTGTAGCCGTCGGTCACCATCGGGCGGCGATATCGTTCCTCTTCCTCTTCGAAAACGGCGCCGGCAAGTTCATCCATCACGCGTGTGCGGCCGTCGATCCCTTCCGTCTTCTCCGCCCAGAGCGCCTCCCAGTAGGTCGCCCAGCCTTCGTTGAGCCAGATCTCCGACCACGTGCGGCACGTGACGAAATCGCCGAACCACTGGTGGGCGAGCTCGTGCACGATGAGATCGTCCATGTCGCGCTCGTCCGCGAATTTCGCCGGCACGACGGCGTGCTCGTAGAGCGTCGTGCAGCTCGCGTTCTCCATGCCGCCCCAGATGAAGTCCTTCACGACGACCTGCGCGTACTTTTCCCACGGGTACGGGATGCCGGTCTTCCCTGCGATGAAGCGGATCATGTCGGGGGTGCGCGCGAACGTCCGCTTGACGTCGCCCGCGTCGTGCGCGCCCTTCGGCACGTAGACGTCGACGGTCGGCGCGATCGTCACGCGGTCGAAATCGCCGACGACGACCGAGATCAGGTAGCTCGGGATCGGCTTCGCCGCCTTCCAGTGCCACCGTCCCTCGCGCTGCTCGACGAGCTCGCCGTTCGAGATCGCCGTCATGCCGGCCGGCACATGCGCGATGAGCTCGCACGTCGTCTTGTCGTTGGGCGCGGCCCAGCACGGGAACCAGTGCGCGTTGTACTCCGTCTCTCCCTGCGACCAGATCATCGGCGGCCTGGCGACCCACCAGAGGCCGTGGCGCGGCGTCGCGGTGTAGGTGGCCGCGATGGTGGCGTGCGTCTCCCGGCCCGTGATCACCGTCAGGCCTCCGCTGCCCGCGCTCCATTTCGCGTCCTTGCCGTTCAACGTGACGGTCGAGTACGTGAGCCCCACGGAATTCAACGTGATCGCGTCGTCGAACTCCCTGCCGGGCGCCTCCAGCGTGATCGTTGCGGTCGCGGCGATGTCCCGCTTCGCGGGGTCCAGGGTGATTTCGATCTTGGTGTGGGTGACGTCGAACGACGGCGTCACCTCCGGATGAGGCCGGTTCTCCGGGTCGTTGAACGGCGTCGCGCGTTCCGCGGGCGGCGCGGGCGTCGTTTGCGCGCAGGCGGCGAGAGCGACCAGCGCAAGGCAGATGAATCGGTTCACGGTCTCCCTCCTCGAAGCGGTGCGAAGGCGGGAATGTACGCGATGCCGTTGACTTGGTCCAATGCTCCGCCTAGCTTTCACGCGTGACTCGAACCGCCCTCCTCCTCCTTTGTCTCGCGGCCTGCAAGAAAGAGGACTCCCCCGTCACCCAGCTTCCGTACATGCCGGACGATGCCCCGGCATGGACCTTCCGGCCCAAGACCTTCCTCACCAGCGACCATCTCGCCAAGGCGGGGCTCTCCGCGTTCACCGTCGAGCTGCGCGATTCAACGGCCTCGACGGCGCTCTACGCCCTGACGCGCCCGAAGGGGCCGGGCGGGCAGCTCCAGGTCGAGGTGAAGGCGTCCGACAACGAAGCACGCAGGCTCGCGCAGTCGCTGGCGGACCTGCGACGGCCGCACGGCGAGTCGCTCAAGGCGCTGCGTCAGCCCGACTTCGTCTGGATCGACCAGGAGCCGTTCGTTCCCGACGGCACCTTCATCCGCACGATCGACTTCATCCGGACGAAGAACGGTGTCGTCATGTTCCTCCGGCTCGAGGAGACCGGCAGGGACGACGCGATGACGGCGGCCGCCGCCCTGGAGCGCTCTGCCCGCGCCCTACTCGACCAGCTCGCGAAGTAGCGCCCCGGCGCGCACGCCGATCGCCGAGAGCGTGAGCCTCCGGCGCTCCGGCGCGACAACCTCCAGTCGAATCTCGAGCCGGTCGCCCATCGCGTCGCCCGCCTTCTCCCCCCACTCGATCACGGAGACCGACGAATCGCGCAGGTCGTAGAAGCCCAGGCTCTCGAGGTCGACGGTCTCGAGGCGATACAGGTCGTAGTGCCGCACCGGGACGCGCGCGTCGTACGAGTTCATCAGGACGAACGTCGGGCTCGTCACCATCGCGGCGCTCCCGAGCCCCTCCGCGATTCCCTTCGTCAGCTGCGTCTTGCCGGCGCCGAGATCGCCGATGAGCGCGACGACGTCGCCCGCCGCCAGCCGTGCGCCCAGCCGGCGGCCGAGCGCCCGCGTCTCGTCGGCGTTAGCGGTTTCCAAATTCATGTTCGTAACCGCGCGGCTCGACCGGAGCGCCGTTGACGCGGATCTGCCTCCCCTTCACCACGCGGCCGATGGGGATCGCGAGCCGGCGGCGTTCGATCCGCTTCGCGACCGCCGGCGGCGCCGCCACGAGCAGCTCGTAGTCCTCGCCGTCGTAGAGCGCCTGCTCCAGCGTGCCGCGGCACGGGACGTGGTCGAGCTCCGCGCCGACGCCCAGGTGCCCGAGGTCGCGCACCAGCCCGTCACTGATGTCGATCATCGCGTTGACACGGTGCGTCGTCGCGAACGCGCGCCCTTCGCGCAGCCGCGGCGTGAACGTGAGGTGGTGTCCCGCAATCGAATTCCCGAGCTTGCCGGTGACCATGAGGATGTCGCCCGGCCTGGCCCCCGTCCGCGGCACGGGCCTCGCGCCATCCATCTCGCCGAGCAGGCTGACCACGATGACGCACGCGCCTTCGTGCGACTTCAGGTCCCCGCCGACAATCGGGATCTTGAACGACTCGAGACCGCGCGTGATCTCCTTGGCGTCGTCGACCGTCATCGACCGACGCATGACCGCGGCGGCGACGGCAAACGTCGGGATGCCGCCCATCGCCGCGATGTCGCTCAGCGCGCGTCCGATCGCCTTCCGACCGACGGCGCGCCACGGAGTGCCGCGGTCGAAGTGGACATCCTCGACGACCGTGTCCGTCTTGAACAGGACGAGCTCGCGGCCGATCTTCACGACGGCGCAGTCATCGCCGCTGTCGACGATGATTCTCCCGCCGCGCTTGCCGATGTGGCCTCGAAGCCACTTGAGGAATGCGAGCTCGCTCACCCGACCGATTTTACTTCGCCGCAGGCGAATACCGCGCACTTGCGGTTGAAGTCCCAGCAGTCCTTGTGGTGCGGCGTCCGGCACTTCACGCACCGGACCAGCCGCCCCGCGACGAGCGCCGTTCCGCAGACCTCGCACGTGGCGTCATCGAGCTGCTGATGATGTTCAACGATCACGACGGTGTCGCGCTCGGGGAGCTTGAGCGTGTCGAAGATGCCGAACGCGGCGAGGACGAGCGGCTCCAGGGCGCGCCAGTCGTACAGATGACCGTCGGCGCGCAGCAGCATCGAATGGGGCGTCATCCGCAGCGTGACCGGGTAGTGCTTCTCGAGGACGGACAGCGTCTCGCAAACCTCGCGCGTCAGCACCGCACGCGCCGTCTTGGTCTCGCTCGTGGTCACCTTGTAGATGTCATCGAACGGACGCTGGCCGATTTCGAAATCGCTGATCCCCGCCTGGCGCGCGAACTGTCCGGCCAGGCTTTCGCGCGTCACGGTGAGATGGCCATCAACCGCGCCTTCGATCGAGAAGCTGATGTCGGTCGACGGCCGAACGCCCGGCACGAAGTCGATTCGCCCTGCGTAGCCCTTCCGCTTCACGGTGGCGCTCGTCCCGTCGACGGTCAGGCCGCCGTACTCGGAGGCGGCCTGCGCCAGCACCGCGTGCGCCCGTTCCGGGCTCACTCGCCGCGGCATCCGAAGAAGCGGGGCGAGCAGCATCGCGAGGCCGATGACGGCCACGGTTACGGCGATGCCCAGAAGGACGTTCCCAAGCGCGTGCTCAGCCTTAATCAGCCCCGCGCCGATCGGCGCCAGGACAAGGGCGCCGCCCAGCACGACCAGCGACGGCCAGAGCGGCGCATCTCCCGGCGGTCGGCTCATCATGATTTGACGAACGGGGCGATGCGCCGATACGCCGTCGCCGCCACGTCGACCGGGTTCTCCTGGAACGGATAGAGCTCGACCGTCACCCACCCCGCGTAGCCGATCGCGCGCAGCGACTCGAAGATCGCCGGGTAGTCCATCGCCCCGTCGCCGGGTGGAAGATGGAAATGAACCCGGTTGGCCGCGATGTCCTCGAGATGAAAATGAGCCGCGCGCCGTCCGATCGTGCGGATCAGCGCCGCGGGATCCTCCCCGACGCAGTAGAAGTGGCCCATGTCGAAATTCAAGCCGGTGCCGGGATAGGAAACGTAGCGCTGGAACTCGTCGTATTCCGTCGAGCGCTCGATCAGGAGCTCCGGCTCCGGCTCGACCAGGAGCGTCACGCCGAGCTCCGCCGCGCGCTCCGCGACCGGCTTCAGCCCGCGGGCGTAGAGACGGTACATCTCGTCCCGGCTCCGCCCCTCCACCGCTCCACCCGGCTCCGTCGACACCGTCCTCGCCCCTAGCCGCGCGGCGATCTCGACGCAGGCGAGCGTGTGCTGCTGCCGGGCGTGGCGCACGTGGGCCGCCGCATCGATCCAGCTCGGCCAGTGGAAGGTCCCCTCGCGCAGCGTCCCCGGCTCGCGGTACGCGCACATCATGAAGGCGTTGAGATTCGAAATCTCGAGGCCGGTCCGCGCCAACTCCGCGCGGATCGACTCGATCTTCTCCGGCCTCATGTCGGCGGGCCAGGCGTGCGGCGCGTCGCACATCAGCTCGAGTCCGTCGTATCCGATCTCCGCCAGGACTCGGATCGTCTCCTCGATCGAGTAGCGCCGAAAGGCGTTGCTGCTGAAGGCGAGCTTCATCCGCCGTGTTTTACTCGATTCCGACAATGGGCGCGAGGGGCGGGGATAATGACCATGATATGAGGCCCGCGACACTCGCCCTCGTCGCCCTTCTCGTCTCCTGCGGCAAGCCGCCGGAGCCGGAGCCCGTCGCGAAAGCGCCGCCCACGCCTCAACCCAAGCCCGAGAAAAAGCCGGAGCCGCCCGCTCCGAAGGCCGACGCGGTGCGGCTCGTCGGCCGCATCCGCCAATGGGGCGATCAGCCGGCCCCCTCACGCGACGCCGACGTCAAGCGCACCGTCGCGCGCGTCGCGTTCGACCGCTGTCTTCCCGTCATCCACTACTCGGACGGCTCGCTCGACTCGCTCGATGCCGCCGGCGATGTCGTCCGCTTTTCGCGCGCCCCCGTCGCCGACATCGACCGCTTCGATCTCGCCGGAGCGGCGTGGAGCGTGACGCCTGCGCTCAACCGGCCGAAGTTCGTGCCCGCCGTCGACTCGCCGACCGTCGAGGACAAGCGGCGAGAGGCCTGGCAGCAGATCCGCCGCGAGGGCAACGAGCCCGTCGCCCGCGCCCGGCAGGTGATCACGAACGCCGGGTCGTCGATTCCCTGCTCCTCCGTCCTTCGCGCGGGATCGGTCGTCGTTCTCAATGAAGAGGAGTGGACTGCCTACACGGGCGGCTACAACGCCACCCGGCGCTATTGCTCCGTCATCGAAAACGGCTCCGTGCGCCACCGCGGGCCCGGCAAAGCGGTGCCGTTCGCCGGAACCGGCCAACTCTACTACACCCGCCTCGACAACACTGGAAACCTCGAAGGCCTGGACGGCCTGCCCGGCACCGTTCTCTGGAAGATGACCGGCGTCGCCGGCACCGCTCCACTCCCCGGGTCCCTGGATACGTTTGTCTGGACGGCGAAGAAGCTGCTCCGTTTCTCGGTGCTGGACGCCAAGCCGACTCTCGAGATCCCCCTCACCCAGGCGGTCCAGAGTGTTGTCGTCGCCCCCGACGGACGCCGCTTCGCGATCCTCACCACTGGCGGCTTCCGCATCCTCGACTCCCAGGGCACGCTCCTCGCCGAGCACAAGCACGCGCGCGGCGTCGTTGAAATGGCCGCGGCCTTCTGCCCCGCAGGGGATCATTTTGCCCTCGCCAACGACGAAGGCCGCGGCGAGACGCGATGGCCGCTCCAGCAGGTCGCCGTCTGGACCGCTGGCTCTTCCAGCGTGCGCCTCACGAACCCGGCGCCCCTGCTTCCCGACAACACCACGTCGGGACGACTGGCTGGAGAGGGCAACGACTTCTACAGTATCGGCTACGGCTCCAGCGATTCGTTCGACCATTGGAGGATCGACGGCACCGTCATCCGTCACCTTCACCACGAGAGGGGCCGGTTCTCCGCCCTGACGGCCAAGGTTCTCGTCGAACACCCGCTGCGGAGCGGCGCAGAGAAACGCGACCTGCTGAAGATCCGGGCGCTCCCCGACCTCGCGTCCGAGATTACCATCGAGCTTCCGGCCGCCTCCCACGCCGGCGGGGGCTGGATCGCGGGCGACTTCGTGATGCTCGTCGCGTCGGACATCAAGAACGTCCCGTCGATCTGGCTCGCCCCCCTCGCGGGCGGCACCGTGCGGACGCTCGCGTGGCCGACGCCCTGCGGCAGCAACCACTGCACCGGCGTCAGCAGCACGGCGCGCGGCATCGCGATCCTCCGGCACGCCGCCCCGTCCCAGATGATCCGGAGCTTCGCCTTCGATCTCACCGCGGGCGCCCTCTGCCGTGATTACGACTCGGATCCCTTCGATCTCAGTCCATCGGGCGGCACCGCCGCGCTGACCGACCTCCAAACGCAGCGGACCCGGCTCATCGATCCGCGTACGGGCGTCACGCGATGGGAGCTGCCCCGCGGCACCGTGCTCTTCGGGACGACGGCCATGGGCTCCGCCTGGTCGCCCGACGAGCGCCTTCTGGTCCACCACGTGAAGGACGGCGCGATCGTGATCGACGCGACGGCGGGCAAGGTTCTCGGCACCGTCGCGACGCTTCCGAACCCGCGCCTCGTCTTCCTGTCGAACCGGCGCTTCGCCGCCCTCGGCGACTTCGGCCTCGACCTCTTCGAAGTCCCCGAATAGCGCATAATTAGGCCGTGGCTCGGGAACAGGATGTCCGCCTCGGCCGCCTCGCCGTCGAGCGCGGTCTCATCACGGAGATCCAGCTCGAGGAATGCCTCCGGGATCTCACGGCCCGGCTCGAGACGAGCGAGAACCCGACCAGCGACTCGCTCACGCTTGTGACCGTCATGCTCGACAAGCAATTCGTCCAGCCCGCTGAAATCACCGAGCTGATCCGGATGCGGGGCCCCCAGACTCCGCCGCCGACGCCCGACCTCCTCTCCGACATCCCCACCGAGGTTCTCCGCGCCGGCCTGTTCGCCGACAGCAAGTGCGGGAAGTACACGATCGTGCGGCTGATCGGCTCCGGCGGCATGGGGGCCGTCTACCGCGCCTGGGATACGCAGCTCAAGCGGTTCGTCGCCCTCAAGTTCCTCACGCTCGGCACCGACGAAAACATCCGGCGCTTCATCCGCGAAGCGCAGACCGCGGCGAGGCTCAACCACACCAACATCACGCAGATCTACGATTTCGGCGCGGCGGACGGCCGCCACTACATCGCGATGGAGTACATCGAGGGCGTCACGCTCGACACCTTGCCGGAGACGATCCGCCGCACCGACCTGCCGAAGATCGTCCGGCTCATGCACGACGTCTCGCTCGCCGTGGAGTACGCCCACTCCAAGGGCGTCATCCACCGCGACCTGAAGCCGCAGAACGTCATGATCGACGACGACCTCGTCCCGCACGTAATGGACTTCGGCCTCGCCCGCGCCATCGCGGTGCCGGGCCTGGTCGCCCGGGCCACCGCCGCGGGGCGCCAGATCACCGTGAGCGGCACGATCGTCGGCACGCCCAACTACGTTCCGCCCGAGCAGGCCCGCGGCGACATCGACCGCGTCGACGCGCGAAGCGATGTCTACTCGCTCGGCGCCACGCTCTACGCGCTGGTCACGGGGCGGCCGCCGTTCGAGGAGGCGTCTCCCATGGAGACGCTGATGGCCGTCCTCCAGCAGGAGCCGCCCGCGCCCCGCCAGTACAACGTCGCCGTCTCGCGCGACCTCGAAACGGTGATCCTCAAGGCGCTCTCGAAGGACTTCCAGGACCGGTACGCGTCCGCGCGTGAGTTCGCCGACGACCTCCAGCGCATCATCACCAACGAGCCGATTCTCGCCCGGCGGGCCAGCTCGATCGCGCAGCTCCGGGCCTTCATGCGGCGGCAGCCGACGCTCTCGCTCGCCGTGGCGTCGCTCGCCGTCATCGTCAGTTTCGCGAGCGCTCTCTTCTACCAGCTCCGCCAGCGGACGATCGCCGACGACCGCCGCGTGCAGGACCAGATCCGCGACACCGAGATGCGGCGGCAGGCGGAGGAGCGGCGGCAGCACGCCGCGCCGAAAGTCGACGCCGCGCGACGACAGCTCGACCAGGCGCAGCAGCTGCTCCTCCAGCCCGACTTCCGCCCCGCCGAGCTCGAGGGATGCGCGAACGGGGCGATGGCGGCGCTGAATGACGCCATCCTGATCGATCCGACGTACGCCGAAGCCTACGCGCTTCGCGCGAAAGCGAACGAGCATCTGCGGCTCGACGCGGCGGCGCTCACCGATCTCACCCGGGCGATCGAGCTCTCCCCGGCGGGCGCCTACTTTTTCGAGCGCGGCCGGCTCCAGCTGCTCTCCTCCCTGGCGGCGACGCGGGCGGGCATTCTCCTCGTTCCCGGGCTGACCACGTCGGCGATTCGCGAGACCCCCGCCGCGCGTCCGCAGCGGCTGGCGGCGTCGGCCGACTTCCTCAAGGCCAGGCCAGAGACGCCCGAGGATCGCTTCCGCGTCGACGGCTACCGGCTGCTCGCGGAAGCGAAGCTCAGCGACGCCGTCGCCGCTCTCGGCGCCCTTCACCGCCGGGATGCCGAGGGTCGATATCTCCTGGCCCGGGTGCTCTTCGCGCGCGGACAGTTCGCCGACGCCGAGACGAACCTCCAGGAGGCGCTTCGGGCGCGCCCGAACTATGCCGAGGCCCACATCTTGCGCGCCGCCGCGCTTCTCCGCCTCGACAAGCTCCAGGAAGCGTCCGCCGCCATCGACCAGGCGGCGGTCATCGCCCCGGGACTCTCCGCCTGCCACATCCTCCGCGGGAACCTGCTCCTCGCGAAGCGCCAGCGCGAGCGGGCGATCGACGAGTACGACGCCGCGCTGTTGATCGACGCGAATGACGCGGTCGCCCTGATCAACCGGGCGCAGGCGACCGACGGCCAGGACGCGCTCCGCTCGCTCAACACCGCGATCCAGACCCAGTCGGAAGGCCGCGAAGTCGCACTGACGCTCCGCTCGCTGATGGCCCGCGACTCGGCCCAGGGCGAGTCCGACGCCGAGGCGGCCACGCGCGAAAACCCCGAGTACGCGCCGGCGTGGCGTGCGCTGGCCGAGCTCCGGCAGCGGCGCGGGAACCTCGACGGCGCCGCCGCGGCGCGCGCGCGGGCCGAGGAACTTGAGAAGCCTTGACTCCGCGCGTGCCTCGCGGCATCATCCCCGCTCGATGGCGAGCGACAAACCGGCCGATCAATACGAATTCCACGACGCCTACCACTTCCGCCTGAACCGCAAGATCGCCGATGGCGGCATGGGCTCGATCTACGAGGCCACGCTCTTCGGCGCCGAGGGCTTCGACAAGCAGGTCGCCATCAAGACGATCCGCGAGCGCTTCACCGGCGACCGCGACTTCGTCGACATGTTCATCGGCGAGGCGAAGCTCGTCGCCAACCTGGTCCACCAGAACATCGTCCAGATCTACAAGCTGGGCAAGATCGGCAACACGTTCTACATCGCGATGGAATTCGTGATGGGCGTGAACCTCCAGGAGTTCATGAACCGGCACATCGAGCTCGGCCTGAAGGTGCCCATCGACCTGGGGGCGTTCATCATCTCGCGCGTCTGCCGCGGCCTTGAGTACGCGCACTCCAAGCGCGACAAGTCGGGCAACCCGCTGGGCGTCGTCCACCGCGACATCAGCCCGAAGAACCTGATGATCACCGCGGAAGGCGAAGTGAAGATCACCGACTTCGGCATCGCCAAGGCCGCCCGCGTCATGAAGGACCAGGAGGGCCAGGTCCTCATGGGCAAGGCGCAGTACATGTCCCCCGAGCAGGCCCAGTACATGCAGACCGACCGCCGCAGCGACGTCTTCTCGCTCGGCATCGTGTCGTTCGAACTGCTCACGAGCGAGTCGATCTTCGGCACGACCGAGGAGACGACCGTCATCCTGCAGAACGTCGTGCAGAAGGAGATCCCGCGGCCGCGCGATCTCTATCCCGAGATTCCCGAGGCGCTCGAGAAGATCCTCCTGAAGTCGACGGAGCGCAGCCTCGCGAAGCGCTACCAGGACGCGGGCAAGATGGGCTACGACCTCGAGTACTTCATGTACCACAAGGGCTACGGCCCGACGATCGTGACGCTCGAGAAGTACATGCGCCAGCTCTTCCCGCACCTCTACGTGAACAACCCCGTCGACCGCGAGGACCGTCCCACGAGCGTGCCGGAGAAGAAGGAAACCGACAAGGCGCTCGCTGAGGCCAAGACGGTCATCGATCCGAAGCTGCAGCCGAAGAAGAAGTGAAGCGGTCCGCTTCAGCGGGCCGTTTCATCCCATCAACCAGCACCACAACTCTTGACCCCGCGGTCGGGACTCGGCTTACTGCGCCCATGCGGCTCTTGCTCCTCCTCCTGCTCGCCTCATGCTCGGCCCCCCCACCGCCGGTCGCGCCACCAACGCCGCCCGCCGAGATCCGCCTTCCCATCGACCGCTTCCGCCGCGTCGCCGACGGCGTCTATCGCAGTGCCCAGCCCGACAGTGATCACCTGCGGGCCTTGAAGGAGGCCGGCTTCCGGACCATTCTCAACCTGCGGTCCGCGCACAGCGAGCGCGCCGAGGCGGAGGCCCTCGGCATGCGCGTGGTCGAGATCCCCATGAAGGCGGACGCGAACCCTCCCTCCGACGACGACGTGCGCCGGTTCTTCGAGGTCGTCCTCGATCCCGGCGCGCGGCCCGTCCTGATCCACTGCGCGGTCGGGCGCGACCGCACCGGCGCCATGTCGGCCCTCTACCGCATCGAGGTCGACGGGTGGACGAACGAGCGGGCGGTCACGGAGATGATCGATCTCGGGTTCAACCCGAAGTACGTGAAGCTGCTCGAGTTCGTCCGCGACTACCGGCCGCGCGGGTTCCGGCCGAAGTAAAGGACCGCGCGGACGGCGCGGTCCAGATCGAAGATTACAGATCAAAGACCAGAGAATAGATGAGAGCACGGAGCAAGAGAGCCAAAAGCAGGAAGTAGAGAGGGCCCTTTCCTCTTTCCCCCTTTCTCTGATCTTCGATCTTCCATCTCGGATCCGGCTGCGCGTTGATCACCTCATTCTCGCGCAGCCGGAAAGTCCTATGCGGATGGCGAAGCGGACCGTTTAAAAAAATCCGACCGCGGGCACGCAGATTACTTTTTCAAAAACCTCGCTCACCCATGGATGGGTTGGCCGGCCCCGGCGTCCAGTCAGCGTGTTGTGGATGCTGTTTCGTGGACGCGCCCTGTCGTCGCCCGCCTTGCGTGCGGCGCGGGGCCATTTGTGAAAGGACCCTCGCATGAGCCCCATCACCCTGTCCGCCTCCGACCTTGAGGCAATCACCGTGGAGATCCTCGAACTCAAGCTGAAGCTGTGCGACGCCGAGGAGCTCACGGTCCACGTGGGCGCCGACATCGGCCTTCCGTTGGCCAGGGCCCGCTCGACAATGCTCGCCTCTCGCGGCCGCTGGTCGGTCTACCTCCGGGACGACGTCTCCATCAGCCGCAGCCGGGCCTACGGCTTCATCGCGCTCTCGGAGGCGCGGGAGGCCAATCCGAAGTGGTTCGACCGGATCGCGTAGCTCGGCCTCACCAAGGCGGTCTACCTTTGCTCCGCGGGCGCGCCGTTCTGCTACGCGATTGTCCCGGAGTCGATGTACGAAGGCGAGTCGGTCGCCAGCCTCAGCACGGACCAGTTTGCCCGCGCGCTCGCGGACCTGAGGGCGGCCGTGGGCGACGATGGAGCGCCCGCCCATCGCAACGCTGAGGAGGAGCCGCCCGGGAACGTTGAAAAGCTGACGGCTCGCGTGATGAGCCTCCAGCAGACGGAACCCGCCAGCGCCGGGTGGAAGCCCTTCGTCGACTGGGTGCAGGCGACCTGGCCGGTCAGCCAGCCGCCCGCCGATCCCGCGGCGATGACCGTTGCGCTCCGCGGCCTGGTCAGCGCCGCCGAGCGCATCACGCAGATCCCCACTCACGCGGAGAGGGACGAGCTCGCGCGCGTGACCGACGCGCTGGTCTCGGCGATTGCCCACCTTCAGAAGTCGCCCACCATGCTTTGATTGCGGCGACGGGTGACGCTGACAAGACCGCCGGCCTCCGAGTGGGGCCGGCGGTCGCGTCGTCTGCGGTCCCCACCTCACGGAGATCCGTCCAAGCGCTTGGACGGGTCCGCGCGGGGTGGTTGTCCAGTCGCTTGGACGGCGGAGCACGGGGCTGCGCTGTCCAGTCGCTCTATCGTCTCATTCGGCGCTCCAGCTCGCGGATAAGCTCGGCCTCGAGCAACCCGCTCGACGGCACTGCTTCAAAACGGCTCTTCGAGTCGGTCAGGTAGACCGTGATCCGGATTCGAGCCTCGGTTCCGCCCGCCACGGGCACGAAGTCGACGTGGAGGCCGAAGAACATGTTCTCCGGCGGCGAACCGCTGTAGACGCCCGCGCCCTCGACGAGACCCTCCCGTCCCTGTGCCCAAAAGCTTGGGTCGTACCTTCAGGGTCAGGGTTCCGTCCAGCGCAAGGCGCGCGCCGCCGAGACGAAGAAGGTGTGCGCGTCCACCTGGTTCATCGGAAGAAAGATCGAGTTTCGAAACGGGCGGCGAACACCGTAAGCGCACCCCAGCGCGAGCAGGATCAACGCGGCAGCGAAGGCTCTCACGGAGAGAATCCTACGCTTCCAGCGCGTAGTACGTTCGGACCGTCTCCACGTCTCCGCATCTCCACGTCTCCGGATCTCCTCCCTGTTGACGCGCCACCGGCCATCCGCTATAACTCCGCCTCCCAAACCTAAAGGAAAACCGCCATGGGTTTCATGTGGAAGAAGCGCAACCGCCGCCGCAAGAACAAGCACGGCTTTCGCGCCCGCATGGCGACCAAGGGCGGCCGCAAGGTCCTGTCGCGCCGCCGCCGCCGCGGAGCCTGGAAGCTCTCGGTGAGTGACGAGCGCAACGTCCGCAACCATAAGGGCTGTGTACACGGATAGGCCTCCTCCTTCTTTCTCCCTCTCTCCCTCTCTCCCTCTCTCCCTCTTTCCCTCTTTCCCTCTCTCCCTCTTCCGTGTAACTTCCTGCGCGGGGGGTCGTATGCACTCTATGCGCTGTCTCGCCTTGGCGACGCTTCTCTACATTCCACGGACCGACATCGCCGCCGATAAGAAGACCCTGCTCGAGGCGCTCACCGCCGCCGAGAAGGATCTCGCCATCGAGAAGGCCCTGAAGTCGCTCTGCGCCAACGACGACGCCGCCGTTCCTGCCGCGCTCGGCGAACTCTACGAAAAGGCGGTCGAACTGCTCCGCACGAACCAGAAGGACGTCATCCGCTGGGCCAAGGAGATGGACGACCAGAGGCTCACCTACGACGCGCAGGGCCGCTACGTCCGGGGCCGCGCCGACCTCTTCGGCAAGGCCGAGGAGCAGTGGCAGTTCGCGCGCCAGCGCACCGCGCGGCTTGACACCTGGACGCCCCGCCTCGCCACGGCGTTGATGGGGCTCAAGACCGAGCAGCAGCACGCCGGCCTCCTGAAGCTCTTCACGACGTCGGGCGACTTCTACGTCCGCGGCTGCGCCGCCCTCGCGCTCGGCAAGACCGACTCGAAGGAGGCGCTCGATGCGCTCATCGCGGCCGCCAAGCAGGGAGTCGACTCCACCCTTCGCGTCGCCCTGCTCGATGCCCTCGCCTCGCGCGCGAAAGAGAACAAGGACGTCCGTGATTTTGTCCTCGCCTGCCTCGCGGGCGACTGGCAGGTGCAGGTGACCGCTCTCAAGATCCTCAAGCAGGTTCCCGACAAGGCCGCGACCCTCACGCTGATCACCATGCTCAAGGGCGCGGGCGGCCGCATCCGAAACGAAGCGAACGACGCCCTCATGGCCATCACGAGCATCAACAAGCACGGCGACTACGAGGCGTGGAAGGCGTGGTGGGACAAGAACAACGTCGCCTTCATGGACGGAACGTACGTGCCCAATCCGGCGGAGCGCGCCGACGCCAAGGGAGGCAGCGCCTTCTACGGGGTCGCGATCACCTCCACGCGCGTCGTCTTCCTCGTCGACACCTCCAGCAGCATGAGCGCGTCGCCCACCTGGGTTCCGCAGGACTTCGCCGCCTCCTTCAAGGGCGAAGCGACCCGGCTGGACGTCCTGAAGTACGAGCTGAAGAAGATGCTCCTGAGCCTGCCGGACAGCACGGAATTCAACCTCATCAACTTCCACACCTTCGTGCATCCCTACCAGCCGAAGCTGGTGCGGATGGACTCGGGGCAGCGCAAGAAGGCCATCGCCTGGGTCGACGCCCAGCCGTTCGGCATCGGAACGGTCACGTGGGACGGAATCACCGAGTGCTACCAGCAGGCCGGCGGCAATTTCTTCGTCAAGAACGTCACGGGCGGCCTCGACACGATCTACCTGATGTCAGACGGCATCCCCGAGGGCGGCGTCAACGACGCCAAGACCTTCGAGGAGAAGCTCACCGCCATCAACCGCTTCAAGAAGCTGGTGATCCACACGATCGCCGTCGATCCCCCGCCGGGCGGTGAGGACTTCATGAAGATGGTGGCGGACGCGACCGGCGGAACGTACGTGCGGCGGTAGGACCGTGACCTCCGGCGTGCCGCCGTCGATCCAGCAATTCGTCGAAGAGCAGCTCGGCCCCGGCGCGACGCCCGGGTGGCCCTGGACGGCGGGCGACATCCTCGACAGCCGGTGGGGCTGGGCCAGCCCTGACGGAGCGCCGTTCAGGTGGCTGAAGATCGGAATCGAGGAGCGGCTCTCGGAGCCGTCGCGCGCGTTCGCAGGGGATGCGTACTTCGTCGGTCCCGCGGAAGCCGAACTCACCTGGCACGCCGATGCCTTGGTCTCATGGCGCTGCCTTCCGTCGGCGCGCGAGTTCGGACCCTTGCGCCTCTCCCGCGATGAGGCGGTGGCGGCGCTGAGGAAGTCGATCGCGGTTCCCACGGACGGGGCGACGGAGCCGGTGGTCCGCACGGCGCGCAAATTGACCACCCATCTCCTGGAGATCACGTGGGGGCGCGTTGCCGCGGGGCTGTCGGTGCACGGAGACACCGTCCTCGCGATGCTGAATGCAACCAGCGGGCGCCTCGCCTCGTACTCGAGGGGGCCGTGGTCGCCGCTCCCCTCGTTCGACGGGCCGCCGATGAGCGAGGCCGAGGCCCGGCGGATCGCTGCCGCACGCGCGTCGGCCATCCTGCCAGGCGCAAGGGAGGGTGACCGGGCGCAGCGCATCCTCTGGAACGACGGGATCCCTGGCTATGAGCGCGTCTGGTCGGTCTGGTTCGACGCGGAGGATCCTGACGCTCCGGCTGAGCCGCCCGACCTCACCCCGCCGGACGAGGCGGTCGTCGAAGAGGGCTCCGCTCCGCCCGTTCCGTTTCGCCCGCGAAAGATCCTCGTCGTGAACGTCGGCGACGACGGGCGCGTCTCCGTCTCTTAGAAGAGATCGATCTTCTCAGGCGGCATCCGCGCGAGGATCGAAATCGCCACCCGCACCGCGTCGTCGGTCACCTCGATCGCCTTCTGCGCATCGATCCAGTCGGCCAGCGAGCGGAGGTAGTACTCGCGGTGCTTGATCTCGTCCTCGATCGTCCGCCGCCGCGTGCTGGAGCTTCCGAGCGCCTCGGCCCTCGACGCCTTCACCTTCGCCTCGGTCAGCAGCACCTGGAGATTGCGCAGATCCTGCGGCAGACGGCTCTGCAGAGCCTCCGCGGCAATCGTCTGGAGGAACTGGCGGATGATGGGATTGCGGTCCGGGCCGGGCAGGTACTGCTCGGCCAGGATCCAGAGCTTGTTGAGCATCGTCGGACTGAACTTGATCCGCACGCGCTGCTCGATCCGCCGCGCGAGCCGCCGCGCCGTCAGCTCGGGCTGCTCGTTGGAGCCGTCGGCGACCGCCTCGTTCCGCGCCATCCGCCGCGCGTCCTCGATCCGCACCTTGTTGGCCTCGAGGTACTTCGTCGCGGAATTCGGATGGTTCTCGAGCAGGGCGACGGTGAGGTGGTCGAGGGACGGGCTGCTCTTGGAGTACTTCGACGCGAGCAGCACCGCCTGGTTGATCAGGAACTTCAGGTTGTCGTCCCCGCCCTCGTTGGGCGGCATCGCCGTCACCTTGGCGTCAAGGTCCTTTCGCAGCGCGCCACCGTCGATCCGCTGCTCGCTGAGGACGAGCATCAACAACTCGTTCCGCCGCACCAGCAGGCCGAGGAGCAGCGCTTCGACCGCGCTGCCCTTGCGGACGGCAAGCTCGCGGGCAATGGGCTTCGCCTCCGCAACCAGTCCGTCGGGAAGTTGAAAAACCATGGGAGGGAGGATTCTAGCAACCGACGATGCCATGTCACGCCTTCCGTGACGACTCCGGACTCGGTCTCCGGCCTTTGAACTTGGCCCTTCCGTTCCTTGTACTTCCGTTCTTTCCGTCCGCCTTCCCTCTTCCGTCTTCCGACTTCTCCTCTCAATGCCACGCCCCGGCGTGCCGCACTTCCTCTTCGCTCTTCCCTGCCAGGTCCGCGACCGTCTTGACGATCTCTCCCGTGCCGATGACGATCGTCCCCCGCTCTTCCTGGAGCCGTTCGACTTTTTCGTCATACGCGCGCAGGACCGAGTCGCGCTCGCGCCGCAGCCTCGCCGCCTCCTCGGCACGCCCCGCCTCCGTCGCGGCCTTGATCTGGCGCTGCAGCTCGTCGATGGACCCTTCCATGTCGGGCACCCGCGGCGCGTAGTCCCGGCGCACGCGTTCGCGCGTCCGCTCCAGCACGTCGAGCGCCGAACCGGGCAGGGCGCCCGGGAGGAACTTCTCAGCCAGCGTCACCCCCGCCTCCGCCGCCGTCGACGCCATCGTGACGCGCTCCGCCTTCGGCCATGAGCGGCTCCGCGACACGGCGATTTCGACCGTCTCCTGCTTCGTCAGCGGCAGGAGATCGAGCTCGAACGTGACGTTGGTGAGCGCGGGAAAGCGCCGTGCGATGGCGCGCCGCTCGTCGAGCGTCACGAGGAAGAGGCACTGCGCCCATCGCCGCTCGCACGCCGGCACGACGAACGCGATGAAATCGTCGTAGATCCACTCGTCGCTCACGAAATTGCTGAAGGCGAAGAGGCCGCCCTCCGCGCGGGCGAGAAGCTCCGCGAGCCACCTGCCGACGACCGTCCCCTCCCCGCTGAAGACCGGCGGCGCCGCCTCGCGCGCGAGCCCCGGCTCGAACAGGTGGACGCGCCGGCGCGGAAAGCCGGAGCCCGCCTGGGAGAGCAGCAGCTTCGCGTAGGCGTGAACGAGCGACCGCTTGCCGACGCCGGCGGGACCGACGACGAAGAGACTCGGGCGCTCCGTGCGATCGACCGTCTCGGCGAGCTTCGCCAGCTCCTTCGTCCGCGCGACCCACGGACCCGGCAGCAGCTCCGCCGGAGCCGACAGGTCGCGAGCCGGAAGCATCCGGCTGCCGGGCGCCGATTTCACCTCCGCCCGCGCCTCCGCCACGCTCTTGTAGAGCTCCTCCGCGGCGCGCGACTCCGCCGGCCGCGGCGCACCCAGCTCGAACCGCGCCTCCGAGGGAACGCGAAGCGCCTCGAGCACGCGCAGTCGCGCCTCCCCGAGGGACATCCCCGCCGTTTCCATCGCCTCGCCGGCCCGGCCTCCGACCTTCAGAAGGCCGAGCAGCAGATGCTCCTCCGCGATCTCGTCCGCGCCGAGCATGGAGGCCGCCTTCGTCGCCGCTTCCATCACCTGGTTCACGTGCGCGGAGAGCGGCAGCGGCCGGGGCATCGGCCCTTCGTGCTTCGGGGAAACGGCCTCGACGCCCTTCTCGATCGCCTCGCGCGCGACGCCGATCGCGTCGACGCCGCGACGGACGGCCTCGTCGGCGGAGTTCGCGACGGCGAGAAGCAGGTGTTCCGTTCCGACGGCCGGCGCCCGCAGCCGCGCCGCCACTTCCCGCGCCGCCGCCAATGCGTTCGTCGCCGCCTCCGTCGTCTTCATAATAGAGCGGGCCGCGTCTCCGCGGCCCGCATCCTCTTCGTCCTCTTCTACTGCTAGCTGCTAGCTGCTCTTCTATCCCAGGATCTTGTGATCGTCGCCGAGGTAAATGCCCTGGAGGTTCATCTTCAGCTGCTCGGCGTTGGGAGAGAACTGGAGGGCGACCTTCTTCGTGATCAGCCCCTTGTTGATGAGATCGACCATCGACATGTTCAGGTCCTGCATGCCCTCTTCCTTCGAGCCGCGGATCAGGTCGGAGAGCTTCTTGTCCTCCTTCTCCATGATCAGCTTCTGCGAGGTCGGGCTGTTGAAGAGGACCTCGATGGCCGGCACCATCTTCACGCCTTCCTTGCACGCCGGCAGGATCCGCTGGCAGAGGATCGCGCGCAGGTTGAAGGCGAGCGACTGGCGGATCAGCGGCTGGCGCTCCACGGGGAAGAGATCGAGCAGGCGGCCGATCGTCTGCGGCGCGCTCGACGCGTGGATCGTTCCGAACACGAGGTGGCCCGTCTCGGAGGCGACCAGCGCCGCGTCGAACGACACGTAGTCGCGCATTTCGCCGACGAGGATCACGTCCGGGTCCTGGCGCACGACGTGCTTCAGCGCCTGGTGGAAGTTCGGCACGTCGATGCCGATCTCGCGCTGGTTGATGAACGACTTCTTGTCCTGGAACAGGTACTCGATGGGATCCTCGACCGTGATGATGTGCGATCGCTGCGTGTTGTTGAGGTAGTCCAGGATGCACGCGAGGGTCGTCGACTTGCCCGAGCCGGTCGGCCCCGCGACGATCACCAGGCCCTGCTCATACTCGCTGATCTTGCTCAGCGACGCCGGCAGGTGCAGCTGTTCCAGCGACGGGATGGACGTGTTCACGCGGCGCATGGCGACGGCGACGGTGCCGCGGTCCAGGAAGACGTTGATGCGGAACCGGCCGACGCCCGGGATGCTGTAGGCGAAGTCGAGGTCCTTCTCCGCCTCGAACTTGGCCTTCTGCTCCTCGCTCATGATCTCGGTGATCATGCGGCGCGTGTCGTCGGCGCTGAGAACCTTGTTGCCGACATCGTGGATGCCGACGTTGATGCGCAGGAGCGCCTTCTGGCCGGCCTTGAGGTGGAGGTCCGACGCCTTGTTCTTCCACGACGCGTACATCAACTTCTCGATGTCCTTGAGGTTGTTGACGTCGAGCGGGGGCGCGACCGTCGGAACCGCCTGGGTGTCGGCCATGGGTGTCCTCCTGAGAAATGAATCGTCAGCGGCTATGCCGCCGCCGATTCATGTTCGATGTTCGATGTTCGATGTTCTCGTGCATCGACCATCCCCGTGATGATAGGACGGCCGTCGCTGCGCTACAAGCCGAAGAACTCCCCCACAGCTGTTCCGCAGATCGACGTAAGGCGTAGGCGAGCAAGGCGTTCTGGGGACGCATTTTCGGAACACTGGAGGCGCGTGCGTGGCGGAGAGGGTCTGTGGTGGAACGTGGACAGAGTGGGAGAG
>Ga0247727_10003024_pt1 | contig 37730 bp, 36 predicted proteins | sample WisWelCaveWW1625_FD_202498 | JGI IMG/M metagenome (GOLD analysis project Ga0247727, IMG submission 202498) | Biofilm microbial communities from Wishing Well Cave, Virginia, United States - WW16-25 | ecosystem: Environmental > Aquatic > Deep subsurface > Groundwater > Cave microbial mat | place...
TGCCGCCGCCTCGCCGGCATCTACCGCGAGATGCTCGCCTCCGGCCTCCGCAAATCCCCCTGAAGCGTGGCTCCCGCAAGCCTATGAGCGGCGAGCAGTGGAGCGCCGAGCCAGCGAGGCGCGAACATCCAAACGCCGCACCCGTGCGCTCTTCCCCCGCCGCTCTCGCATGCCGCTCCCTAGCCGCCGCCACCCTCTTATCCGTGCCGCTCGTCCTGGACTTCGCCCGCCCCCTCCCGCTCCACGTCACCATCCAAGACGACCAAGGCCGCCCCATGGAAGCCGTCATCGTTCGAGTCGCCCGCAGCGGCGACCCGCGCCAGACGGTCGAGCTCTATTCCGATCAGAATGGCGCCGTCACCGCCGAGATCACCGGCGTCAAGAAAACGCTCGAGATCACCGTCAACCCGTCGACGGCCGCATCGAGCGCGCCGAGTGAAGACGGTAGCTACGAGCAAGGCCTCGGGCCCACTTACGAAACCGACCACGCGAACGCCGTCCCCAAAGAGAGCTACGACGACGAGACGTTGAGCTTTTCGCTTCGTCCTCGGCTTCCGACACGACAAGTGTGCCGGCTGACGGGCTACGGCGCGCCGAACGGTCCTTACCAATACGCCGGGCAAGACAGTGCGATCACGATTCCCTACGTCCGCGAGGAGAACGGCCGCTTCGTCGAGCGAGTACTCTGGTGGTTCGGTGACACCGTCGGTGAATCGGACGGGCCCATTCTCGTGCCGAACAAGATGGCGATCTCGGACCCGGCGGCGAATGCCGCCGACTGCATCCGGCTCGCGTATCTCGGTGCCCGCGACCAGGCGCCGCTCTTCGTCGACAAGAAAGCCAAAGACGAGGCCACCGTGTGGATCGACATTCCCCTCGTGTCCTCCGTTGCGCCCGAGTCGCGACCGAATGGCGGCTTCTCCTACCGACCTCATCTCGGTGACCGCTTGCATCTCGCCTATCTCTCCGTCGCCGACACGAAGCCTCTCTTCACGGTCACGCAGCTCGGGCTCGCGAGCGAAGTGCCTTGCGAAGAGGAGTGCAAGGCCGTCGGGATCGGGCGCGGCATCGGCTTCGAGCGCGAGACCGAAGCGATTTGGGACACGCCGCTCGAGTATTTGCGTGCGCCGGAAGGCAGCGCCTTTCTCTTCGGCGACACCTACACGATTCTCAAAGTCGCAGAGCGACGGCCCTACTGTGCCGCCCCGCCTCATGTCGTCGACTGCTCCGCCGAACGAGCTTGCGCAGACGGCAGCGCCTGCATCAGTCCCGGTAAATTTTGTGACGAGACGCCACATGTTGCTTGTGCGGACGATGACGACTGCGAGCACGGTCGTTGCACACGCGGTGGCGTCATCGCGATGCAAGTCGACCGGTCGAGCGTGACGGACAAGGGCGCGTATCGCTACTGGGATGCGCGGACAAAGCGCTTCGAGCCCTACGGAGGCCGCGAGCCGGACGCCATTCTCGTCGACGCGCGCCTCGGCAACAGCGTGAGCGTCATGTGGAGCGACTACGCAAAGCGCTGGATCCTGATCTCGAACTACGAATCGAGTCTCTACACCGGTCAGCGGCTCGTGTCGCTGCGCTCGGCGCCCGATCTGCTCGGACCTTGGGGCGAGGCCGAGACGATCATGGAGAATCTCGGCGGTCAGCGTTCGTACAATCCGCGCTTCCTACCTGCCTACACGCACGCGCCCGCGACGAACCTCGTCTACTGGACCGCAACCTACGACGCCTACGACGAGACCTGGCCGATGCACGGCCTGCCTTTCGACTACAACGTATTTCTCTACGAGACGGATCTCGCGGCCACGCGTCAGACACCTCTCAACAACGCCGCGACATCGTCCGGCAACACGAGCTCCTCCGCGCGGAGGGCATCCCAAGAAAATCGTGCGACGAGCGCCGAGGGCGGCGTGGGCGTCGGTCTCTCGAGCAAGCCGAGCGAGAAGGCGAGGTAGCCGGTCACTTGCTCGGGCGTGACCCCGGCTTCGCGAAGGGATCGAAGCGTCGTCGCGTCATCGCGCTTCGAGAGCTTCTCTCCGCGGGCATTCACTACCAGCGGCACGTGCGCGTAGGCGGGGCGCTCGCCACCGAGCGCATCGATGAGCTGGATCTGGCGTGCCGTCGAGTCGACGAGGTCGGCGCCTCGGACCACGTCGTCGATCTGCATCGCGAGATCGTCGACCACGACGGCGAGCTGATAGGCGAACACACCGTCGCGACGTCGAACGACGAAGTCGCCGACCGTCGTTGAAACGTCCTCGTGTCTCGCGCCGAGAGCTCGGTCGACGAAAGTGATCTCGCCGCCGGCGACCGCGAAGCGGACTGCGGCGTCGAGGCCGCTGTCGGCGCGGATTCGCTCGAGCCAGTTTTCTTCAGCGGCGCGTGGCCGGAGCGCTTTCGGGTAGGGCGAGGTCGCTTCGCCGTGAGGTGCGGATGCGATGCCTTCGAGGTCGCGGCGCGACCTCGAGCAGGGGAAGATTCGCTCGGCCGCGAGTAGATGATCGAGCGCGGCTTCATAGAGTCCGCTGCGCTTGGATTGCTCATAGGGCGCGAAGGCTCCGCCCGAGTCCGGGCCTTCGTCCCAGTCGATGCCGAGCCATCGGAGATCCTCGACGGCTGCTTCTTCCAGGCCCTCGACGACGCGTGCGCGGTCCAGGTCTTCGAGGCGGTAGACGAGAGTCCCACCGCGGCTTCGCACGGAAAGCCAAGCGACGAGCGAGGTACGGGCGTTGCCCAGATGGACGAGGCCCGTCGGCGAGGGGGCCAAGCGGCCGCGAGGTCGTCTCACGCTTCGTCCTTTGTATCTGGTGACCGGCGGCGGTTATAGAGGAAGCGTGGCGCGGACGAGGAGCGGGGCCTTGCTGACCCCGGACGAAGCGCTCGCGCGTTACACCGAAGGGCCAAAGACGGGAGTGTTCACCGATGGTGCCTGTGAAGGAAATCCGGGACCGGGTGGCTGGGGCTACGCTTGGGTCGAAGACGACCGTGTGGTGCGCGAGGAATGGGGCGGCGCTCCAGAGACGACCAACAATCGAATGGAGCTCTCCGCACTCATCGCCGCATACAAGGCGTTGCCGCGCGACGCCGAGATCACGATCTTTTCCGATAGCGAGCTCTGCGTGAAAACGGTCAACGAATGGGCCGCCGCTTGGCAACGGCGAGGCTGGACGCGAAAAGGCGGTCCGATCAAGAATCTCGAGCTCGTACGCGAGCTCTACGATTTGGCGACGGCGCATCCTCGCGTCACTCTTCGCTGGATCAAGGCGCACGACGGCTCGCGCTGGAACGAGTACGTGGACGCGCTCGCGGCGGGCGCGGTTCCCGGACTCTGACTCGGGGGCGAGGGGAGGCGAGACAATCGATGGAAATCCAGCAGACCGAAAAGAAGAGCTTTCACCTCGAAGGCAACTATGCGCCGGTCACTCGCGAGGTGACCGCCGAAAAGCTCGCCGTGAGCGGAGCCTTGCCGCCCGAGCTCTCGGGCCTCTATCTACGCAACGGGCCCAATCCGAAGAGCGGCGCATCCGAGCACTGGTTCTTCGGTGACGGCATGCTGCATGGCATCGAGATCTCGCGCGGCGAAGCACGTTGGTATCGGAACCGCTGGGTGCGAACACGCACGTTCTTGGAAGACGCGCAGGTCGTGTCGTCTACGGGCGAGGCCGATCGCACGGCTGGTCCTGCGAACACGCACGTCATCGGCCACGCGGGAAAAATCTTCGCGCTGGTCGAGTCGTCGTATCCCGTGGAAGTCACGCGCGAGCTCGATACGGTGGGGCCCTGCGACTTCGGCGGCAAGCTGAAGACCGGAATGACCGCGCATCCGAAGGCCTGCCCGCGCACCGGCGAGCTTCATTTCTTCGGCTACGGATTCGTTCCGCCCTACTTGGTCTACCACGTGCTCGACGCCGAGGGCCGGCTCGTGAAGAGCGAAGAGATCACCGTCGGCGGCCCGACCATGGTCCATGATTTCGCGATCACCGGTCGTCATGTGATCTTCATGGACCTCCCGGTTTGCTTCGACCTCGAGCTGGCGATGCGCGGCGTGATGCCGTATCGCTGGAGCGAAGACTACCCCGCGCGCGTAGGCGTGATGCCTCGCGGCGGCAGCAACGCCGACCTGCGTTGGCTCGACGTCGATCCCTGCTACGTCTTCCACCCGATGAACGCCTACGACGACGACAAAGGCCGCGTCGTGGTCGACACTGCGCGCTATGAAAGCCTTTGGCGCGACACGGCCGCGCGCTTCGATGCCGCGAAGCTCCATCGCTGGATTCTCGACCCGTCGACGGGCTCGGTCGTCGAGACCGCGCTCGACGATCGCACCATCGAGTTCCCGCGCGTCGACGAAAGGTTGACGGGCTCGCGCCATCGTTTCGGCTACGCGGTGGCGAATCCGGGCGGCGGCGTAAACCAGCCGGCCACCGAGCTCGTGAAGTACGATCTGGCGACGGGGCGGAGCGAGACCCACGATTTCGGCTCCGGCCGCGTGCCGAGCGAAGGGGTGTTCGCGCCCGCGTCGGACAGCAGTGGCGAGGACGAGGGGTGGGTCATGAGCTACGTCTACGACCAGCGCGAGAATGCTAGCGATTTCGTCGTTCTCGATGCGTCACGTTTTGCTGCTCCGCCGGTAGCGGAAGTGAGGCTGCCGCAACGAGTGCCTTACGGATTCCACGGCAGCTGGATCGCGGCTTGAGCAAGACGCTCGCGCGGCAGAGCGATGACTGTTAAAAAGGCGGACCCCTATGGAAGAAACGAGACGACTCGGGTTTAGGCGAGTGACGGCGGTCGCGTTCGCGGCTTGCATGATCGTAGCCGGTGCGAACGCGGCGACCGCCGCAGAGGAGGCCACCATGGCGAGCAATGTGGACGCGGTGACGGCGATCGACGGATTCATCGCAGAGAAAGCGATCGACAAGACCGGCTCCAATTGGCGGACGAGCCTCCCGAAGCCGCCGAAGGCGAGCTTCGTTGCGACGAAGACCTACTTCTGGGTTCTCGAAACCACGTACGGCACGATCAAGATCAAGTTGATGCCGCAAACGGCGCCGATGCATGTGACGAGCACCATCTATCTCACCCACCTCGGCTTCTATGACGGGCTCGCGTTCCACCGAGTGATTCCGGGCTTCATGGCGCAAGGCGGCTGTCCCCTCGGCACGGGTACCGGCAGTCCTGGCTATCGCTTCGACGGAGAGTTCGACGCGAAGATTCGTCACGACAAGCCCGGAGTGCTGAGCATGGCCAACGCGGGTCCCGGCACCGACGGCAGCCAGTTCTTCCTCACGTTCAAAGCCACACCGCATCTCGACGGGCGCCACACGATTTACGGCACCGTGGTCGAAGGGCAAGACGTGCTTCGCGCGCTCGAGCAGCGGGGCTCGCCGAGCGGGCGCACGAACGAGAAGCTCGAGATCAAGAAAGCGACGATCATCGTCGAGTGAGCAAACCGAAGCGCGGTCACTTCGGCGACGCGCGCACGAAGTTCTTCTACGACCTCACGCCCGACCGCATTCTTTCCGCGGTCGAGGCTTGGGGCCTCACCCCTACCGGGCGCTGTCTCCAGCTCGCGAGCATGGAGAACCGCGTCTACCAGATCGAAGTCGAGCTCGACGAGCCGGCCAAATCCGCCAACGACGCGCACCGCGTCGTGAAGTTCTATCGGCCGGGGCGCTGGAGCGCGGAGCAGATCCGCGAGGAGCACCGCTTTCTTCTCGATCTCGAGGAAGCCGAGATCCCCGTGGTCGCGCCGCTCTTGACTGCGGACGGAGACACTTTGGTCACGCTGCCCGAGTCGGGGATCTTCGCAGCGCTTTTCCCGCGCCGCGGTGGGAGAGCCCCCGACGAGTTTCAGGACGAGGACCTACAGCGTCTCGGTCGTCTGCTTGCACGGCTTCACGCCGTAGGTGCGACGCGACCAGCCAAGGCGCGGCTCAGACTCGACGTCGAGAGCTACGGCGCCGCCGACCTCGCGTATCTTTTAGAATGCGAGCAGATGGCTGAGAGCGTGCGCGAAGCGTATCGACAAGTCGTGGAAGCCATCCTCGCGACCTCGCGGCCGTGGTTCGCGGCGACTTCCTACCAGCGCATTCACGGCGACTGCCATCGCGGTAATGTGCTCTGGGGCAGCGTCGGGCCGATGCTCGTCGACTTCGACGACATGGTGATGGGCCCGCCGGCTCAAGATTTCTGGCTCCTCGTCCCCGGGCGCGACGCGGAAGCGCTTCAGCGTCGCGAGGTGCTGCTCGAGGCCTACGCCGAGATGAACACGCTCGACCGCGGCGGGCTCCGTCTCGTGGAGCCGCTGCGTGCGCTTCGGGTGGTGCACTTCAGCGCCTGGATCGCCCGACGCTACGAAGACCCGGCGTTTCTCCGGGTATTCCCCGACTTCGGCACCGAGCGCTACTGGTACGACGAGCTGGCCACGCTCCGCGAGATCCACGCGGAGCTCGGCGAGGTTTCCTAGGCCTGACTATCTGCTCGGTCGGTCCGGCACACCGTCGCGATGTTCTCTTCGCCGCGGAATCAGCGTCGGCGCAAGGCTAGGAGTTTTCGCAGCCGCTCATCGTCGGTGCCGAGATACTCTACGAGAACGGCCGCGACCTTCTCGATTTCGAGCGTGCCCGCGGCCTGCATTTCTTCGAGGTCGGCCCAATCCTTCGTCCGATTGAAGAAAGCTTTGAAGACCGCGATGTCGCGACACGACAGGAAAGGGATTTCAGCTCCACCGAAGCTTTCCTCGCGGCAGCGGCCGAATGCCTGGTGGTGGTAGGGGGTGGTATCGAGAAACACATCGATCGGCGTCCGATCCCATCGCAGCCGCGCCTGGCCATCGCGTTTGAGAGCGGTGAGCTCGGCCTTACCGCAATTCACTCCGCGCGGCAGAGCTGCGACGACATCGCGGCACCGCGCGGCATCGACGAAAACATTGACGTCGATGTCGATGGTCCCGCGTGCGCGCTCGGTGCACCAGGCCAGCGCCAACGCACCGCCGAAGGCATGGGGAAGCATTGCCTTCTCGAGTGCGCGGTGCAGCGCGACGATCTTGCGAACGATCTCGCTCAACGCGCTCCGAACTTCGGGAAGGCGAGCTTTCCGGCCGAACGCGCCGGGAAGGCCTCGGCAAGCGCCAGGACCTCTTCGAGCTCCTTCGCGCGAGGAACGCCGTCGCGCTCGCGTATGCACGGCGACAGCTCGATGTCGGCGGCAAGGCCGTAGGCGCCAAAAATACGTAGCAGCGTGGGCAACGTGGGAGACTTTCGCCCGGCTTCGTAGGTGGCGAGGGTGGAGTGCGAGGTTCCCGCTTTCGCGGCTGCGGCACGCAAGGTTAGCCCCGCCCACCGTCGCGAAGTGCGCAGCAGAGTACCGGTCTGCCTGTCGGCGAGGCGCATATACGGATGGTATCCGATCGGATACCATGCTGGCAACCACAAAAATGGGACGGCTTCGACTACCGGTACGGCGTACGTGATCGATGGCGGGACGCTGCTGCAACGGACTCAATCAGCGCGGTGACGAGTTCTCAGGTGTAGAAGACATCGTAAGCACGCTTGCTCACTGCCCCTACGACTTCGCCGACACCGCCCCGTGCCTTTAGGTCCCAGCCTGTTTTCGTCTTCTAGTCGATCGGCCGGCCCACGTTTGGACAGCCGCCGAATGCCCTTGCGAAAGGCTGGCCGGAGGTGCGTAGCATGGCTGCGCCGAATCGGCTGCGGGGGAAACTCCGCGGCCGACCGGCCGAGATTGCAGCAGGGGGGAAATCCAAATGAGCATACTGCAAGCCAAGCACTTGATAGCCGCCTTGACCGCCGTCGCGGTCTTTTCCACGAGTCTCTCCACCGCCCACGCCATCGATCGCTGCAAGGTTAAAGTCGACAAGCGAACCGGCGTGATCCTCGTCGATGCCGGCGGCGTCGGCGGGCCGCTCACCTGGGGTGAAGCGGCGTGCGACGCGCCGCCGGCGCGGTGATGAAGGACTCGAACGGGCTCACCATCGGCGTCGTAGTCGACGAATTCACCAACAACGTGCTCATCGAAGCAGCCGGTAGGACCCTGCGCGCGCAGACCAACTACGATGGAACCGGTTTTCAGATTGGCGGGTCGCCGCTCTTCTACGCTTCGAACGACTGCAGCGGACCGGCGCTCGCGAGCCCGGACCCGCTGATCATCGACCAAGCCCTGGTGGTAACGCCGACGCTCGCGTACGCTCCGCCGGCTACCGATGTCTCGACCACCGTCGAGAGCTTCCTCGGGTACGGCTCCTACGTCAACAATCAAGCCGATTGCGACGCCTCTTTCGTCCCCGGCACCGTGTTCACGCCGCCGCACGGCTGTTGCCTTACGTTTGCACCGGCGATGACGCCGCTCGGACCGGCATCGAGCATCGACCTGAGCGCGTTCGTACCGCCGTTCGAGGTCGAGCTGCTCGAGTAGCGAGCGCGCGCGTAGTGGCGCCAGACCCGTCCGGACGACATAAACGAACTCATCGGACTTCGAGAAAACGGCGATCATCTTGCACAGCCGTCGACGAGACGCGCCACCGCGATCGCGGTCAATGACTCGCCTGTGATCCGGTTGCTGCTCTGAGAAAAAACTAGGGACAGTCCCCCGGCTTCTGGCGCTGGAGCTTGCCGGACGCGGTGCGGGGCAGGCTCGCGGCCGCGTCTATGACGCGCGGACGTTTGTGCGGTGCGAGTCGCATCTTGCACCAATCCACGATCTCGTCGGCATCGATGCGTGCGCCGAGCGGCAGCGAGATCCGTCTGCGCTATGAGCTCGGACGGCCTCCCGTGCTGGCCGTACGCATCCGAGAGCTCTTCGGCATGCGCGACAGCCCGCGCGTGGCAGGCGGCCGACTCAGCGGCGACCGTAGCGACGCGATAGCCGGTTGAGGCGTAGTTCTCGCTTGTGACGGGGTCATATCTGGCACTATACTGGTCATTAGGAGAAATATTATGGCCGCGATAGCAGTATCGGCTAGCGACGAGAAGCGAATCACGCGCCTCGCGAAACGGCTCGGCTTGCGAAGCAAAGCGGGGGTTGTCCGACTCGCGGTCGAGGAGCTCGAGCGCCGGGTCTCGAGGGAGAGCCTCGGCAGCGAGATTCGCGAGTACGTTCGTAAACACGGCAACCGCGATCGGCAAGAAAACGCTTCACTCAGCGCGGCGGGAGTCGCGCGAGACGACGCGTGAAGATTCAGCGCGGCCACATCTACGTCGTCGACTTCAATCCACGGGTCAAAACGAAACCCGGCAAGGTTCGGCCCGCCGTGGTCGTGCAAGACGACCTCTTGAACGAGGCCGGGTATCCGTCAACGGTTGTAGTGCCTCTCACTACGAAGCTTGTCGCTACGGACACCCCACTGCGTATGCGACTGACAGCCGGAGTCGCAGGACTGGAGCACGACAGCGATGTGCTCGTGGCACAGCTGATCGCCGTCGCGAACGAATCGTTCAAAAAGGAGCTAGGCGCCTTGCCCGTCGATCTCGTCGCGGCGTTAGAGGTGAAGCTTCGCTCGATCCTAAACCTCTAGCGACCCGGTCCGGGTGCCGGCCGGCGAACCGCGAATAGCAATAGCTTGCAATAAGCGGCCTTCCACTCTAGAACGCGTTTCCGCCGCAGATGCCCGATCTCCCTCTTCGAATCTGTTTGCTCACCTACCGTGGCAACCCGCGCTCGGGCGGCCAGGGTGTCTACGTCCGCCTCTTGAGCCGCGAGCTCGCGGCCATGGGCCACGACGTCGAGATCTGGAGCGGCCAGCCTTATCCGGAGGTTGTCGACGATCCTCGCATCCGTCTCGTCGAGCTTCCGAGCTTGGACCTTTGGAACGAGGAAGCACTCTTTCGAAGGCCGAGCTTGAACGAGCTTCGCGACCCCATCAACCGGGCCGAATGGGGCCGGACCCTACTCGGCGGCTTTCCCGAGCCGCGAACCTTCACGCTTCGCGCGGTTCGAAACTACAAGCGTTTGAACGGGCAGGCGGGCTTCGACGTCGTTCACGACAACCAATGCCTCGGCATCGGTCTCCTCGCGCTCCAGAGAATGGTCCCGCTTCTTACGACCATCCACCATCCCATCACGCGGGACTTCAAGTTGGCGCTGGACGCGGTTCCGGCTTGGAACCTCTACCGACGCTTTAACCTGCGTCGTTGGTTCCAGAGCTTCCTTCCCATGCAGGTGGAGGTCGCGCGCGGGCTCGATCGCGTGCTGACGATCTCCGAGGCTTCCACGAAGGACATCGTCGCGGATTTCGGTATCGACCGGGCGAAGTGCCGGATGGTGAGCAACGGCATCAATCTCGACGTCTTCAAGCCTCACCCCGAGATAGAGCGGAAGCCGAACCGCCTCATCACCACACTATCGGCCGACGTGCCGCTCAAAGGCTTGGTTTACCTGCTCGATGCGCTGGCGGAGCTTCGCCGCGAGCGGCCGGAGCTGCACCTGACCGTCATCGGAAGCCCCCGCCAGGGTTCGGGTACGGCCGAGCGTATACGTAAGCTCGGTCTCGAGTCGGCAGTCCACTTCACGGGTCGAGTTGCAGACACCGAGATCGCGCGGCGCTACGCCGAGTCCACGGTCGCGGTCGTGTCATCGCTCTACGAAGGGTTCGGCTTTCCGGCAGGTGAGGCGATGGCCTGCGAGATTCCCCTCGTATCTACCCGCGGCGGCGCATTGCCGGAGGTGGTGGGCGAGGGCGGCGACACCGGCATGCTCGTTCAGCCGGGCTCGGGACCGGCTCTCGCCGAAGGCATTCGGACCCTGCTCGACGCGCCGGAAGATGCGCGCCGCCGAATGGGCGAGGCCGCGCGTCGTCGCGTGGTCGCGCAGTTTGCGTGGCGACGCGTCGCGGAGCGCCACGTCGAAGCGTATCGCGAGCTCATCGCCGAGCGCCACCACGCGCGCGGCAACGGGCACAAGCTCTACGCGTTGCCCGAGGCGAGCGCCGTGCCGGTGCTTCGGAGCGGCGACGCTGCCGCATATGCCGCGCGGAGGGCCGTCGGTGCCGTCCGCCTGAGTGAGGCTGCGAGCGGTGCTGACGATTGATCCCGAACGCCTCGACCTCCCTCCGGGAAGTCGTGTGCTCGATCTAGGCTGCGGCGACGGCCGTCACGTACGCATCACTCGACGGATGACCGGCGTCGCCGGCATCGCTCTCGACATCGGCGCCGAAGAAGTTCGAAAGACCACCGCAGCGCTCCGCGAGCTCGATCGTCTGTCGGTAGCCGAAGGCGGGACCGTCCGAAACGCAGGCCCTTGGGGTGTCGTGCGCGGCAGCGGGTACACGTTGCCGTTCGCAGACGCGGCGTTCGACTGTGTGATCATTTCTGAAGTGCTCGAGCATCTGCCAGAAGACGACCGTGCATTGAGCGAGCTGTCGCGCGTGCTACGGCCTGGCGGAACGCTCGCGATCTCCGTCCCGCGCGAGGGGCCGGAGGCGATTTGCTGGCTGCTCTCGCGTCAGTATCGAAGCACTCCCGGCGGGCACGTGCGGATCTACCGGCGCCGCGAGCTCCGGCGAAAGATCGAAGCGCACGGCTACGACATTCGCGGCACGCACTTCGCGCACGGGCTTCACTCGCCCTACTGGTGGCTTCGCTGCCTCGTCGGTCTCGACAAGCAAGAGTTTTGGCCCGTGAAGCTTTATCACCAGCTTCTCGTTTGGGACCTGATGCAGAGGCCGTGGATCACACAGACGCTCGAGAAGGCGCTGAACCCGTGGATTGGAAAGAGCGTGGTGTTCTACGCGGTGAAGGCCTGAGGCCCTGAAGACGCTGCAATGAGTCTCCTTTCCGACGACGAGATCGTGGACACCGCGCACTGGATCGCTTCGCACCAAACGGCGAGCGGCGAGATCTACTGGTTCGACGGTGACAAGGCCGATCCGTGGAACCATCTGCACGCGGCCATGGCCATGCTGCTTGGCGGGCTTCGCGACGAGGCCGACGCGGCGTATCGTTTTCTCGTCGGCACCCAGACGGCAGACGGCGGCTGGGCGATGGAGCGGCGCGGCGGCGTGGTCGTCGATGCTTCCCAGGATACGAACCAGAGCGCCTACGTCGCGACGGCGGCCTGGTTTCACTTCCAGGCGAGTGGCGACCGAAAGTTCTTGATCGAGCTCTGGCCGACGATCGAGCGAGCGATCGACTTCGTTTGCAGCATGCAGCTCGCGAACGGCGCCATCTCGTGGGTGCGCTCTGCGGACGGGCGCATCTGGGACGCGGCGCTGATTGCAGGTTCGGGCTCGACCTTCGGTAGTATCGTTTGCGCGGAGCGAATTGCGCTCGAGCTCGGCGAAGATCGCCCGCTTTGGGCGGCTGCGCGCGAGAAGCTCGGCGCTTGTCTCCGCGGCGACCTCCGTGTCTTCGAGAGCAGCGACTTGCCCGAAGCCGCAGGTCGCTATGCAATGGATTGGTACTACCCCGTGCTCGGCGGCGCGCTCCGCGGCGAAGCCGGGCGCCGGCGTCTCGCGGATCCGCGTCGGGTCGAGCGGTTTCTGGTCGAAGGCGTCGGCTGTCGCTGCGTCGCCGACGATCGCAAGTGGTTCACCGTCGCCGAATCGTCCGAGCTCGTGCTCTCGCTCGAGCTGGTCGGCTCCGCACGCCGCGCGCGCGAGGTGTTCACCGCGTTGTCTCGACTGCGTCGTCGCGACGGCGGCTACTGGACGGGCTGGACGATGCCCGCCGGCGTCGTCTGGCCCCTCGAGCCCACGACCTACACCGCTGCCGCCGTGCTCGTCGCCAACGACGCGCTCGCACGTCGCACGCGTACCTGCACGTTCTTCCACGACCTCGGCATCGCCGACGAAGGCGTCGAGACACGGCGCGAAGCGTCTTGAATCCGGCTAACGCCGACGCAGAACTCCGAGCGTCTTCGTGGTCGGCAGCTCGTCGAAGAGGCCCGACGCCACCGCACGGCGATAGATCTCGATCGGTGCTTGTCCGCCTTCTTGGGGATTCGGGAAGAGATCGTGGATCGCGAGAATGCCGCCGCGCGCGATCTTCTCGGACCAGGCTTCGTAGTCGGCCTGCGCCGCCTCGAAGGTGTGACCGCCGTCGATGAAGACCATGCCGAGCGGCACGGTCACGAGCGCGGCGGCGGCCTTGCTTCGCGTGACCATCGCGACGACGTGATCCTCCAATCCAGCGAGGCGGATCGTTTTACGGAACCACGAGAGCGTGTCGAGCTTGCCGGCATCGGCGTCCACGAGCTCGGTGTCGTGATACTCCCAGCCGGGCTGGTTCTCCTCCGAGCCGCGGTGATGATCGACGCAAACCAGCACGCCGCCGGCATCGCGGACGGCGCTGCCGATGTAGACCGAAGACTTTCCGCAGTAGCTGCCGATCTCGACTACGGGGCCGAGTCGCGCGTGCTCCCGCGCGAGCTCGTGGAGGCGAAGCCCCTCGGCATCATCGAGGAAGCCTTTGCATTCGAGGGCGATCTTGTGCGCGCGTGCGTCCATATCGAAGTGCCGTCTTCACGCCGGGGTTGAGACCGGTCGCGGCGGGCGTTCGCTCTCGGGCCACGGCGCGAGCCGTTGCCCGATCTGCCCCCACGGAATCCAGAACAGGAACACCAGCAGGTAGGCGTCGAAGCGAACACCGAGCAACAGCCCGATGCCGACCTGCATCAAGCCAAGACTCGGAATGACGATCCAGCGTGCATAGCGGCTGAACAGTGCCATCGGCGTGAGGGTCTCGATGAAAATGGTCCCGCCGGCAAGCAGAGTACAGACCCAAGGATACTCGGCCAGCACGATGCCCCAGCCGACGAGGGGAGTATGGGTATAGTGATGCGCTAGGAGAATGTTTCGGAACGAGTCGCTGAATACCCAGTCCAGGCCGCCATTGCGGATCTTGGATATCCCCGCCGCAGCGTAGAGCAACACCCACAAGAGCCAGGCGACGCGAATGGGCCAGCGATATTCGCCACTCGGCGGAGGCTCGACGCTGCGCCCCCGCTGTCTCACCCACGCGTCCACGGACCACTTGTCGCCGCATCGCGACAGCGCCAAGGCGCCCAACATGAACACGATGACGGCGTCACTATGATACGTCTTCCCGAAATTGTGCGGGATGGCGATCAAGTAAGCTCCAACGACGAAAGCCGTCGCGGTGCTCACGCGCGTCAGCAGGCCGACGCAGCTGGCTGCCAATGCCAAGAGCCAGATCTGATCGAGTGCGCCTAAGATAGACGCGCTCAGCAATGGCAGGTGCAAGATTTGGAAGATGCGCAGCGGAAACCAGAACGCTTCGTCGAGCTCGGTCCACGGCCCCGAGTCGATCCACCAGCGCTGGTATAGCAGGCCGCCGAAAAAGAGGACACGACAGATCGCAAGATCGGTCGCGCTTTGCGGTGTGAACCAGAAACGGTCCCAGGCGCGCGCGGCGGCGCTCATCGAGACGCCTCGGCAGCATGGGGCGGCGCCGGAGTGACCGCCTCGGCGAACTCCGGCTGCTCGGCCTGCTCGCTGGCGAGCCAAATCTGATCGAGCAAGACACGCCCGGTGTGCGGCGAAACGCGTAGCGTGACCGGTCGTCCGGTCGCTTCGAGCGTGCAGGGCGGGGCGCCGGGTGCCGAGCTCGACCATGCGAAAGCGCCGGCGGGAATGGCGTCCTGCCAATTTCCCATACCGATGGTGCTCGACCAGCAGCGGATCTCGGCCCCGGCGATCGCGGCGACCGAGAGCGCACCGGTATCGCCATCCGCCGCCGTCTTACCGCGAAGCCAGACCGAGTAGCGCCCACGCGCCACGTTGATCTCCGTTTCCGCGTAGGCCTCAGGGCGCGTGTCGAGTCGCAGCGCAAAGCCGCTCGCCGCGTCGGGGTCGGTCATTCGCTCGCCGCCCCTTTCGAGCGAGAGCTTCGCGGCGTCGACCACGACGTCCGCCTTCGGGACGAGACGACGAGCGTCGCGCTCTGACGTCGACAGCTCACCTGTCGCGGCACGGGCCAACCGTGAGCGCAGCTCCGCCGGCGGCCGGTAGACGTAGAGGTGGAGCTTCCGCCGATCCGGTGTGCCGCGATTCACTGCACCGCTCAGGATGTCCCACTCGACAGTGTAGCCGCGGACGCCGAGCAGATCCGGATCGTCGTGCACCCCTGCCGCGCGCAACGCTTCGTAGCGACGAAACAGGGTCTCGATCACCGCGTCGCGCCTGATGCCACCGTCCTTGGCCATTGCGACCCGTTTCAATGCTCGCCGGAAGCGCGCGTCGTCGAGCGGTGCGAAATGTCGATGCGCCGTCAAAGGAAATTCTCCACCGGCGCTGACGCCGGCGAGGTCCTCGCGCACGACGACCGCGGACCGAGCTTCGGAGTACATCGGGTAACTCGAGAACGGCCAGTCCTCGCGTTTGAACACGACGTCGAAGACCTGGCCTCCGATGAGGAGCAGGAAGAGCCCCGACAACAGGCCACGGCGCGGGGGCGTCATCATCGTGGCTCGGCAGATACGCAGAGAGTCGCTGAACCGTCAATCCGGAATCGCCCTAACCCTCGCCCGGGAGCGCCGCGGGCGTCACGAGGAGGATGCTTGCGAATGTGATCGACGACTCAATCGAGCAACGCCAAGATTTCTTCGCGAGTGATTGCGGTACCGGCCGCGCTGGCGTCGGTGGAAAGCGCGGCATCGGCGATCTCACGTTTCCGTCGCTGCAGATCGAGCACTCTCTCCTCGACAGTGTCCTTCGCCACCAAACGATAGACCATGACGGGTCGGTCCTGACCGATTCGGTGCGCGCGGTCGGCCGCCTGTTCTTCTACGGCGGGATTCCACCAGGGATCGAGCAAGAAGACGTGGTCGGCGGCGGTCAAGTTGAGGCCGGTGCCGCCGGCCTTGAGCGAGATCAGCAGAACGGGAGCGCCGCCGGGATCCTGAAACGCATCGACCACCGCACCGCGGTCACGGGTCTTGCCGTCGAGCCGAGTGAAAGCGATCGAGCGCAAGTCGAGCTGGGGCTCGACGCGATCGAGCAAACTCGTCCACTGCGAGAAGACCAAGGCCTTGTGACCGTCGGCGACTGCATCTTCGAGCGCATCGCAAAGCGCTTCGACCTTTGACGACGTTTCGGCGTCGCGATCGGGGAGAAGCCCCGAGTGACACGCTGCTTGTCGCAAGCGAAGCAGCGCTTCGAACGCGGCCATGACGTTGGATCCGTCGCTCATTGCACGCGCGACATCGGCACGCGCAGCGACGCGCACGGCGTCGTAGAGCGCTCGCTCGTCGGTGTCGAGCTCGCAGTAGAGGATGGCATCCGAGCGAGGAGGCAGCTCGGTCGCGACCTCGCGCTTTAGACGCCGGAGGAGGAAGGGCTGGATGCGTCGGCGCAGACGCTCGGTCACCGCCGCGTCACCGGCTAGCATCGGCTTCTCGTAGCGCTCGACGAAATCGCGTCTGCCGCCGAGCAGGCCACGGTTTACGAAGTGCATCTGGCTCCAAAGCTCGTCGAGGCGGTTTTCGATCGGTGTGCCCGAGAGCGAGACTCGAAAGCCGCCGCGGAGACCGTACGCTGCGCGCGCGACTTGGCTGTCGGGGTTTTTGATCGCTTGGGCTTCGTCCAGCACGACGCAGTCCCAATCTACTTCGCACAAAGCCTCCGCGTCGTTGCGCAGGGTCGCATAGGTGGTGAGGGTCACGTCGGCATCCGTGAGCTCGCGCGAGGGGCCGTGATACAGCGCCACCTTTAGATCGGGTCGAAAGCGCTCGGTCTCTTTCGTCCAGTTGTGGATCACGCTTCGCGGGCAGATGACGAGCGTGCGTCCGCGGAGCGCGCAGAGCGCCTGAATGGTTTTGCCGAGGCCCATGTCGTCGGCGAGGACCGCGCCGAGGCCCGCGTCGCGCAATCTCGTGAGCCACGCGAGGCCCGTCGCTTGATAGCCACGCAGCTCGCCGCGGAAGCCCGCCGGCGCCGTCACGGGCTTCTCGTCGAGCAAGGACAGAAGGCGCGCGACCTCGACGGGCGGCGGAGTTTCCATTGCTTCGCAGAGCTCGCCGACGAGGGGCAACGCAGCTGCGGGAGTACGCCCTTCGTTCTCTCTACGAGCGGCGAGCAGATCGGCGACCAGATGGCCGTGTCGCTCCAGCCATCCGGACGGAACGGAGCCGAACGTTCCGTCGCTGAGCGGCACGAGACCGATTCCGTCGCGCCAAGCGCTGACGACGGCGACGGCGTCGGCTTGTGCTTTCGCCGCGCCGGCGTTTGCGGTGCCGATCGGCTCGAAGACGATCTCGATCTCGCCGTCACGCTGCACGATTCGAGGCACGAGGCCGACGCGTCGCTCGAAGGGGGCGGAGTGGCGTCGAGCAGCGTCCGTCCGCCCGTCGTGGAACGCTTCGAGCTTCGTCAGAAGCTCTGCCGCGTCTGCGGTTGCGAAATGAATGCGTCTTCCGGGCACGAGGTTGAGCTCGCTACGGAGACGCAGCACGAGGTTGGTCTCCGCCCCCGGCTGGCGCTCGGGAACTCCATCCTTCAGGTGGATGAATCGATCGCCGTCGACTCGCGCCTGGGGCGGATCGCCGTAGACGAGCTCCGGTCTCACGTCGACGCCCTGCTCCACGAAGTCGATCTCGAATCGAATCCAGGGAGCGAGCGGGCCGTCGCGCTCGGGTAGGCGCGTCGCTTTGACGTCGACGTGGATGTGGCGCTCGAGCTCGGGAATCACCGTGCCGACGAGCTCCGCGATTTCAGAAGGTGGGAACAGGCGCCGAAACGGCAGCTTCTCCCATCGGCGGCCGAAAGCGGCGTGGGCGCCGAAGGGATGCAGAGTATCGCGGCGCAGGAGCACGCCGGGGGCGACCACGCGCGTGACTTCCGGGTCCGCTTCGACCACGAGCTCGACGTCGCCTCCCGACGCGTCGACCACGCGCGCGCTCGGGTAGAGGGGCTCGCCGGACGCGCGGACCGTAGCTCCGTCCAGTCTGAGCTCGCTCGCTCCGGCGAGGAGACGCAGGATCGCAACCGCGTTGTCGAAAGAGAGCGGTCCCGCGGGTGAGTGATTCACGAGCCGATCGATGGCGAGATCGGCGTGGGTCGGTGCGAACGCGAGCGTCGTGCTGCGCCGCGTGACCAGCTCGACGAGCGGCTCTGCCAGCAGACGGTCCGGCGAGCGCCCGTCGGTGAGAAAGCGCTCGAGCTCGAGGCCTCGCTCTCCCGATCTCAGCTCGTAGCGGACGGAGCCGTTGCGGCCGGCGTCCGCGAAGAGCGTCTCCGGCGCGTCGTGGGCAGCCGAGATCGCAATCGCGCAGGCGGCCACATGCTCACAAGGGTCGAAGGTTCCGTCGCAATCGCACTCCCATTCGGCGTCTTCGGGGTAGAGGTGGACGGTCGGCGCGACGGCGCGCCCGGAGCTACGCACGCGAAAGCTCCAACCGTCGGTGCCGTGCTCCTGGCCCGAGACTGCGCCGTCGCGCGCCAGCTCCGCTGCCTTCGACCAGAGGCCTACGAGGCAGTCCGCCTTGACGGCCGCCAACAACTCTTTCCATATCGCCATCCGGATGAGGGCCATCTAGCTACTTCTACCCGCGTTGACGAATCCATGCGCGGTGCCGACCAGGCGTGCCGACGGCCGCCTCGCTGCATAGCGGAGCCGCTAACGATTCTTTCGAGCTGCTACGCCCGCTTGGCGGCACGACGGCGGGGAGGTCGACTCCGTGAGGGCTTTTCCGCATCGACGCCCCGGCACGAGACTTGCGATGCCGACATCAGCTGGAGCCGGGCGCCGAAAGCTCGGCCCAACGGAGGATCGGCAGATGCACACACTCGAAACTCGGAGAGCGCTCGCGATCGTTGCCATGACCTCGATGCTGGCCTGGAGCAGCCCGGCGGCCGGCGTGGACGAAATGTTGCGTTGCGAGGCGAAAGCCATTCACATCGAGGCGAAGGTGCTGCGCTGTGTCGCGTCGTGCCGCGACATCGACGAACGGCGTGTTTCGTTCAACGAAGACCGCTGCGTGGCGAAGTGCGGATCCCACTACGACGACGCGTTCTCACGTCTCCTGTGCCCGGCTGACCGGCGTCTCGTTCGCGCGATGGACGGAGTGGAAGCGCCCACGCTGCGCTGCGAAGCACGCATCCTTCAGGGTCTCGCGCGCGCTCTCCGCTGCTCGGCGGGCTGTGAAGACTCGGAAAACCCGGACGCATGCGCATCCGAGTGCGATGCGAAGTACGCGGGCGCGAGCTCGGGCGACGCCTGTAACGAGTAGCGCGTTGGGTCACGCCGAGACCGGGACTCCGCTCGCGAAGGATCGCCGATCGGGTCAAGGTGCGAAGTGGGCGCAAGTGAGGCCTTCTTCTCGGTGGACCCTTATGTCGTGGAGAAGGAGCCCCGGCAGCGCGCCTCCTTCAGGGTTTTCCCTTACGCGCTTTTCGCAAAGAGACCGTCACAGTTGTTCTAACAGCCTCGCCGCGCGCGTACATTGGTCTCCATCGACGATCCGGGCCAACAGAGATCGCTGACGACGTGCCCGAGTTGCAAGCACGATTGTCGAGCGGACGCGCGCTACTGCACGCAATGCGGCAGGCAGCTGCCGCTTCGGTGTAGTGGCTGCGGCACCGAAGTCGCCTCGGACGCGAAGTTCTGCGGGCGTTGTGGGGCGCTCGCGGGCGACGGCGCAGGTGCCGGTCGTGATCCCAAGCTTGCGCAAGCGCGGTCGCATGAAGCCGGGCATTCTGCCGAACGCCGCAACTTGACGGTATTCTTTTCGGACTTGGTCGAGTCGACCCGCATCGCCGCGTCGATGGACCCTGAAGACTGGCGCAACGTCGTCGCCGCTTACCAGGCTGCGGCTGCCGCCATCATCGAGCGCTACGAAGGACACGTCGCTCAGTTTCTCGGCGACGGCATTCTCGCGTACTTCGGCTATCCGATGGCGCACGAAGACGACGCGGGGCGTGCCCTTCGCGCCGCGCTCGCGATCGTCGAATCCATGGCGGGTGTCAACGAGCAAGTCGGGCTCGCCGCCGAGCGCCGGCTCCGGGTTCGAGTCGGTATACATACCGGCGAGGTGGTCATCGGCGAGTCGGGCGGCGCCGGACGCCAGGAGACCCAGGCCTTCGGCAGCGCCACCAACATCGCTGCGCGCTTGCAGGCGGTGGCGGAGCCCGATTGCGTCGTGATCAGCGAAACTACACGACGACTCGTAGCAGGGCAGTTCGTCACGCGAGGGATCGGCACGCCGGAGCTCAAAGGGGTGGACGAGCCGATCGCGGCGCATATCGTCGTGCAGCCGAGCGGGGTGAAAAGTCGCCTCGATGTCGCGCAGACGATCACACCGCTCGTCGGTCGAACGCTCGAGCTCGGCTTGCTCGAGGATCGATGGGAGCGAGTTCACGAGGGGCGTGGTCAGGTGATCCTGCTCTCCGGCGAAGCGGGAATCGGCAAGTCTCGCCTCGTACTCGCTTTGCGCGAGCGCTTGTCGGCCGAGTCGCACACCTGGCTCGAATGCCGTTGCTCCCACTACACCGCTGGCAGCCCCTTCGCTCCGGTCATCGATGTCGTTCAGCAAGGCCTCGGAATCTCCGACACGGATGACGACGTGGAGAAGCTCCGTAAGCTCACGCGCCGGATGACTCCCGACGGGTTGCCCGCCGACGTCACGGTTCCGGTGCTCGCGCGATTTCTTGGGATCGATCCGAACGTCGCTCCTGACCCCGGTCTATCGCCCGAGGCGCTCCGCGAGCGAGCCATCGATGCGCTCGTGCAGTGGGGGCTCGCGATGAGCGCGCACCAGCCGGTTCTCATGCTCGTCGAGGACCTCCACTGGTGCGATCCCTCTTCGCTCGAGTTTCTCGATCGTCTGATCGAGCAAGCGCCGACGGCGCGAATGTGCGTGTTGATGACGGCGCGTCCGGAGTTCCAGTCTCGCTGGCAAGCGTCGAGCCATTTCTCACCTCTTGCGCTCGGTACGCTCACGGAGCGTCAAGTGCGTCAGATGCTGCTTCACCTCCGCGCGGAGGGAAAGCTGCCAGTGTCCTCGCTCGAGGAAGTGGTCGAGCGTGCGGACGGCGTTCCCTTGCACGTCGAAGAGCTCACCACGATGCTGATCGACCGGACGGACGCCACCTCGAAGCAGCCCGTCGAGCAAACGGCCGTTCCGCTCACGCTCGAGGGATCCCTTCTCGCTCGCTTGGATCGCCTGAAGTCGGGGAAAGAAATCGCGCAGCTCGCGTCCGTGCTCGGCCGCGAGTTCTCGCATCGACTGCTGGCGTCGGTGTACGAAGGCGATTCCAGCGCTCTCGACGCGGGGTTGCGCGAGCTCGTGCGGGCGGGCGTCTTGTTCGTCCGCGGTCGCGGCGTAGACGCGGAGTACGTTTTCAAGCACGGACTCATTCAGGAGGCGGCCTATCGATCGCTGCTGAAGAGTGTCCGGCGTCGCTGGCATCACCGCGCCGCGTCGGCGCTTCGAAGCGAGTTTCCGCGCTTGGCGGAGCGACGTCCCGAGCTCGTCGCGCGTCATCACACGGAAGCGAACGATTGGAGCGACGCCGCGGACTGCTGGCTTCGAGCAGGCAAGAGGGCCGTCGAGACCTCGGCGAACATCGAAGCCGTCACCTACCTCGAGCAAGCGCTCGAGTGCCTCGGTCGTACGGATGATGCGCCGGAGCGGCTGCAAAACGAGCTGGCCATCCATTTGGCGCTCGGGCCTCCGCGCATGGCCACGCGTGGCTATGCCGACGAGCGGGTGGAGCACGGCTACAGCCGCGCGCTCGCCATCTGCAGCGCGCTCGGCGAGCCTGCCGAGCTGCTGCCGGTGAAGTTCGGACTTTGGACCTACCACTGTCTGCGAGCCAAGCACGTCGTCGGGCGTGATCTCGCCGAGAAGATGACGGAGAGAGCGGATCAGGCGGACGACGATGGGCTCCGCGTCGAGGCGGCGCTCGCCCTCGGCGCGAATCTCTTCTACCTCGGCGAGCTCGAAGCGTCCGCGTCCACGCTGCGGAAAGCGCTCGCGCTCTACGACGCCGAGGCTCATGCGACCCACCGCTTCGTGTACGGGCAGGATCCCGGCGTGGCAGCGCACGGCTACGAGGCCTTCGATCTTTGGCTGCTCGGCGATCTCGACGCTGCGCTCCGGAGCTCTGCGCGTGGCCTCGAGCTCGCGCGGTCGCTCGATCATCCCTTCACGCTCACCTACGCGCTCACGTTCGCAGCGTGGTTTCACCGCATCCGCGGCGACGCAGCGACCTGTCTCGCTATCGCCGAGGAGCTTCACCACCTGGCGAGCGAGCGGCAAGTAGTCCTCTATCGAGCCGTGGGCGCGATTCTCATCGGCTCGTCGACAGCCGAGCTTCGATCTCCGGCCGAGGGGCTCGACCGGCTCGAGCGCGGTCTCGACGAATACCAACGCACGGGCAGCTCGGTCATCGAGCCTTACTGGCAAGCGTTGTTGGCGGACGCGTATCGCAGGGTAGGGCGCTTTCGAGAGGGCATGGCTGCAGTCGATCGCGGTCTAGCGGCCGTCGCGGCGACAGCGGAGCGCTGGTGCGAGGCGGAGCTTCATCGTGTGCGCGCCGTTCTTCTCGAAGAGGACGGCGCGAGCGCCGCCGATGTTCTGGCGGCTTACGATGCAGCGATCGGCCACGCGACACTCCAGGGCGCGAAGGGCTGGGCGCTCCGGGCCGCGCTCGGAGCTTGTCAGTACTCGAGCGCACGCGGCGATCGAGAGGCGGCTCGCGATCGACTCGCGAGCGTGCGTTCGAGCTTCGCCGACTCCGCGGTGTCGGAAGAGATCCGTCGCGCCGATACGTTGCTCGTTTCCACGATTTGAAGGAGGCCGTCATGAAGACCGAGAGCCCTACCGTCGCCCCACGCTCGAGCGTGCGACCCGCTGCCGTACATCCGCACCGCCACTCCTACCCGCTGCCGAAGAGCGAGTTCATGTACGGTCGCATGGGGCCCTGGCCTCAGCCCGCGCCCGATCATCCGATGGAGATGACGGCAGAAGTGCTGCATCCGCCACACGCGGAAAAGCGCGACTGGAAGAAGCACTCCGGGCGGACGTATCTCAAGACCCTGCTTACGAGCATCCCTAGCGCCGCGCACACCGGCCTCACTCACGGGCACGTCAAGGACATGTCCGACGAGACTTTCGCGGACCTCCTAACGACGACGATCTACAGCAAGTATCTGAGGAAGGCATCGCAGCAGACGCTGGATCCTCTGTTCACGGAGAGGCTCGGGGCGCTTGGGGAGGGCGTCGAGCACTACATCGTGGATTTCACGCCGATGCAGGACATCGTTCCTTACCCCGGCATGTACGCATCGCCGACGATCACGCTGTTCGGCCGGGAGCACGGCCGGAAGCCGTTTCGAGCGATTGCGATTCGAATCGGACATCTCGAAGGCTCCGACTGGCGGCACATCGTGCTCACGCCGGACGATGGCGATGCCTGGACATTGGCCAAGTACTTCGCGATGCAAGGCGCCGGGCACGTGACGACCTTGTCGGGTCACCCTGCGACGCATTTTCCCTTCGACACCGTCAATGCCGTGACCCAGAGCGCGCTGCCCATGCGTCACACGTTGTTCAAGTTGCTGCACCCTCATCTGCGCCTGGCGTTGGCGGTGAATCATGCCGTCCTCGAAGGCGGAAACTCGGTGGTCAGCGAAACTCGCGGCGAGATCTATGCGCCCTATGTCGCGCCCGGCGCAGAAGTGCGCCAGCTCGTAGCCGCCGGTTACATCGGATATCCGCACGAGCTGTCGCGCTGCGATCCCCAGCCCCACCCGGGGCCCAACTATCAGAAGTGGACGTATCCGATGCGTCCGCCCGTGCTCGACGTGCCGTCCGATTTCGCCCACGTGCTGAAGGCCTATCACGCGACGATCAAGGACTTCGTTCGTGGCGTCGTCTCCGTGATCGTCTCGCGTGCCGGCACGCCTCGCGGCGAGGAGGAGCTCTACTACATCCGCTGCTGGGCGCGATACATCTCGCAGTGGTTGCCCGGATTCCCCGACGAGACGCAGATTCTCGAGCTCGACGATGCCGGTGATCCGAAGCTGGTCTCGGCCGTCACTGCCTACATCTGGGACGTGTCGGTCGCGCACAGCCTCGACCACCGGAGCTTTCACCGCTTGACGCCGCGTCGCACGCCTTTTCGGGTTCGCATGCCACCGCCGGCGTCGCGGAGCGTTCCGCCGTTCAATCGCCGCCACATTCTAAACGGCTGGGACCTCTTCAAAGCCACGCTGGCCTTCGAGATGTTCTTCAAGCCCCACAACGTGGCGTTGCTGAAGGACGCGAAGTACGGCTTCGAGGAGAAATCGCTGCAAGAGAGCGAGGTCGCGTTTCACGAGGCGTTGATCGCGACCGAGGAGCAGCTCGTTCTCGATGGAGTCGAGATCGACAAGTACATCCCGCTAGGCGAGATCGCGACGAGCATTCAGTACTGAAAGCGGACGTCGACTAAACGAGAGTCACCATACCGCCGTCAACGGGGATGACGGCGCCGGTCACGTAAGCGCCGGCTCGTGAAGCGAGATAGATCGCGACGCCGGCCATGTCTTCGGGCTCGCCGATTCGACCGCGAGGTACGGAGGCGACGATCGCTTCACCGAAAGTCTCGAGCGTCTGCTTCATCATCTTGCTTGGAAACGGGCCGGGTGCGACGGCGTTCACGGTCACGTGCTCGGGCGCCAAGCGTTTGGCGAGCGTGCGCGTCAGGTGATGCACGGCCGCTTTGCTGGTCGAGTAAGCGTACGTTTCCATCGGCGGCACGTGGAGACCATCGACCGATCCGATGTTGATCACGCGCGCGGGATCCGCGGCCGTACCGGCAGCCTTGAGCTGCGGCACCAGCGCGCGCGTCAATAGAAATACCGACTTCACATTGAGCGCGAGCACTTTGTCCCAGCCGTTGTCGGGATACTCGGCGAGCGGCGCGGCCCAGTTGGCGCCGGCATTGTTCACGAGCACGTGCAGCTTCGGCTCGCGGCGTGCGATCTCGGCGGCGAGCGCATTGCAGCCCGCTTCGCTGGAGACATCGGCGCGGATCGCGATCGCGGTGCCGTGACGAGAAAGCGCGGCCTGCGCTTCGTCCAACTCTTCTTGCTTGCGCGCCGAGATGTAGACCTTGGCGCCGTGCGTGGCGAAGCCCTCGGCGATCATGAAACCGATGCCGCGCGAGCCGCCGGTGACGAGCACGACCTTGCCCTTGACGCTGAACAGATTCTTCACTGCGAACCTCTCTTTGGTCCGCCGCGCGGCGGGCCTTTCTTTCGTCCGCTCGATGCGGACTGCGGCGGCGAATCTTCCTGAGTCCGCCTTGACGGCGAACCTGCTCAAGTCCGCCTTCACGGCGAACCTACGCGAGCGCAGCGCGTGTTGCACACGAACGTGCGGGTTAGGGGGAGGCAAAAGTTTAGCGAAGCTTTCGTGGGCCTGAAAAGCCGTGTGCTAAACTCCGATCGATGTTGGACGTGGTTGTGGTGAGGAGGGGCAGTCTTCTTACTCTAGCGATTCTCGTCACCTGGGTGCTCACCGTAGCGGCAGGGGGCTGCGCCGAGAACAGGGCTCGGCAAGCTCACCTAGCGCATCAGGCGCGTCGTGACCTCGTGGGGTTGGCACGAGGCACGGTCGTCGATTGCGCGGGCTCGCCGCGGAAGGCGCAGATGGAGGGCATGCGTGAGTTCATGACCTACGTCGGTGAGAAACCCATGGATGACGAGACCGCTACCGATTCTGCGATCTGTGTTGCGACGTTCGTATTGCGAAACGACGTCGTAGAGCGTCTCGAGTACTCGACCACCAGTGGTCGGCTCGTACGCCAGATCGAGAATTGTTACGAGATCGTGGACGACTGCCTTACTCTCGTTCGATAGCACCGCGGGGCAGAGGTCGGCGCTTGCAGGGAAGCGCGCCGATCTCCGGGCCACGTAAGCGCCGAGAACGATGGTTGACAGACGAATGACTCCGTACCGCTCCGGGCGGTGACAGTGGAGGTGTGGCCGCTTCACCGTGAGAGCGCACCCCTCGACTCGTGACTGGCTGTATCTCGTCACCATGGCGGTGATGTGGGGGACGGCCTTCCTGTTCACGAAGGTCGCCGTCGCATCGATCCCTCCCGCGAGCGTTGCAGCAGGGCGGCTGACCGTCGCGGCCATCGCTCTCGGCCTGGCCGCTGTCCTGTCGGGCTCTACGCTACCGCGAGATACGAGTCGTTGGTCGAGCTTCGTCGGCATGGCGGTGGTTGGTCACGCGATCCCTTTCTTCCTCATCAGCTGGGGCCAAGTCTCCGTCGATAGCGGCGTCGCGGGCGTGCTGATGGCCGCGATGCCGCTGACGACGGTCGTGCTGGCTCACTACTTCGTCGAGGGCGAGTTGCTGCGACGTCGCACGCTCGCGGGCTTCGGGCTCGGCTTTGCGGGCATCGTCGTCCTCGTCGGACCGTCGGCCTTCGGCCGCTTCGGCGGAGGGAGCGACGCGCTCTTCCGGCAAGCCGCGATTCTCTGCGCCGCGATCTGCTACGCCTGCAATACGATCCTCGCGCGCCGAACGTCGCCCACCGAGCCGTTGGTCGTGGCCGCGTCGGTCATGGGTCTTGCGAGCGTGGTCTCGATAGCGGTCGCACTCTTCGTCGACGGATCGCCAACCTTCACGGCTCCGGTCCGCGCGATGGCCGCCGTCGCCCATCTCGGTCTCGTGCCGACCGCGCTCGCGATGGCGATGTACTATCGCGTCGTCGCGTCTGCCGGCCCGACCTTTCTCGCGCTGACGAACTATCTCATCCCGCTCGTCGCCGTGGCGGCGGGCATCCTCGTGCTCGGCGAGCAGCCGACGTGGAGCCTCGTCGCCGCGCTTTGCCTCGTGCTCGGCGGCATCGCCGTCGCGAGAAGATAGCGCGGAGAAAAATTGGGTCAGGCTCCATGCCAGGATCCACCCCCGCGGCGTCACGCCGCGGGGGTGCGGGCGAGTTCGGTGCTAGATCACTGACACGTGCCTCCGATGCACGTGAACCCGCCGCAGCAGTCGGCCGTCGTCACACACGACACACCGAGAAGCCCGCAGCAGTAGCAGAACGAGGTCGTGACGTCTTTTTCGCAGACCTGGCCGCCTGGACAAGTCCCGTTGCAGGCCGGGAAGGTCGCGAGGTTGCAGGCCGGCAGCTGCTGACAGGAGCAGGGTGTTCCCGTCGCGTTTGGCAAGCAGATGTCGTTGGCGTTGGGGCAGGTGCCGTTGCAGGTCCCCTGCTGGTCGAGCGAGCACGGATTGGACGGCACTGTCGTCGTTGTTGTCGTGGTCGTGGTGGTCGGAAGTCCCTTGATCGCCGGCGTGCAGATCCGGCGCGCGACGAATTTCTGCAGCGTGCGCGAGCCGAACTGGTCGCTCACGAGCACGGGTGGAATCGCCGTGGCCGGCGTCGGGCACTTCACGACGTAGCAGATGTAGTCGTTCTGCAAGGGTTGGCCCACCACTGGAGCGGAGGGCGCGTTGCTCGTGCCGGGGACGAGCGCCTTGTCGACGGGTATGCAGAACTCGAGACCCCTGACTTTGATCTTGCAACCGGGCTCGAGAGGAAAGGGCGGATTTTGAAACGGCGTCAGATTGGCGACTGCCGTGAAGTTGTGCGGATCCTTCATCTTGTAGCATTTCAGATGATCGAACGTCTGCGCGCTCGCGACCGTCGATAGCGATAGGCTGACCGCAAATCCCGCGAACAGCACGAACCCGAATACGCGTTTCGTCATGGAAGCCCCCTGCGAAGGCGTGTTAGCCGTCGCTGCGCGAGTGAACAGCGCCGGTCCTGGTCTTGTCAACCTCGTAAACACTGGCCCGCACCCTCATCCCCCCGCGGCGACGCACCGAGCGGCAGGATGCGCGACGGGTCACTCGAAGCCCAGCTCGCCGAGCTGGCGTTCGCGCTCGGGGATTTCCTCGCGCGTGGCGCCGAGCAGCAGGCCGGTAAGCCGTGGTAGGCCATCGGCGAAACCGTCGACTTGGGGGTCGTACGTCAGGAGTGGGAGCAGATAGCCGGCGTCGACGGCTTCGTAGGTCGCGTTGAGCAAGTCTCGATAGCTTCCGGGCCGCTGCCAACCGTTGAGCCGAAGGACTCGCGCGCCTCGCTCGCGCTCGATGGATTCGCGCAAGAGGACCGGCGCGGTTGAGCCGTTGGTACGAAAGTTGAGATCGAAGGCGATCACTCGGCCGTCGGGGAGTATCGCGACATCGAGGCCGCAGATTCCGCGGTACCCGCGCGCCGCCCCGCGCGCGGCCACACTCGCCCCGAGTTTCACTGCCGCCTCCGGCGCAACGGATTCGTCGTCGATCCAGTTGCCGTAGTAGAGGCCGTCCGCCGCGCTGACCTGCTCCGACGAGCCGAGATAGCGGACGGTGCCGTCAGACATCACGGCGTAGCTCAGACAGAGGTTGCGAACGATCTCGAGGAGCTCCTCCGCGACGATCCGTTCGATGCCTTGGAACACGGGCACGGCGCGGAGCACGTCTTCACGGGAATGGCAGATGCGAACGTCATCGCCTCCGCCCGTGCTCTCGTCGGTGCCGGCCTTCAATACCATCGGCAGGTCGATCGTCCACGCCGCCGCCGCGATGTCCTCGGCGTATATCACGCGCCTTTTCGGCGTGGCTTCGCGCGGGACCAAGTCGCCCAAGTTGGCCTTGTTATTCAAATAGACGAGCAGGTCGCGCGGGACTACCACCGCGGCCTCGTCCGCGACCTCGCCCGGTGCGTGCGCGTGAACGACGATCATGCGCTGGCCGCTCCGAGCGAGCCGGCCGAGCTCGCCGTAGTACTCGTCGTCGCCCGAGAACGTGTAGCGGTTGGGTGTCGGTTGGAAGCCTGCGTCGGTGAGCAGCTTGAGACCGTCGCTGGTCGCGGCGCCGCGGCTGCAGAGCACCGGCATGTCGTCCACGACGCAGAGCGGGCTCCCGGTTCGCGCGTTCAGCAGAACCGGATCCAAGCTGAGCCAGCGAGAAGAGTGCGGTGATGCGCGCGGACAGTAGACCGCGTCGCCATAGATCTCCTTGAAGCTCAGCCTCGGACGAATCATTTCTCTACGCGTAGCGTGGGCTCGGAACGAACGAATGAATGCCGTGGGCGAGGTCGATCCCGATCGCGGTGACGTCGGGCGTGACGGCGATGTCGCGGCTTCGCGTCGGTGTGCGATTCGCGTCGTAGAGGATGACTTCTCCGTTCGCAAGACCGTAGTCGAACTTGCCGTAGTCGAAGCCGAGGCGCGCGCGCATCGCTCTCAGCTCGTCGGGCACCGGCAAGCCGCGCTCGCGCTTGACGACGTTCGACGCCTTGATGATCGGCTCCCCGCTGAAGCAGAGCGTGTTCGCTTCGCGATCACCGAAGAAGAGCCATTGTCTCAGGCAATAAAACGACCCGTCTCTCTCCGGCAGGTAACGCTGCACGCTCAGCCGGGAGTTCGACCACACGACGCGCGGGACATCGCTCGGCCTTTCGTAGATCTGGTAGTCCGAGACGTCGAGTGCGCCGCTCCAAGTCCACGGTAGCCGGCTCTCGATCTTGAGGCGCAAGCGGCCGAGCCGGCTCGCGGATCTCGTGAGCCATCGCTCGGGCCGTCCGCCGTAGTTCAGATCGGTTTTGACGATCACCGGCCCGTCGTAGCCGTCGCCGCGACGAACGAGATGGGTGCTCACCTTGCTTTTGGAGATGTCGTCGACGCGGCCGTTGATCGTCACGGGAAAACGCGCGGCCAGCGCCCGGTAGGCCGCCGGCACCACCGTCAGATCGACGTGCATGATCGCCACGTCGGCCGGTCGGAATTCCGCGGTTCCACGCAGCGCGAAAATGGTGATGCCTTGCCGCTCCCATTCCGGGATCAGCAGCTTCAGGAAGCTCTCGTTCGCGTCGAAGTCCTCACGCGCGTGCGTGAGGATCGCGATGCTCTTGCAACCGGACGTCACGCGTCTCTCTCGTTCATGCCGCGGAGTGATGGCCGAGGAGCTCCTCGGTCAGCTGCTCGGCGCTATCGCCGCAGAAGAAGAGCCGGCCCCAGATCTCGAAGCACACCCTGCGGAAGAAAAGCCGCCGGTGCCGCCCCACGAGCCCGATGAGAACCTGCGCTTCTGACGGCCGCCATCCTAGCAGCTCCGCGATCACACCTCCTCTCAAAAAGGGGTCGACCCCACGCCACGTCGAGTCTCGCACCCAAAAACCCATCTTCGGAAGATCGATGACGTCCCGCGGCCTTCGATGGAGCGCGCCATTCCTCGCTGCAACCTCCCTCCTTGCTGATCCGCTACGCGAACGAGGCCAAGCCCTACAGCTCCGATGCGCTGGTTCACGCTCGTGCTGGTGCTTCCCGCGTGGATCGTCTGTGAAGGCGAACGACGTGCCGATACGAGGACGTGCTGGTCGCTCGCACTCGCTTTGACGATCTCGCCGCTGCTGTCGTTTACGGCGGTCTTCGTCGTGGTGGCGATGCTCGCGACGTTTGCTCTCGCCGACATCGGCGCGGTCGAGCGCCTACGAGCGTTGATGCTCTGCGGGCTCAGCATCCTCGTCGCGGCGGTCACGATCGCTCATGCGCAATCCCCCGACGTCAGCGCCTACATGGAGCGCTTCTGGCGCACCCGGTACCTGCCGCGCAACCTGCCGGGCCTGAGCAGCGTGTTGTCCGACATGATGGAGATCTCTCCCTTCCCGACGATCGCGAGCCACACGTATCTCTATCCGCGCTCGAGCGATCCCTCTCGTCGGACCGCTCGCCGTAGGCATCGGCGCGAACCTCGCGGGCGAGTATCCGATCGCGGTACGGCTCTGGGTGTTCGCTGCCTAGAATCCGTAGGCCCGCTTGAGCTCCGGATCCTTCCCCGCCAGCATCCGCGCCAGCTCCAGCATCACCTTGCACTGCTTGTACGTCGCATCGTCTTGCATTTTTCCGTCGATCATCACGGCTCCGGTACCGTCGCCCATGGCTGCGATGACGTTCTTGGCCCACAGGACTTCTTCGACGGGCGGACTGAAGACCCTCTTGGCGATGTCGATCTGCGCCGGGTGCAACGACCATGCGCCCACGCAGCCCATCAAGAAGGCGTTCCGGAATTGGTCTTCGCACGCGACCGTGTCCTTGATGTCGCCGAACGGTCCGTAGTACGGGAGAACACCGTTGGCGACACAGGCGTCAACCATGCGCGCCATCGTGTAGTGCCAGAGATCTTGCTGGGCCGTCGGTCGCAGCGCGTCGGGGTTCGAAGGATCCGGGTCCGCGCGCACGACGTAGCCGGGGTGGCCGCCGCCCACGCGCGTGGTCTTCATGCGGCGCGACGCCGCGAGGTCCGCAGGACCGAGCGAAAGCCCCTGCATGCGAGGGCTCGCCGCGCAGATCTCCTCGACGTTGGCGACACCCGCGGCGGTTTCGAGGATCGCGTGCACGAGCAACGGCTTTTTCAGCCCTGCCTTCGCTTCGAGCTGCGCGAGCAGGCGGTCGACGTAGTGAATGTCCCACGCACCCTCGACCTTGGGCACCATGATCACTTCGAGCTTGTCGCCGATTTCGGTCACGAGGCGCGTGAGGTCGTCGAGCGCCCACGGCGAGTCGAGGCTGTTCACTCGGGTCCAGAGCTGGGTGTCGCCGAAGTCCGTCTCTCGGGCGATCTTGATCAGACCTTCACGCGCCGCAACCTTGTTCGTAGCCTGGATGGCGTCTTCGAGGTTGCCGAGGAGCACGTCGACCTGTTTGGCGATCTCCGGCACCTTCGCGGCCATCTTCGGATTGCTCGGATCGAAGAAGTGGAGCATCCGCGAAGGCCGGAAAGGCACCTCGCGCAGCGGCAGGGGCGCGCCGATCGCGAGCGGCTGGAAAAAGTGTTTTGGGCTGCGCATCCGTGCTGCGCGCTATTCGTAGAGCTTGACGACCTGCACGCCGTCGGGCGACGCCTGCATGCAGCGATCGCAAAGCGTGCATTCGTCGACGTTCTCTTCGACGACGGTTGCCGTGCTCTCGTCGGCGCCGGTCGCAAAGATGTTGACCGGACAGACCTCCACGAGCTTCTTCGCGAGACCGGGTGTCTTCTTCACGACCTCAGGCTTGAGATCCACGCGAATGAACATTGCCATGACCTACGCCCTCGCCCCGGCTTTCTTGATACGCTCTTTGACGAGATCCGGTATGTCGCCGATTTCCTCGGCCACCGAGATGCCGGCTTCGCGCATGCGCCGGATCTTGTCGGCGGGTGAATCGAGCTGCTTCTCGACGACCGTGCCCGCGTGGCCGAAGCTCATGCCCGGCATGTCGTCCATGAAACGACCGGCCACGAACGCAACGATCGGCAGACGCGAGTGGTTCTCTTTCGCCCAGCGCGCAAGCCCGGCCTCCATTCCACCACCCGGCTCCGAATAGATCACCACTGCCTTGGTCTCAGGGTCCGCCTCGTAGAGAGGCATCAGCTCGGCGTACGAGGTTCCGACTACCGGATCGCCGCCGATCGATACCGCGGTGCTCTCGCCGAGGCCCGCGGCCGACAGCGCGTTGCAGATTTCGGTGGTCATGCCGCCCGAACGCGACATGACGCCGACGCATCCGGGCTTGAATGCCTTGCGACAGTCCACCGCCGGGCCGCCGAGGCTCCCGAAGCGGCACACGTCGGGGGTGATGATGCCGAGGCAGTTCGGCCCGATGAGGCGCGCGCCGTGATGGTTGGCGAACTCGATGATCTGGGCGGCGTCTCTCCGCGTGATGCCTTCGGTGATGATCACGAGCAGCTTGATTCCCGCGTCGATCGTCTCGAACGCTGCGTCCGCCGCGAATGCTGCGGGAACGGTGATCACGGCGCCGTCGACGCGTGTCTTCGCGGTGATCTCGCGCACGGTGTCATAGACCGGCACGCCGTAGACTTCCTGGCCGCCTTTGCCCGGCGTCACGCCACCGACGATCTTGGATCCGTACTCCAGACACTCGCGCGTGAAGTTCAGCGCTTCGCGGCCGGTGATGCCCTGCACGATGAACGTGAAATCTTTGTGAACGAGGATTCCCATGACCGCTAACTCTTGGCCTTCTGAATCTTTTCGACGGCTCTGCGCGCCGCCTCGCTGATCGAGACCGAGCGGTCGCAGAACTCTACACCGTACTTGTTCAAGATCTTGAACGCATCGGCCTCCCACGCGCCCGGCACGCGGAAGATCGCGATCGTCTCTTTGGGGTCTAGACCGAGCTCCAGCACGCCCTTGATCACGCCGCGGGCGACGAGGTCCGCGCGCGTGTTGGAGACGACGTTCGACATCACCGCGATCTTCTTCACACCAGGCTTCGATAGGATGAGCTTGGTGAGCCGCTGCGCCTTGCGCACACTCGGGTTGCCGCCGATCGCGGCATAGTTGGCGGGCTTGCCGCCATGCTTTCGCACCGCGTCGGTCAGCGTAAGCGAACCGCCGCCGGCGCCGATCACGAGCCCAATGTTGCCGTCGAACTCGACGACCGGTCCCGCTACTCCGCGAGGATCCTCGGTGTCGATTTTCGCGCCCTCGAGCTCGAACGGCGTAGGCTCGCGCGGCAAGCGCTTGTCGTCGGGCGAGATGCCGAGCTCTTCGAGGATGGGTTTTTGCCGCGAGCGGCCCTCCGCTTCCATGTCGGCGGCGCAATCGCGCACCACGAAGCTCCCGTCGGCCTGACGCGCGAGCGAGTTGACGTCGAGCTGGGTGAGATCGTACTGCAGGAAGACTTGAGCCAGGCGCTGCACCATCGCACCCAGGCGATTCAGATCGGAGCCCGCGAGTCCGAGCGCCGCTACGACCTCCTTCGCGATGTAAGGCGAAAACGGACGCAGCGCCGAGAAGTGACGCCTCGCGAACTTGTCGGGCGCGGCGCTCGCGGCCGCATCGATGTTCTCGCACGCCGTCGCGCCCGCGATCATCACCGGCAGCTTGGCCACACCGTCATACGTGAAACTGATGCAGTACTCGCTCAGGGCGGGCGCGCGGCTCTCGACGAGGACTCCCTTCATCTTGCGACCGCCGATCGCGAGATCGAGCAGCGTTTCCGCGTGTTTGCGCGCCTCGGCCGGGCTTTGCGCGGCCTTCACCACCTCGGTCTTGCCCGGATAGATCGCTTGCGCCTTCACGACGACTGGACCGCCGAGCTCCGTCGCGATGCGCTCGGCATCCGCGGCGGTTTGAACCAGCGAGCCCTTGACTACCGGGATACCGTGCTTGGCGAGAATTCGCTTCGCTTCGAACTCGTAAAAGCGCATCGGACGATCCTCTTCGTGTCCTCTAAGGGGCCGGTGGGGCAAATGTGTAACCGCTATCCGGCTTCAGGGCAAATCTCGCCGTGCCCCGGAAGATCGCGGCAATTCCAGGGCATAGGATAGCGCCGCCCACGTTCCGTGACGCGAAAGTTCGTCCATGTCACGAACCCGAGCTAGCGTCTCTGCTCGCTCACCTGAATCGACGACTGTGCTCATCGAATGGCGTCCCCAGCGGAAGGAGTTTCTAGAACTGTTTTCGCCGAATCCGATATCGTCCCTTGTGTCGCCCCGTCGGCCGCTGACGCCAATACGCGGAGTCGCTTCGGTCGCTAGGGTAACGTAGCCCTCGTGCAGCTCTGCACGTGTAGTGCAGATCGCCACGACGCAGGTGCCTGCATCGATCGGTGCTCAACGGCGTGCCGGTCCGCATCGCGCCGGCGTGAGAAACCGGGTCGACGACTGTTGCGACTCACCGAGCCGCGCGCTCGCGTCGACCACATAACGCTCATTGACGGCAGTCACGGCCTCGCGCCATGTCGACGGCCGTGCAAGCAACGGCCAGCAACGGGTGCGCCAGGACGGCTTACAGGCGCCGAGTCCCGGACGACACGATCCTCTACGGCATCGTCGCGGATCAGCTGACGACGTTCTTCTCACATGCAGAGGAGAGAGGCCGTACAGTTCCCGCCTTCGTCGAGCGCGAGCTCACGCGGTATCTCGAATGCGGCATTCTTGCCTACGGTTTCGTGCGCGTGCGTTGCTCCGCGCAGAGCCAGCTTACCGGTAGGCGAAGTCGTGAGCCTGCAGCTGACCGCGGATTTCCGTGCGAATCGCTACGACGCCGACGGCGATGGGCTGCTCTTCGAGGACTGCGCCGACTGCCCGACGCCCGCTGATCTCTACTCGGCGTCGTTCGGCGTGCAGGGCGGCTATCTCTTCAATCGTGGCTGGTCGCTCTTTCGCGACGATGAGCGATGGGCGCTGCTCGGCGCACTCTATGCGAGCGCGCGCTCGACGGCGATGGCATCAATGCCTCGCCGTCGGGCTATCTTCGCTGGGACCTCGCGCCGAATCTGCGTCTGGGGAATCGCGGGCTCGGATTTCAGCTCGAGTACCGACAGGGGGTGAGGTGGGAGCTATTCACCACCGCCTTCCGCGCGAGCGATCGCTTTCAATTGGATCGCCGGCCCGGTGGCCCCGCGGGCACTACATTCCGCGATCGCGAAGTGCTCGGCGGCGGCGTCGTGCTCAAGATATATCAAGCACTGCGTGTCTTCGCTGAAATCGGCGCGATCGTCGATCGGCTCGATTCTGCCGACGGCAACGTGTCGCCGTACTTCTCGTTCCGCGCGGAGGCCAGGCCTTAGCGAGCCCGGTCCGGTCGTGGTGGCTCGCCGAACCGCTCGGGTTCGGCGAGCCACTCGAGCTATGGTGCCTCGCGTCCTCGCAAGGACTACGGACAGCTCCCGTTCGCCGCGGCGTCGTCGAAGAGGTCGCAATCAAGCGGCGGCACGATGTCGTCAGCCTGGTTGACGCTCCGGCAGAACGCGCAACGGGCTCGCTCGGCGACGCAGTCGTGGAACACCGGATCGGCGACCGCCGTGCACGCGCCACCGAACAGAGCACCGACCGGCGAGAAGCCGGTGGTGACGCACCTCCCAACCGCGCTCGCGACCTTTGCTACGCTCTTGGCAATGCGAGTCTGCGGATCGGGCTGAGGCGGCCCGAGGCAGGTCGCGACCAGCGAGACGTCGTCAGTGATGACGCTGATGTTGGCTTTCTTGCACGTGCGGAACACCTTCCAGTGCTCGGCGAGCACTTTGCCGGTGTGCTTGCTGATGTTGGTCTGGCACTTGCCGGAGCCGGCGCCGATGATCACGCCTGCACCGAAGAGCTCGTGCGTCATGTCGTTCGCAGCGATCTCAGCCGCGTAGCTGATGCACGCGCCCGGAACGCAGGAGCCAGCGGGACAGTCCGCCGGCACCGAACAAATACCTCCGTCGTTCGAGCCTTCCTCGCAGCAGGTCGCGCCGTTGACACCCCATGCGGGTGTTGGGTTGCAGAAGATGCCGTAGTCGCTCAGCAACTTCGTCTCGCTAGCGTTGGTTTTCAGCTCCGTGGGGTCGTCCACGCAGGGCGTCGCGTCCCCGCCTCCACCTGCAAAGGCCGTCTTGACGCACTTGGTATCGCCCCTGGCTGCGGTCTGGGCGAGCTTGCCGGACCTGGCGTTCATGCGATCGATGCACCTCTTGTCCTGGAAGAACACCGAGCCGAAGATCCCGGTGGCGACCGCGATGTCCGGCAGCAGGACGCGATCGTTCGGGTCGAGATCGACTGAGTAGGTCAGTCGAGATTCTGCGGCGGAAAGTGTCGGGTCGGAGCCGTGCGAGACGTAGCTGATCGAGGTTGGAGCGGCGACAGGGAGCGCCGCAATCGACGTGAGCGGCACCAAGGTGGTCGTCTGGTTGATCGCCAGATCCACGGAATGAGCGGGAACGTTCACCGGCCCGAGAGTGGGGTCGTCGATGTCGGCGACGTAGAAAAGCGACCAGCCGAGCGGCGGCCCTGCGCTCGCCGGCGAGCTGTTGATCTCGACCGTAAACACCGCACTCGCGCCGCCGACGTTCTGCAAGACGCCTTGGCCGCCCGGCGGTCCGCCGAGGTGCGCGGAGAACCCGATGAGACCGGAGAACTCAAAGACGCGACCCGACGCGGCGAACACACCGCCGGCCGGTGCGCCCGTGATGTCGAAGTCGATGACGCCGGGATCGACGAGGTTCAGGTCGCCGGGACCGTCGTTGATGATCGTGATGGCGCCTGATCCGGAATCGAAAGTGATGTCGAATGCGACTGCAGCGGGTGCGAGAAGGAGCGCGAAGAGACCCGCCAGAACGTAAACGCGTAGCGTTGCGCCCATGGCCATTCCCCCGTGAAATCCCGTCGCTGTCCGCGCCGGGAGTTGCGGCACGCACGTGCCAGGTGATTCGATGTCGCGCGAGTATCGCGGCTGCAGGTCTCGCCTTGTCAACACGAAAAGACGTTTCGGTAGCAGCGACGCCGGAGGCCGAGCTTGACACCCGGAACGGGGGGTCGGGAGGGTGCCGCCACATGCGAGAAAAATCAGGAGTTTTTCAACTAGCGCCCCGTGCCAAGCGCCTCTCTGCGACGGTGCTCGCGATCGCGCTGACCTTCGCGAATGTTCCGCCGGTGGCGGCGATCGAGCCGGTGGTGGGCACCGTCCAGGTCAGTGGGCCTGCGTTCGCGGCAACGGCAAGCTCTGATTGGACGCGGATCTCGGCTACGCGGCCGCTCGTTGCGGGGGAGTGCCTGAAGACGAGACCGGCGGCGACCTCGTCGCCGATCTCGGTAAGCTCGGCGTGGTCGGCCTCCGCGTAGTGGCCTCAGACACGCCGGGGCGACATAGATTGTGCGAGTTCAACCGGTCATCGCAACGAAGCCTGAAGCGTATCCGCTGGTGTCTTGAAGTCCAATGTCTTTCGAGGACGCTGATTTAGGCGCAGAGCGACCTGGTTCAACCGGCTTTGGGAGTGTTC
>Ga0247727_10003025_pt1 | contig 37728 bp, 26 predicted proteins | sample WisWelCaveWW1625_FD_202498 | JGI IMG/M metagenome (GOLD analysis project Ga0247727, IMG submission 202498) | Biofilm microbial communities from Wishing Well Cave, Virginia, United States - WW16-25 | ecosystem: Environmental > Aquatic > Deep subsurface > Groundwater > Cave microbial mat | place...
TAAAGCCAAACGGGCAGTATCGGAGCCAGTAACAACGGTGAAGGTATATTCCAATCGCGCATCATTTTCGAACGCCTGTGAATAATAAAAGAAATCAGTGTTCGACAATCGTTGCATATTGACGGTTATGTAATTGAACCCCAATTCCAGCGCGACGCTGGTCGCGTTGCTGCGATAAATGAAGTTTGCCGTTCCGTTTTCAATGAATGGAATTCCGGCTTGACGGGCGTGAACCATAAAGCCATCAATGATAGCCGTTTTGGCGGAATCCGTGGCAGCGGAATTTACTGCAGCGAGAAATGCCTGAAATTCCTGGGCAAAAACCCTCTGCCAGCATAAAAAAGCTAAAAGTAGCATGAACTTTTTCAGCATCATTTCTCCTTTTGGTTAAAGATGATTGAAATTGAAAGGGCTTTACGCCGCCAGCCGGGTTGAAGAAATGGGTTCAGGCCATGCGATCAAACAGCAGCATCGCTAGCGCCGCAGTCAAAACCGGCAGCGCCAAGAGCAGGAGGATGGCGACGTAAAAAGCGACCAGATCACCAGCGGCATGCGATCTTTCGGCATTTCACAATAATTTCTTATTTGTACGAACTCCTTTCGATCTCAAAAGCTAACACCCAGCTCAGCGGCGGAAGGACATAGAGTCAAGTTCGTGACCAGCACAGACGTTCAAGCTACCACTCCACGGAATTTATGCCACTGTCCTTCCGTCCGCTGGAGCTGGTGTTAGATTGCAGATATTTTTATGTACATTTTATGGATGTCGCAAATCTCAGTTTTGAGTTTCTCCCGTATAAAATCGATATATGCCCATCTTCGTTTCAGTGGGCTTTTCAATCAAAGATTCATATAGCTTACTTAGACTCCTTTTGATATCTAAAATTGGAGGGAATGTTTTCCCATTTGGTTCTTTTATTAATAACCCCTCTTCCTCTTTCTTTATACATGTTTGATGTTCTTCTTCAATCCAACTACCAGGCTTTAGATATGTATCTGAGTCGGAGGTTCTATAAATCAACTCTTGATCTCTTATTTCCTCTTCAGTAGGTGGACGCCTACTAGTCCAAGTTTCATGTATAGCTGGCTCAAAGTAATATTCAGCTTCAAAATCTCCAAATTCTTGAAGTAGTTTTAATGCTTTATTTATGATTTCGTCGTTAATATATGGTTCAGAACGAGAGTCCTTTTGTATTATCAATTCTCTTATACTTTTTCTAAGCGACTCTATGTCTAGTATGGATTGTGGAATGGCGAAACTACCCTCATCTCGAAACGAAGAAATGACTTCCGTGCCGTAAGCTGGATTATTCCACAGAATACTTAATAGCATATCTTCAATCTTATTAGAGCTTGCCTTTAATTCGTGTAAAGCTCCAGAAGCTTTCTTAATTGATTCTTTTTGACATTTCTCGAGAATCATACTTATATAGTGCTCGCACATCTGATCAGAAGTTATTTCAAATTTATGAGCGATTTTCAGCACTCTTGAACGTACAATATTAGAACCATATAGGAATAACTCTCCCAAAAACTTAATCATGTGATTGTTATCATTACCAATCTTAATTAAAGCCTCATGGCAAGTGGCAAAATCTACGTCTTGGAAGTCACTTGTATCAATGATAGATTTAAACAGATTTGGCAATTTTGAAGATGCCACCGATCTTATTGATGCTTCTTTATCTTCACATAAGGCGATTAATAATTTTCCAAACTTTCTCATTTCCGAATCATTAATTCGTTCTATTGTTAATTTTGCTAATTTTTGTACTTCTGGATAAGAAGAATTTGCTAGTTGCAAGATTTCGGATTCCGACAATTCTGTGGAATTGACACGCTTGATAAAAGCTATTCTTGTTTCAGCATAAGTGGAATCTGCGAGATTTCGTCCTTCTTCTACCGATAGAAATTTTGGTAGGAAAGATATTGCGTATTGCCGAACGGATTTGGAAGAGTCGTTACAGAGTTTAATCCGTGCAGGCAAAGAAAGACTCGGATTTCTCGAAGCTATCATCCGACATATCTTTAATTGACTTTGGGCTAGTCTTTCCAATATCCTCATCATCATCATGGAGTAATAACAATCGTTATTAAAGCAGGTAATCTAACACAATGCTGTGCGGCTACGGGGGCGAGATAGAGTTTGATCGAAGATGGGGCGTTGAAACTAGCACGGCATGAAAATCATGTCTCTGCCCCCGCAGTCCGCACCAGCAATTGTTAGCCCACTTATTTCTGCTTACTCTTGATCTCGTACAAATTGAACTCCAACTATCAATGGTTGATTCTTTACAATTTCTTCTGGGCCGAACCATGGTTTTGAGATACTAATTCTTATCAGCGATTTCAGATCGACACCCAATGTCCATTTTGAAGAAAAAAAAACTTTTCTATTGTTCTCATTTAGACCAAGGTTTTCATAAAATTTTTTGGAGCCAAAAGTACAACCAAACCTTGCTTGAGCGAAAAAGGAAAACTTGTCGGAAACCGTATTCATAAACCCACGACCTTCAAAGCCAATATCTGTGTTATATGTTGGGTCCTCAATAGTAGAATTCAGAGCTGGAATATCACATGCCACTCGAGGCAAAAAAACTAAATCTGCTCTTGCATTTGTAACTTCATCACTGGACGTTTGATAATAAATCACGGGTAAAAGCAAGTACATAATACCGTTGCCGCCAGCATTAAAAAAACGATCAAAGGATGCGGCTGAGGTGTCATCAGAGTTATCGATTAATGCGCCAAAACCAATACGCCCAAATCCCAACTTTGATAAATAAATATTGTCACTCAGCAGTTCTGCATATAATGAGCCGCTATTTGAAGAAATTGATAATCCAACATTTCGTGCAACTGTATTCTTAACACCGCCAAAGTATGGTTCTAGATCTGACTGATCTTTGAGAACGGGCAAAAATCTAACCCGCATTGTTTTTTTCTTTTCTTTCTTCTCATAATCCATCGCCATTAAAACATTTTTTGGTGGTAAGGTGAAAGGGGACAAATTTTGCGCTTGTACAAAATTTGGCAAGAGAAGCAGAAAAAAGATAGCCACGAAATCATGGTCATCATTTACAATAGGAATTCGCATTCCGAACGTCCTCTTAAGCGTTAAAAGAATAACTAAATTGTTTAAATAAAAAAACTATTCAAATATTTCAAAGCACACGAACAAACTCGCGACCACTCTTAATGTAGCATAATTGCTTTGAGAGCAATTGACGAACATTATAATTGTGCCCCACTCAGCATTCCATCTTTTTCGACAGCCGATGTATAGCATGACATCGGCTGTCGACCGTACCATCAGATACTTTCTTGAAATACTTAGCGTAATTTGCGAGCCTCGATATACTCTTTCGCCCATTGGCGAGCCATTTCCGGGCTTTTCTCAATCAACTGATTCAAATCTCGATTAGCTGCAGTCATTTGCGAAGTTTTTTTGAGCTTGGTATATCCATCTGAAAGCAAGAGGTAAGTGTTTACCATATAATAAAGAGTGATTGGTTGGGTCTTGACTTTCTCCAGATATTCAACAGCTTTATCAGTAGCAGCTGGGCGCAGTCGATTGTTTTTGAAGTCAGCACGGTCATGTGCTAAATTTATCCCTAATGAATAATTAGCGTAACTGGCCAAGGAAGTCTTGGGAAATTCAGTTGCAATTCGTCGCAACCTATCAATGCCATCGATGAGGTGGTCCCCTCCCTCCAAGACAAAAAACAGGCCGATATCCTGACTCTCTATAATAAGGCTTGATGCCCTTTGCTCATTAGCATTGCTAGGGTCATGTACGTTAATTGCAATCGAATTGGAGGTGACTTGGTTTAGATAAATAGCTTTCAGCAAATATTGTCCTGGAGCCTGGAATATCCATTCATCGCTTCCATAGAAAATCTTGGCAGCGGCATGAATGGAACCCTTGGGGGGCAACGTTTGTCGCGGATTTGCAGGTTCTTTTAACATAATAGATGTAAATTGCTCTTCCTCTCCGTCAAGCCCAGTGATGAAATAGCGCACGTAATCAAAGTCTGGCTCGAGATATCTCATGGCTTCTACCGATTTATTGCCTACATTTTTCAATTTCACATAGACTATGATTGGTTCGCCCAACAAATAGTACTCTTTATCTGCGCTGATGGAAAGTTCTAGTTGGTTTTGCGCGTGGATATCGAAGCACAAGAGAACCAACACACCAATACTTCCCAAAAACATCATGTACATTTTCTTCATTGTTGCCTCCTATGGAAAATAAAACATTTTGAAAGTACTTACTTTCAAAATGTTAGTAGAGACCACGGTGAGTTGTGATGCAAGTGCCAAAACCGAAATCGCTATTGGGACGAATGAATTCTTCTGGATGCTCATAGTGATGATCAAGTTCTGCAGCGGACCAAACAAAATCCCAATCATTTGCCAAAGACCAGGTTTGGTTCATGATCGTATGTCCTTGCCCTGCCTGCGGTGCACCGCTCAAATTGGCATCTCCATCAGAATGGAACAGGTTGAGAGCATGACCAAGCTCATGCGCACTTGTCCCAAGGTATTCGTCATTAGTACCAATTGCTCCAGTGAAAACGGCGAACCCTCTTCTATCAGCCCTCCGAAACATGATGCCCAGCCAACCACTTACATGCCTGGTCAGCACTGCACAATAGATATGCCAAGTGTTAGGATTTGCCGGTGGCTGATTGATGTTGTTATTAAAGAAAGCGTCCAGGTCTGCATCAGCATAAGCATTTCCCTGAAGAGGATCATTTATTGTTTGATCATGCAACTCAGTTAAGTCATACCCTGCATTGGTGTATATGGTTTGCAGACTGTTGATTCTGCCACCTCGGTTGACATTGTTGGGTGGCCATGCTAAACCTGTCAGCCGATCTTCTTCTAAATGAATGTTCCTGGCACGTCCCATGTTCCAGCCGATACGGTAACGGAAAGTGTTTGCACCTTCGGGATTGTCATAAGCCATCACGATGAATTCTGGCAGCGGATTATTATCAAGATTGAAGACGGCAAATCCAGTACCTTGTCCTTCAAAGCCAACACCTGGAACTTCAGGAACCTCACTCCAATTCGAGGCTGTGCCATCACTATTCATGTTCCAGCCTATGACATAACGAAATGTGTTATCACCTGCAGGGTTGTCGTAAGCCATCAAAACCATCTCAGGTCTTTGATCATTATCGAGATTGGTGATTGTCACATCCGCCCCTTGGCCATCCCAGCCCACGCCAGAGGCAGTAATGAAATCGCTCCAATTTGCTGCAATCCCATTATTATTTATGTTCCAGCCGATGCGGTAACGGAAAGTGTTCGCGCCACGTGGGTTGTCATAAGCCATCAAAATCATTTCGGGCCGTCGATCATTGTCAAGATTAGTGAAGGCCATTCCCGCACCCTGGCCTTCGCTACCGACGCCTTGAACGGTAATGTGATTGCTCCAATTTGTGGTAACACCTGCGTTATTTAAATCCCATCCGATGCGGTAACGGAAGGTGTTGGCGCGACGTGGGTTGTCATAAGCCATCAAAATCATCTCAGGGTTGTCATCATTGTTGAGGTTTATCAACTCCACATCCGCACCCTGGCCTTCGTTACCGACACCTGGAATTTCAGGTATATCACCTCCTGTCCAATTCGATGCAACACCATTATTATTAACATTCCAGCCGATATTATAACGGAAGGTGTTGCCACCACCGGGGTTGTCGTAAGCCATCATAATCATCTCAGGCCTCGGATCGATGTCAAGATTAGTGAAGGCAATACCCGCGCCTTGGCCTTCCCAACCAACACCATCTACCGTAATAAAATCAGACCATTGACTGAAACTGGGTGATACAAAAAATAGCATCCCATAAATGATTAAAGCCAAGCTCCCAAGGGCTCTTTTTTCAGGTTGTTCCATTTTGCTTTCTCCTTTCCTTTGTTTGCACCGGTTAAATTATCATGCTTACTATGAAAATCATCTTATCGCCATCAAATCACCTCCTTTACATATTAGTTCAAGAGCATGATCTCTTTTGATATTTCACAATATCTTATTTCCTGCTGAGTCACTTGATCCTCCGGCACTTCAGGATAATTTATTCTTTATCGAGCCGTTTTGTTGTTCAGCACTTCACGATAGTTTATTCCTTGCTGAGAAGCCTATCATCACTCCATTGCGGCGCGGTACTTCTTTGCCGAGAAGTCACCGCCACACATCGTCGCGCGGGCTAACACCGCGCGTTTGCGGCGCTGCGCCAGAAGCCAATAACGCCCAAAACTTTCGCAACCTGCACGCGGTGAAAAACAGTAACGGCGCGCAGCGTCCGCAACACGCGCAGGTTAGCAGCACGAACTCCAGTTCTTCATACTTGCCGTGCCAAGAGAAGGAAATAAATATTGCCGGCCAATTAAAACTTTTATTAATCCTTCGCTCTATTATTCAACTCGATGACGGCCACAAATACTCTTAATCCATCTCCACTGCGGTTTGTTTTTCCCCCATACCATCACCATCTTTATGATGGCAGGGTTGTTCACGCGCGCTGCTAACATGGTTTCGACTGCAGGCAGTCACTCCCTGTCTAATAGTAGAAACTTTTGGCTCGTCACTCCACGTTTCCAATAGTACACATTTGCAAAATGACCAATAGTAGAAACTTTCCTAAACATAACCCAAAAGGTTGTTTCTACTATTAAACATTTTTGCCTCGGGCTCAGGAGGCACTGCAACGATTCTATCTTTCAATCCAAATTTCACCACCATGTCGTAGGGCAACTCCCAAACTTTTCTCTCGCGGTTCCATTTCCCTCCGGCGGCTTTGACTTTTCTGCCTAAACCAATCTCGCCATATTTGACTAAAACGTTCATACTTCTTGTGATGAAACAGAATATATCTTTTGATCCAGCCGGTATAGGCTTCTTCAGTGCGATAGCTGTAATGCTTGGTGCGCAGGGCGTTTCGCACCTGCTCCAAAAGTTTGGGGGTTGAGAATGAAGAGTGGAGTTGTCGCGCAAAAACAAAAGCATAATTCCCCTCGACGGCTAATAAATTGTGCGCAATATGCAAAAAAATACCGGCGATGTCAAGCGCCAAAAGCTACGTCAGCTTTTCAGACAAGCCGAAAACCGGAGCAGGGGGCAGCAACAAAACAAAAAGCTTTTTGAACTCGGATGACGCGGATCATACGGATTGCCGCGGATTTTTCATCTGTGAAAATCTGCGTCATCCGTGCAATCCGTGTTCAAAAAAGTTCGCGATCCGAACTGAGAAATTGCGTCAATTGGTCCCGGCAGCCTTTGTGCCGTTGGTTGGTTTCTGCAACCGGCGATACTTTTCCGAATATTTTTCATACAGCGCTTGGTGCTTGTTGCCCAAATCAATTTCCCGGCCTTGAATAAATTCATGCTCGACGTGCGTCGTGATCTCGAGCGGGTCGCCGGTGGTGACGATCAAAGTGGCGTCTTTGCCAATTTCCAATGAGCCTACTCGATCAGCCACACCCAGAATTTCGGCGGCATGCAAAGTGATGGACTTCAAAGCTTCCTCGCGCGGCAGGCCATAAGCTGCGGCACTGGCAGCTTCATAAGGCAAATTGCGCACATTGGCGTTGTCGAAATTCGCAATGCAAAATCTCACGCCGGCATCGAACAGTTTCTTCGGCGCGGAAAAAGGCGTGTCATAAGCTTCCCAGTTTCGTTGCGGCAAATCATGAATCGGGCCATAAACCACCGGCACATTCTTTTCCTTCAATAATTCCGCGACGCGCCACGCATCTTTCGCGCCCACCATCACGACGCGCAGTTTTTCATCTTCCGCCCATTGCACTGCGGCTTGAATTTGTTTGGCCTCGTTGGCCGTGACAAATACCGGTATTTTTCTTTCCAACACCGGAATCATCGCTTCCCAACGCGAATCCGAATCATGGCGCCGGCTGCTCATTTTAGCTTCTGCGTTTTTGGCGGTCATGTATGCGCGCGCAGCCGCAAAAGCCTCTTTGATCTTTTGCAAATTCTCTTGAATCTGTTTGCGTTGTTCTTCTTCGCTCTGCGTCATCCACCAGCCGCGGCGCACGCTCATGTCCGGCCAATTGAGGTGCATGCCCACCGGCGCTTTGAGCGTCATCTGCTCCCAGGTCCAGCCGTCAAGCATGATCAAAGCCGAAGTTCCGGAAATCAACCCGCCTTGCGGCACGCTCAAAGCCAGAGCCACACCGTTCGCGCGCGTGACCGGAATCATTTCGCCGTCGGGATTCACCGCCACTTCCGCGCGCACGTTGGGATTGATCAGGCCGGTCTCGCTGAGATCCAAAGTCGCACGCACCGAGCCGATTTCGATCAATCCCAAAGTCGTATTCGCGGCAATCAATGCGGGATAAATGTGCTTGCCTGCGAGCTCGATCTTTTTGGCATTGGCCGGTATCGCCACATTTTGCCCGAGAGCAGTGATTTTGCCGTTCTCAAAAATGACCGTGGCGTTGGCCATCGGCGCTGCGCTCACGGGATGAACCGTCGCACCCAGCAACGCGATCGGCTGCGCTTGTGCCGCTGCGGGAATTTGGCCGTAGTTTTGGGAGAAGGCATTGTCGATGACCAAAACAATCAGAGCAAGAAGAATGGCAGAGGAGGTGCGATTCATTTTATTGCCTCTTGAGTTTGATGGAAAATATGATTGCATGAATAGCGATGAAGTTGTATGTTTGCTGCGAAAAAGACTTTGATGACAATAAAACTAAAAGGAGAACGATATGCCTGCCGGTACGCATACGGTGCGTTCACTGCACGAGCTTAAAAAAAATCCCGAGCGTGTGCTTTTACATTTGCGGCGCTCTGGCAAGCCGGTCTTGATTACTGAGAACGGTGAGCCGCAAATTGTGTTGATCGGTTTGCAGAAACGGCGTGCGCGCAATGGTGCACAAAAAATCGAGAAACTTATTGCCGCAGCCGAAGCCGATGTTGCCGCCGGCCGCTTGGAAGATTTTGATCGGTTCATGAAGCGGTTGCGGAACAAGTATGATTTATGACATCCAGATCACTCTGGAAGCTCAACAAGATGTCGAGAACGTCGTTTTGTATCTTGCGCAGGAGCGCCCTTCGGCAGTAAGAAAATTTCTTGTAGATTTTGAAGACAACGTTTCCCGCTTGTATCGCTCGCCCGCTCGCTTTCCTAAAATCCGCGAGCGCTTACGCACTCGCCGAACCTATCGTCATATCCTCTTTCATCGCCACGGCTGATCGCATTGATCCTGCCGGTCAAACTCCTGCAATCTTCCCGAACGATACTCTTCGTCCCACGCCTTCGTTGTGCCGGCGCTCTCTGATTTGCTTTCCCCCGATCCTTCTTTTGTCGCCAACACTTTTTGAATCAACTCTGCGCGTTCTTTTTCCACTTCCGCGCGCAGTTTTAAATCTTCCTCGCGATCGAAATATTTGCGGCCCTCGATCCAGGTTTGCTCGCACCTGCTGTAAGTGGAAAGGGGAGTGCCGCTCCAAATCACAAAGTCGGCGTGCTTGCCCGGTTCCAGCGATCCGACGTAGCGCTCGATCTTGAGTTGTTTGGCCGGATTCAACGTGACGAATTTGAGCGCCTCTTCTTCGGAAACGTTGCCATACTTCATCGCTTTGGCCGCCTCCCAATTCATCCGCCGCGCCAGCTCGCCGCTATCGGAATTGTAAGAAACCACCACGCCCTGGTCGTGCATCAACGCGCCGTTGAAAGGAATAGCGTCATAAACTTCGAACTTGCATGCCCACCAATCGCTGAACATCGAAGCGCCGGCGCCGTGCTGTTGAATCGCCTCGGCGACTTTATAGCCTTCCAGCACGTGCTGAAACGTGCCGACTTTGAAGCCGATTTCTTCGGCCAGTCGAATCAGCATGAGAATTTCGTCCTGGCGATAAGAATGGCAATGAATGAATCTTTTGCTGTGCAAAATTTCCAGCAACGTCTCCAATTCGAGATCGCGGCGCGGAGGAATGGCCATGCCGTCCTTCTTCTTGCCATTGAATAACTGCCATTCGCGGTCATAATCCTGCGCTGCTTTGAAACGGTCGCGAATGAGCTGCTCCACGCCCATGCGCGTTTGCGGATAACGCGTAGTGGGCGGGTTCCAATTGCTTTGCTTCACATTCTCGCCCAGCGCGAATTTGATCGTCGGCGGGGTTTCGATGAATTTGATGCCTTCGTTGTCCGCGCCCCAGCGCAGCTTGATGGTTTGATTCTGTCCGCCGATGGGATTCGCCGAGCCGTGCATCACGTGCGCCACGGTCAAGCCGCCGACAAGCTGGCGGTATATGCCCGGGTCTTGACTGTTCATGACCTCGCCAATGCGAACTTCGGCCGTCACTGCTTGCCCGCCTTCATTGATGGCATCCGCCGCTGAATGCGAATGCGCATCGATCAACCCGGGCGTGAGGTGCTTGCCTTTGGCGTCAATGATCACGGCATTGGCCGGCGCCTTCAAATCTTTTCCCACCTGCGCGATCGTTCCCGCGCGCACCAGCAAGTCGGCGTTTTCAATTTTGCCTTGCGCGCCGCAAGTTCAAATCGTCGCACCGGACACCAGCATAACTTCCGGCTGCGCCGGCGGAGCCGAACGCCCAAATCCTCCATACGGAAAAATCTTTTTCAACTCAATCGTGGCAATTGCTTTTTGCTGTTTTCTGTTTGCTTTTTCTTCAGGCTGTTTGCTGTTTTCTTTTTCTTCGAATGCCGCAATGCGTTGCGCGCTCCACAAAAAAGTTGCCCCCTCCGGAAAAACGCCGCTGCCTTTCATTTCATCTTTAGCGATCATGCCGGTCAAGCGCAATATGCCTTTATAGCCAAGCGTATCGCCTTTGAGCAGCAGCACGACGCGCTTTTCCTCCATCTCGAATTTATCAAGTTTGACTTTAATGTCATTATTGATGAAATCGCCGCTCGGCTTTTCGAGAGAACCTTTCAGATCAAGCGCATAATTTTCGCTCTGCCCGCTGCTTTTCTGCAATTGCAAATTCCATTTGCCGCGCAGATCCGCTGCCACCGGTTTTTTGATTTCATAACGCCGGCCCTCCACCCACACGTCTAAGATTGAAGTTTTCTCTGCAAACAAATCGCCGTCGGCAATCACGAGATTCGCAATCTTTCCGGCGGCGATCGTGCCCAAACGATTTTCCACTCCCAACATTTTGGCGGGAACAGTGGTCAATGCCGCCAGCGCCGCCTCGGCTGGCAGGCCGTGTTCAATAGCTTTGCGCACGCGCTGCGGAAAATCCGGGATCTTTTTCAACTTTGCAGAAGTCAATGCGAAGGTTATGCCCGCTTGCTGCAGCCAATAAGGATTCGAAGGCGCCATGGACCAATGCTGCAAATCTTTCAAGTCTGCTTCGAGCGCGTCTTCCGGCGTGTCAACTTTGGGCGGCATGGGAAAATCGAGCGGCAAAATCATGGGTATATTCGCGCGCCGGATTTGCTCGATAAACTGATACTCCTCGCCGCTGCCGCGCACGATTAGATTCAAAGAAAACTCCGTCGCGATCTTCGCCGCGCGCAGAACATTGTTTGCGTCCGAGGCTTCGAACATGATCGGCATGCGCGTGCTCAACATTTCGCCCAACGCCGCCAATGCCGGATTTTCCTCGGGCCGGGTTTGAGTGGGATTTTTGTGGTATGCCGCTTGTGCCTGTTGATACCATTGTGCATCCAGCAAAGTTTGCCGCGTCAATGCAATTGCGCCCAGCAACGAGTTGGGATATTTGCGCTCGGACCATGAAGCGGTTTCAAAGGCCAGATGCTGCGCCACGCGCGGCTGCAGCGAGCCGTGCTTGGGCATTTCTTCGCCGAGACTGATGAGCGCGCTCACGCCGCGAAAAATGCCTTTCGGCGGAACGACCAGCGCCGCGCCAAAGCCCAGCTCGCGCAATTCTTTCGCGGCTTTGGCATCGAACACAAAATTGTCTTTGGCGTTTTCATGCGCACGCAGGCGATCATTCCACGGTTGAATGCCGGCGCGCTTTTCCGTCTTCGCCGGTTCGTTGGCAGGAGGTTTCGTTTCAGTGGTAAAGCCGAGAGGCGAATAGGATTCGATCAAGCCGGGATAGATCGTGCGGCCGGCGCAATCCCAAACGCGTGCATCCGCCGGCGGCGTAATATTCGCGCCGACTGCTTCAATGACGCCATCGCGCACGACGACAATTCCATGTGCAATGACATTGCCCGGCGCGATCACGATTCTGGCATTGATCAGCGCGTGCACTTTTGGGGTGTTGTCGCGCAAGCCTTCCACCGGTTCGGTTTGTGCGAACAGGGAAAGATCACCGGCAATGGTTATGATGATGATCAGCAGAGACCGGCAAAAACCAGAAGAGAAAAATGGGAGAGGAGCTTGTTGCTTCCTGCCGGCTTTCCGGCATGAAAACAACACCGGATTACGGCACGTCGAATGCGACATGAAATCCTCCTTCATTTTTGTAGCTGGACGAGGCGCGATTTTGGAAAGTGGATTGATGGTAGCATGGGCTTTATTTAATTTCAAGCGATTTTGTTCCATATGGAGAAAAGTATTGCTGTTTATGTTGCGGCAATTTATTTTGAAATTGATCAGGCCATGTAATTCTCAAGATATGGAGTAGCTATGAAGATTCCTGCTGCAATGCTTTTGCTCTTCGCCAGTTTATGCTTTTGCATTGATGACAGCGCCGCACAAAACCGGCCGGTGCAGAAGCTGCAACAGAAAAGAAAGGAAAATCGCGCCGATCGCTTGGTGGCAGAAGGTGTGGCTTTGCTGCAAAAAGGCCGGCCGATATTGGCGCAGGCAAAACTTGATGAAGCGCTCCGTCTCGATGCCAATCATGCGCGCGCGCATCTCGTGCTCGCGCAGGTGTTGATGAAGAACGGCAAAGACCTTGCAGCCTTCGATCATTTGCGCAAGGCCGCACGTTATGGCAACCCGGCTGATCAAGCCGAGTCTGCGCGTTTGTTGCCGGGCTTGCGCACGCGGCTGGCGAATTTGCGCACGGCCTCTTTGCCGCCTGCCGATCATAAACCCTCGACCTCTTCTGCTGACGCCAAACTGCCTTCACCCGCTAGCGGTGAAAAACCTTTGCTGGCGGTCTTTGCATTTTCCGATGCGCAACTGGATTCTTCCGAAAACCAACTCGGCGAAGCGCTCGCTGAGATGCTCGCGACCAGCTTGATCAATCGCGGCGCCTATCGTATTATTGAGCGCAGCCAGTTGCATCGCGTCATGCAAGAACAAGCGCTCGGGCAAACCGGCGCTTTGGAAACGGAAACCGTCGTCGCCGTGGGCAGCCTTTTGGGCGCGCAGGCAGTGGTGGTGGGCAGCTTGAACCGGCCGGCAAATATTTATGAAGCCGACGCGCGCATTTTGAGCGTCGGCACCGGCGAAGCCTTTGCGGCCAGTTATGCCAAAACCAATTCTTCCGCGCAATTGCGCCATTTGGCCGAGACCCTCGCGCACGATTTGTCCGGCAAAGCCGGCATGATTTCAAGCCGTGCGAAAAAAGATTCGGTATCCGGAGGAAAGCTTGCGCAATAACCGGTGTTATAATTTTTTCGAAACTATTCAGCTCAAAGAAAAAAAGTAAACGGATTGAGCAGATGAGCCGATGATTGTATTCGTGCACGAATCCTTTTAATCCGCTTTATCTGCTCAATCCGCTTACAAAGATAATAGCTGAACAGGAACCTTTCTACTTCCTAAAACTTCACCACCTCTCCAACCTTGATGCCGTGTTGTGCGAACCATCCCGCATTCACTTCCAAAACATAAGGAACCGGCGCCGGAGACAAATAGCTTTTGGTTTCATCCAGAGGGGCCATGCGTTGAATATCGATGATGCGACCGTCGGCGTCGATGAACGCAATATCCAGCGCAATGAAAGTATTGCGCATCCAGAAGGCCTGAATGCGCGATTCTTCGAACACAAACAGCATGCCTTGCCCTTCCGGCAATTTCTCGCGGAGCATCAAGCCGTGCATGCGTTCTTCATTCGTTTGCACGATTTCAACGCGCAAGGGCAGGTTGCTCACCGTGATCTGCGGAAGACTCGCCGGCTTTTGCGCGGCCGAATCTGCGCTTTGGGGCTGCTCTTGCGAAGCCTCTTCGCATCCCAACCAAAAGAAAAATGCGGCAAAAAAGCTCGCGCGCAACCGGCGCAACAATATCTGTTTGCTGTTCATAGTCATCGCGATTTTCAACAAATTACCATTCAGAAGAAGTATTCTATTAAAAGTTCAAGCGTTGCAAAAAAAGCAAAAATTTTAAACACAGCGTAAACAGAGATTACAAAGCTAAAGGGAGTTTTCCAGGCGCTACCCTCTCTGTTTGCTCTGTTTTCTCCGTGTTAATCTTTTTTGGTTGCGGCTTCTCCGCGTTGGGTGAGGTATGCGTCCAAATACAACTTGCCGGTTTGAGGCGCAGTTGCGTTGGACTTTTACAAGCTAACGACAAATCCTCATCTTGTCAAGCCGGGGCTCTGAAAAAAGATCGTAACATTTGTTTGGTTTTCAAGTAAAATCCGGTAAATTGGTGGCCGTTATTGCAGCGTACAGCGTTTTTGTTGGTGTGAAGAGACCCCTCTTTCCATGTCATTGGAAGAATCAGATTGTGAGAAAACGTCATTGCGAGCGCAGCGAAGCAATCCCGCCGCGTGCCCGTATTGGATTTAGAGATTGCTTCGCCGCGCTCGCAATGACAAATTCGAGGGTTTTCACACAATCTGAATCAGACTGTGTGAAAACGTCATTGCGAGCGCAGCGAAGCAATCCCGATGCGTGCCCGTATTGTGGATTTAGAGATTGCTTCGCTGTGCTCGCAATGACAAATTCGAGCGTTTTCACACAATCTGAATCTTTTTTAGCACCAAGAGGACACGTTGAAATTAAGGTTTGGTCAAGCCCCTTCAAAAGATTCTGAATGACAATATTGGGGTGAAGCTACTCATTCATTCCAAAACCGCTATATTTAATCATCATCCCCAAGTAACCGGGCGAGGCGGAGCAAACATGCAGCAGCAAAAAATAATTTCCCCTTGGTTGCTGGCGGGACTGGCGCTGTTGAGTTTTATTGTGGGCGCTTTTATTATGCCTCAAATCAATCCTTTTTTTGCCAGTGATCCGCAGGTGACGCGCGGCGAAGCCGGACAAGTGGTGCAGCATTGTTTGCGACAGCAAGGTTTCGACGCCGGACAATTTTTTCAAGACGCAATTTTTATTTATGACGGCTCGGGCCTGGATTATCTCATGAGTGAATTTGGCGTCGCGCCAATCATCGCCCGCGGCCGGGAAGATCGCTTGCCGCTGTCGTATTGGCGGTTTGATTTCTATCAAAACGTTCCGAAAGACCAGCAACGCGAAACCATGCAAGTGCGCGTCTCACCCGGCGGCAAATTGCTCGGCTTTATTCACATTCTGCCCGATTCAATGGCCGGCGATTCTTTGACGGCAGCGCAAGCCTTGCATTTGGCGCAACAACTTCTCAACACCTGGCCGGAAATTCAGCCAGCAGAATTCAAGCTGGAACAATCGACGCGTATGCAAAAACTTCGGCGCACCGATCATCGGCTCGTGTTCGTGCGCCGCGACGCTTCTTTGCGGGAAGCCGCGGAGGTGATCGAATGCAACGTTTCCGGCACCAAGCTGACTACAGCCGTGCGCTATGTGCGCGATCCGCAAAATTTCACTGCCGCTTCCGGCGTGGTTGGTTCGACCAACGTTTTGATCAATACGCTCTCGGTGCTGGTTTACGTTATTTTGTTGTTCGTCTCGCTTGTGGCTTTTTTGCGCAAATATCACGAAGGTGAAATCGGCGTGCGCACCGGTCTCTGGCTGGCCGGCATGGTTTTTTTCGTGCTGGTGTTGATTGCCATCAATAGCTGGGAACGCATGGGATATGGCACCGGCTTCGGGCCCGTTAGCCAGCTTTATACCAAGCTGATTCATTTCGGTGTCTCCGCCGTTTTTGGCTATAACTTTATCGCCTTGATGGTGCTCGCCGGCTGGACCGTGGGCGAACAAACGCTGCGCACGGACCAACCGCGCCTGCTCGCCGGCGTCGATAGCCTGTTCAATCGCCGCTGGCTCACCCAAAATATCGGTCGCGAGCTGCCCGTTGGGTTCGCCTTCGGCGCGATCTTGTTTGGCGTGGTGCAAGGCGTCAATTATGCGTTGATTCATGTTCTCGGCGCACAGCCGCGCGTGAGCGCGACCGCCGGAGGAAATTTCGACAGCTATCTCCCGTTCTACGCCTTCCTCGCCACCATGATTATGAGTGCGCTGTTCGACGAATTGGTTTTTCGCTTATGGCTGATTTCCGCGTTGCGCCGCAAGTTCAAATCCACCGCCGCCGCCATCGTCGTCTCGGCAACATTGTACGGCTTGTTTCTCATTTTCTTCAACGAAGCCTACAGCTTCCGGCCGGGCTATTTGAATTTTCTGCCGTACTTTGCGATGGGTTTGATTCAAGGTTTTGTTTTCTGGCGATACGGTTTGCTGGCCTCCATGATTTCCATCGGCGTGGTTTCGGTGTTAGTTCAGATCGGGCCTTTTATCGCCAGCTCCTCGCCGTTCTTTTTCGGCAACGGCCTGGCAGTTCTTTTCGCGCTGGGCGGAATGTTGGTGCTGGGCGGAATTGCCAAATGGCGCGGAGAGGAATTTCAGTTCACACCGGAAGACGAGCCCGCGCACATTCGCCGGATTAAAGAACGCGTGCGCTTGCAAAAAGAATTGGAAATCGCGCATCGCGTGCAATTGGGTTTGTTGCCTAAAACCCAACCTGCTGTTGCCGGTTTTGATGTGGCTGGCATCTGCATCCCGGCGCTCGAAGTCGGCGGCGATTATTTCGATTTTGTCGATTTGCAGGAGGGCAATCTGGGCATCGCCGTGGGCGATGTTTCCGGCAAAGGCGTGCCCGCTGCAATTTACATGACGCTCACCAAAGGCATTCTGCAATCGCATGCCGGCGAAGAAACTTCACCCAAAAAAGTATTGAGCAAAGTGAATCATCTGATGTACCGCACCATCGAACGTAACTGGTACGTGAGCATGTTTTACGCCGTGCTCGATAGCCGGCGGCGCATGTTGCGTTTCGCGCGTGCGGGCCACAACCCCGGCATTGTTTTTCGCAGCGGCGAGAGCGAGGCGCGCCTGCTGCAAACCGCCGGCATCGGCCTGGGTTTGGATAGCGGCGAGTTGTTCAACAAAACTTTGGTGGAAGGGGAATTGCAAATGGCGCGCGGGGACATGTTGGTGTTGTATACCGATGGCTTCACCGAAGCCATGGATGGCCGTCTGCAAGAATTTGGTGAAGACCGTTTTTTGGATTTGTTGCATCGCAACCAAAACAGTTCGTCCGAAGAATTGGTGCATCGCATCATTGCTTCGGTCAAAGATTTTGCCGGCGATCAGCCGCAGCACGACGACATGACGCTGGTGGTGGTGAAGGCGGTGTGAGGCCTGAAGCAAATGGAAAAGTTATTTAATCGGCGCTCCTTACTGGGTTGGTTGCTGTGCCGAAAAAAAATGAAATCGCAAGATCATTGTCAAAATTCAAGCGCAACACAAATCATCATGCATGAGGAATAGAAACATGAAAAGCAATGCGCGCAAAAGATTGACCGCCGTTTTAATCTCGAGTACAACTTTTATGCTCACCGTCGCGAGTTTTTCGCCGGCACCGGCGCAAGGCTTCGGCTCTGCGGCTCCCAGCAAATGGCAAACCTCGCTGCAATTTTTGGTGGGCGTGCCGCAGGGGCAATTCAACACCAACGTGGGCAACAACGGCTATGGTTTTTCAGTGCTCGCCGGGTATGCGCCCCAGGCCTCGTCATTCATCGCCGGAGTTGAGTTAGGCTATTTGAATTATGGCAGCCAATCGCGCTTCGAAGCTTTCAATCCCAATATTCCCGAAGTGCGAATTAAAGTTGATACGGATAACTCGATCCTGCTGGCGCATTTGGTTTTGCGCGTACAACCCAATGCCGGAACGCTCCGGCCTTATGCCGAAGGCCTGGGCGGCTTGAATTATTTATTCACGCGTTCCTCGATTCAAGATGCCGGCAGCCTCAATCGTGAGCTGGCCAGCACCACCAACTTCGACGACACGGCCTGGAGTTACGGCGCCGGCGGCGGGCTGATGTTGCGCGTTTATCAAAAAACCAACGGCATCCGCCGCGGACTTCAGGAAGTATTGATCGATGTGCGGGCGCGCTACCTCATCGGCACTGAGGCCGAGTATCTCAAGAAAGGCCCGATCCAAAATCAAAATGGCGTGCTCGTTTACGACGTGCAAAAATCTGAAACCGATCTCCTGACCTATCAGCTTGGCGCGACGTTGCGGTTTTGAGGAGGCGTCATGTTATCGGTTCTGCAAACGCAGTTTGAAAAGCGGCGGAAGTTTTTCGCGGAATGCGAGGCCTTCCGCCTTTCTCATTTTGAGCTCGACCGCCGGCTCACCATAGATTATTACACCGGCTTTTTGCTGTTTACGCATTATCAAGATTATCCGCATCCGCAGTTGCCCGGGCTCGCTGAAACTGCGGCCGAAGCCTTGACCAGGCTGGGCTTGCCGTTTCGCGGTGCGGTGAAAAAATTTCGTCCGGAAAATCTCTCTCATGCCGGCAACGATAGTTTTTCCTCGCCGGCCGCGCCCTCATTGTTGCTGGGTGAAATGCCGCCGGAACGCTTTACCATTCGCGAAGATGGCCTGCAATTTTTGGTTTCATTCCATGCCGGCTTCAGCACGGGATTGTTTTTAGATATCAAATATGCGCGCCGGCGCGTGCCCCGGCTGGTCAAGCCGGGCGATCGGGTCTTGAATCTTTTTTCTTATACCGGCGGTTTTTCCATTGCCGCCGCGCAGGCGGGCGCGGCGCGTGTCATCGAAGTTGATAGCGGCGCGCACTGGCTGAATTGGGCGAAAGAAAATCAAAAACTCAATGGTGTAACCGCCGTGCGCCAACGCCGCGACGACGCCGTAAAATTCCTGCGCAAACAAAAGAGCGCATCGTTTGATTTGATCATCTGCGACCCGCCGACGTACTCTTCCCAAAAATCGGGAGTGCGTTTCGGTGTGGCACAGGGTTTCCGCGATATGCTGGAAGATTTCCAGCGGGTGCTGCGCCCGCAGGGCTATTTGCTCGCCAGCACCAACTCTCGCAGCCTGTCGCGGCGTGAATTTTTTCGCCTCTTTGTCAAGCCGTTCGCATTGGTGGATGAAATTCCCATGAGCGAAGATTTTGCCGGAGACGATTATTTGAAGGTGGGAACTTTCAGGAAGTACGATTAAAATTACTTCTCAGCAATTGACTTCGAGCATTCGGAGTTCGTCTGAAAAGTAACTGGCCTGTCATCCAGAAGGGAACTTGTGAAGCATCGAGTATAGTGTAAGCGCGTCACAAGATTCCTCGAGATGACAAGCTACTCATTACAGTTTAAAATTCTTCTCGCGAAATTGCCGCAACATCGCCGCCAAGTCTTCGCGTTCTTCCGTTTCGCGTTGGGCGGTTTGTTCCGGCGTTTCCGACGCGAGCAACGGGCGCTCCAATAATTCCGTTGGGATTTCCAGTAGAAAGCGCGAAGGCGGCATTTCCAAAATTTCTTTATAGCGCCGCCGGCGCGCGGAAAAACTCACGGTCAACTCGCGTTGCGCGCGTGTCATGGCGACGTAACATAAGCGCCGTTCCTCTTCGAGCGCTCCGCTTGCCAACGCGCGCGCGCTGGGAAACTGGCCGTCGTTCATGCCAAAAACATAAACGCACGGAAATTCCAGGCCCTTGGCCGAATGCATGGTCAGAAAAACGGCGCGGTCGCTTTTTTCATTCAAATAATCGCTGTCTGAAATCAAACTGATGCGGTCTAGAAAAGCGGCGAGCGAATGTTCTTCGCTATTTTGCTCGAACCTTTTGATGCTGCCCAAAAACTCGCGCACGTTGATCACTTTGGCCTCGCGGCTGCGCGGCTCGGCCGTGGCTTCTTCCAAAGCTTTGATATAGCCCAGTTCTTTCACCAGCTCTTCGGCCGCCGCGCTGATGCTGGCCTGGTGAAAACGCGCCTGATATTTTTCCAGCAGTGCGGTAAATTCCGCCAGCGCATGCAAAATCGCGGGCCGCAGGTCTTCGAGCTGCGGCGCTTCGTGGAAGGCTTTAAACAACGTTTGCTGCGTGCGCCGGCCATGCTCGTGCAGTTTGAGCAAGGTGGCGCTGCCCAAACCGCGCTTGGGAAATTGCAACGCGCGCTTGAGATTCAGCTCGTCGTCGGGATTGCGCAGAATTTTCAAATACGCGATTAAGGTGCGGATTTCCGGCTTTTCATAAAACGAATCGCCGCCGATGAGCTGGTAGGGAATGTTGGCGGCACGCGCGGCCTCTTCGAGCGGGCGAAGCTGAAAATTCGTGCGCACCAACACGGCATAATCTCTGAAGCGCTGCCCGGGATTTTTCATTTTGTGTGCGAGCAGGTCGTTCATGATTTTTTCCGCTTCTTCGTTTTCATTCTCCGCGTTGATCACGCCGAGCAGCCGGCCTTCGCGGCGCGTGGACCAGAGCGCCTTTTCCTTGCGCCTCAGGTTGTGGCGAATCACGGCGTTGGCCGCGGCGAGAATGAGATGAGTCGAGCGATAATTCTGCTCCAACTTGATCACCCGCGCGCCGGGAAAGTGCTGCTCGAACGTCAAAATCATTTCCGGATCCGCGCCGCGCCAGGAATAAATGGCTTGATCGTCGTCGCCGACCACGCACAAATTTTTTTGCGCGCCGAGCAGCAACGTGATCAGACGGTATTGCAGCGGATTCGTGTCTTGATATTCATCGACCATGAGGTAGCGAAAGCGCTGCTGATATTGCCGGCGCAGGTCTTCATGCTTTTCCAAGAGCTCGGTGGCCAGCAAGAGGATGTCGTCGAAATCAATCGCGTTGCAGCCGCGCGTGCGCTGCAGATAATGCTCGTACAAATCGCCAAACAGCATTTCTTCGGGATTTTTGTGTTGGGCAAATTTCTGCGGCGCTTCGCCTTTATTTTTCGAAGCAGAAATGCGGCCGAGCAGTTCAAAGCTATTGTGCCCGGCAAAATCCAAAGCGCGTTCTTTCACGATTTCGCGCACCAGCGCGAGTTGGTCGGTTTGATCGTAAATCACGAAATTTTTGCGGTAGCCGGCCGCTTCGGCTTGCTCGCGCAACATGCGCACGCCCAGCGCATGAAAGGTCGAAATGACCACCTTTTGTGCGGCCGTGCCGGCAAGAGCGCGCAAGCGTTCCCGCATTTCATTCGCCGCTTTGTTGGTGAAAGTGACGGCCAGCAAATTTTGTGGAGGAACGTTTTTGTGCAACAGGAGGTGAGCTAAACGAAAGGTGATGACCCGGGTTTTGCCCGAGCCGGCGCCGGCCAAAATCAACAACGGGCCTTCGAGATGTTGCACCGCCTGGCGTTGCGGTTCGTTCAATTGATCGAGGCGCAGCATGTTTCCTTCTTCGAGGTGACGGAGCACGGAGTTTGAAAATGAATTGAAAAACGAGCGGCAAAATAGAGTGCCCCGATCAAACATACAACAAATTTCTTGCATCGCCACGGCATTTTGACTATTATTCACGGTATGAAGCCCCGGAGTGCAACGCTTCAGCGTTGCTGTGATGCGAAAGCATTGCACGCCGTAGTCTGATTCATGGGGATGACAAAGTAAATTACCCGGGCAGATCAAATGAACAAGTTATTCAATCGGCATACCCCAAAACAAATACAAGGGGAGGTTGGCATGACCACTCTCGAGAAACTCGAAGACTTGGTTTATCACGGTTTCAAAGAAACGGACCGGCAACTCAAAGAAACGGACCGGCAACTCAAAGAGACCGATCAGCAGGTAAAAAGGACGAGCCTGGAAGTGGCAAAGCTGTCACGCGAAGTTCGTGGCGTCACCAATTCCATTGGTCTATTCGCGGAAAGCTCGGTGCGGCCCGCCATCATTCGTTTGTTTCGTGAGCGTGGGATTATACTGAATCACGTCGCCTCGCGCAGCGAAAAACGGATAAACGGGGACGCCATGGAAATTGACGTCCTGGGAAGCGGCCCGGAGGCGGTGGTGCTGGTCGAAGTCAAATTCAAGCTCGATGTGGAAGACGTCAAAACGACCTTGACCGACTTGCAACGGTTTCACGATTTTTTTCCTGAATACCGCAACCTGGCCTTGTATGGCGCGGTTGCCGGCATGAGCATCGTCGCCGGCACTGAACGTCATGCTTATCAAAAAGGATTGTTCGTTCTGGCGCAATCGGGCGACAATGTGCGTATTCTGAATGATGACAAATTTCGGCCGCAAATTTTTCCGCTCGCGGCCAAGAGGGTACGAAAGGCAAAATAATTGCGCCCTCATTAGTATCTAAAGAATCAAATCAATGCAAAAAAAGCAAAATTTTCAACACGGAGCAAACGGAGTAAACAGAGATTACAACGCTAAAAGCAGTTTTCCATGTATTACCCTCTCTGTTTGCTCTGTTTTCTCCTGTTAATCTTTTTTGGTTGCGGCTTGTCCTCGTTGGGGAGCTGATTAAATAAATTGTTCAGCAGGTTGTCATGCCCGAGGCTTTAATCGGGCATCCATGAATTTTAAAAGCGGGATTTCCGCTGAAAGACTGCGGGAATGACGGCCCTATACAATGGGAAAGTAATTTAATCGGGGCTCAGCAATAGCTTCATCACCTTTCAAGCGTGAACTGTGAGGACGATAAATGGAGCTCAGGTTTATCAAAAAACAAGTCGGCCAATGCGAAGTCTATGACAACGAAACCAAGCAATTGTTGCTGGCCACCAGACCCGATGGCAGTGTTTACGGAAGCCGTGAAAACATCGAGCTGATTTGCCGCCTGAAAAGCGGCACGGAAAACATTTACGAATTTTTGCTGCATGTGTGCCGGCCCGAAGAAAGCTACGGCGAGGAGAATCGCCGATCGCAAGACCATTTGTATTCTAATGCCGAATCTACCCCCAACGAGGACAAGCCGCAACCAAAAAAGATTAACAGGAGAAAACAGAGCAAACAGAGAGGGTAATACATGGAAAACTGCTTTTAGCGTTGTAATCTCTGTTTACTCCGTTTGCTCAGTGTTGAAAATTTTGCTTTTTTTGCACTGATTTGATTCTTTAGATACTAACGGTTCAGCTTGAAATTTTTCAGCATTCTCATTTTTGTTTGCATGCCTGTGACGCGCATAATCTGCCCGCGATTTTTCAAATGCACTTACGGCGCGATCGCGGCCGTGACCGTGTTGCTGTCCGCCTGCAGCGATCGTTCTCGTGAAAACCCCTTCGACCCGCGCAACCCGGAGACGCAAGGCCGGCCCACGGGAACGGCCGTCATTTCGGTGTTGGATACGATTCGCGTGAGTTGGCAGCCGATGGCGCTGCGCGATTTGACCGGCTACACGGTTTATCGCAAGCTCGCCGGCGAACCGGACTTTTCACCGTTGGCGGAAATATCTGCGCGCAGCAATCATTACGAAGATCGATCCCACCGTTTCGGCATTCTTCACCAATATCGCGTCGTCGTCAAAGTGGGGGCAGAAGTTTCGCCGCCTTCCGATGAAGTTGCGATTACACCCGGACCGACGATCGCATGGCTGGCGGATGTGAACGACGGCACGTTGGTCAAACTGACGCATGATGGCCGGCATGAATTGCTGCGGACTTTCGCTTTTCCCGCGCCGGAGCGGGTGAAAATCGATGCCCGGCGCGGCAACGTTTGGGTGTTGGATGAGTTCACCGGCAGGTTAGGCCGGGTGAATTTTTCGGGCGCAGACAAACAAATTTTCGACGATTTCGTCCAGCCGGTGGATTTGGTTTTGGATGGCGAGGACGGCAGCATTTGGGTGGCGGATTCGTTGGAGCGAAGCTTGCGGCGTTATGATGCCGGCGGCGTTCTCGCCGCCCAAAATGATTCTCTGCCCAAGCTGGCAGCGTTCGCGCTCAATCCATTTTATCATGAAATGTGGGCGATTTCGGCCGATGGCCTCGAGTTGTTGCGCCTTTCAAAACAAGCTGCGCTGGTGCAACGCGTGCCGTTGCCGGTGGCGGTGGGCGACGACCCGATAGATTTGGAGGTGCATGCCGCCACCGGCTCGGCATGGCTGTCGTTGCGCCGGCGCGTCGTGCTGTTGAATGCCGAAGGACGATTTTTGCAAGCTTCCACCTACGCTTTTCGCAAAGCTTTGCGCCTGGCAGTCGATCAAAATTCCGGGGAATGTTGGGTCATCGATGAAACTTTGCAGTATCGCCAAAGCCGTGTTCTCAAGTTGGACCTGCAAGGCGCGGTGGCGTATCAATTCGAGGGCCTGGACCGGCCGCAAAGCCTGGCCGTCAATCCGTTTGATTCTTCCTGTTATGTTACCGACAGCCTGCGCGGCCGAGTCGTGCGCATTTCAAAAGAAGGCGAGCTGCAAACCGTGTTCGCGGGCTTGATCACGCCGGTTGATATTGATATCGCGAATCTTCTTCAGTAGCGCAGCAACAGCCGCAAGCGATCGCTCAAAGGCAAAACGATTTAGGGCAAAACGATTTGTTTTTGTTTTTATCGTTGGCGCGGAAAATTTTACTTTGATTTTTATTATTATTTTTTATATTGCTTCAACCCTCAAGCAAATACCTACCCAAATTGCATTGAGTTGAACCCTGCGGCAGGTGTGCACGGACGTGTTTCGCTTCGCAACCGGAAGTGCTTGCCAAAAAAGAAGCGGCGCAGCAGCCTGCCCGGCAGTTTTTGATAACTGCCACATGATCTCGAAACGCACGATCATATTATGCTTTCACCGGTTCGGCGCGAGAGCCGGCAGACGGGCTTACCCTCGCGAGTAAAGAGCATTCCCTCTTTACCATGTGTGCCACCGGTAGAATTTTTGGAATCTGGAAAACCGCTGTGAGCAGAATATTCTGAAGGAGGTCTTTTCATGAATGGGTTTGAAGTGATGCGCGACGAAAACGGCGCGGTGTCAGTGTTGCGCCTCAAAGGCTTTTTGGACGCGCATACCGCTTCCGATCTCGAACGCGCGATACAAAAGCTGCTCGATGACAAACGCTTCAAAATCATCGTAAACTTCAAAGACTTGACCTATATCAGCAGCGCGGGATTGGGAGTGTTCATGGGCTTCATCGAAGAGGTGCGCACCAACAGCGGTGATATCAAGCTCACCAACATGAGCCCCAAAATTTTTCGTGTCTTCGACTTGCTGGGATTTCCGACGCTCTATGAGATTCGAAACGAAGAGGGCCAAGCGCTCGACAGTTTTCATAACAAAAAGTGAAGAACGCCGTGAACCATCTCAGAACGAAGAAAAAATATCACCTCCGCATCCCCAGCCAAACCGAAAATCTGGAGATCATTCGCGAGTTCGTCACCAAGATCGCCAGAAAAGTCGGTTTTCGGGATGAGGAAACCGGCAAAATCGAGCTGGCGGTCGACGAGGCTTGCACCAATGTTATCGAACATGCCTACGGCCAGGACGACCGCAAGCTGATCGACATCGAGGTGCAAATCGATCCGGACAAATTCATCATCACGATCACGGATCAGGGCAAGGGTTTCGATCCTCAAAAACTCAAAACGCCCGACATGAAAAAATATTTGGATGAGATGCGTGTGGGCGGGTTGGGAGTTTTTTTGATGAAAACGCTGATGGACGAAATAGATTTCGAGGTCAAGGGCGGGCGCCGCGGCAGAAAAAATCAAGTTCGCATGGTCAAGTATTTTGCCAACCAACGCAGTTGAATTTCCTTCAATCCGTCAAGCTGGCCTTTGCAGGCTTTCAAAAGGCCAAGTTTTATAATTAATCTTTGCAGACCTTTCCTGCTCGCAGTTTCATTTAATTTTATGATGCAACATGCCAAAACCGAATAAGACGCGGGGCGGGCCGGCCACGGGCTTGACTCGCGGCGAAGCGCCGATGGAAGTGCGGCAACGCACTTATCCCATGCGGCAAAATACGCAGAATCGCACCGGCGGCCGCGGCGGCCACCGCCAAACGCCCGGGTATCAGCCTCGCCCGCCGCGCACCTATTCGCCGCGCACGCGCCAGCTTTCACGCGAATTGGATGAACGCCTGCTGGAATTACAAGCTTTGTTCGACGTTTCCAAAATCCTCAACTCTTCCCTCCAGGTCAAACAAATTCTCGACACTCTGCTGCTCACGCCGATGGGGAAAATGATGGTCGGCAAAGGCATGGTGCTGCTGGCGAAAGAGGACAAACGCTTTGTGGTAGAAACCCTCAAAGGGTTGCAGCAAGCCAACATCGGCAAGGAAATCGAGATCGATCTGCCGCAGCCGGGCATTACTTTTTTAACCGAAACCGAAGGCGGCACGCCGCCGCCCACCGGGCCGTGGGTGGGAATTTTGACGCGCTGGGGATTGCAATTATTGGTGCCGATCATGAGCAACAATCGTTGCAAAGGCTTGATGGCTTTCGGCAGCAAAATTAACAACCAGAATTATTCCACGAATGAAATCGAATATTTAAGCTCGCTGGCGAATTTAGCCGCGAGCGCGGTGGAGAACGGCCTGATCTTTCAAGAGCTGCAAGATGTCAACCGCAAGCTCGATAAAAAAATTCAAGAGCTCAACACGCTGTTCGACATCGGCAAAGAGCTCAACTCCACGCTGGACAGCGAGAAAATTTGCAGCGTGCTGGCGTATGCTTTGATGGGCGAATTGATGATGCAGCGCTGCCTGGTGTTCGCGGAGGAAAACGGCCGGCTCGTGCATCAAGTGGGCAAAGGCGGCGAAGCAGAAATTTTTCAGCAGGAGGAATTTCTCGCCTGGCTGTCGCAGCTCAAAACACCGTTGCGCCTCAACGATTTGAATGGGCACTTGCCTGCCGAGCATGGAGACTGGCACGAGCAGCTCAAAGCCGCCGGCGTCGCCGTGATTGCTCCCATGATCAGCCAGGAAGTGGTGCGCGGCATTATTTTGTTCGGCGAGAAAATCAACAAAGGCGAATTTCAGCCGGAAGAAATCGAGTTTGCCGCCACCGTCGGCAACAACGCCATGATCTCGCTGGAGAATGCGCGGCTCTTCAAAGAAACGCTGGAAAAGCAGCGGCTGGAAGAAGAGCTGGCGATCGCGCGCGAAATTCAACAAAAGCTGCTGCCCAAAGAAGCGCCCAAGCTCAATAACTATGAGCTCGCGGCGCTCAACATTCCCACGCACCAGGTCGGCGGAGATTATTTCGATTATTTTCCGATTGACGCGCGCCGTTATGTGCTGACGATTGCCGACGTTTCCGGCAAAGGCGTGCCCGCGGCATTGTTGATGTCGAACCTGCACGCCACCTTGCATGCGATGATGTCGGCGGAGGTTCCTTTGGAGCAAATCGTCGCGCGCATCAATAATTTCGTATATGCCAACACCACCTATGACAAGTTCATCACGTTTTTTGTCGGGGTGTTGGATATGCAAGAAAACACCTTCACCTACGTGAATGGCGGCCACAATCCGCCGTACTACTTTCATCCCGATGCCAACAATAACGAACCCTGCCAGTTTCGTCTGCTGGATCAAGGCGGCCTGCTGCTGGGCATGTTTCCCGGCGCAATTTATCAAGTTGAAACCTTGCATTTGCAGCCCGGCGACTGGATGCTGATGTATACCGACGGCGTGAGCGAAGCCATGAACGCGCGCGAAGAAGAGTTCGGCGAAAAACGCATCGAAGAGGCCATTCATTTCCGCCTGGCGCAGCCCGCGTGCACCACCAGCGCGATGATCGACACCATCACGGCCGCGGTCAAAAACTTCACCGCCGGCCAGGCGCAGAGCGACGATATTACTTTGCTCGCGCTCCATTATCATTTGGAAGTTCCGGAATAAAAAACTTGGGTGCTTTTCTTTGCGTTATCTTTGCGTTATCTTTGCGTCTCTGCGCCTTTGCGTGAATGTCTTTTTAACAGTTTGATCACTCATGTCCGTTATTTTAGTCGTTGACGACGAACAAGCGATTCGACACCTGCTCTCGGAAGTTCTTGCCAAAGACGGCCACCGCGTCGAAACCGCGGAAGACGGGGACGCCGCGCTCGAAAAGATCGTGCCCGCCGAATTTGATCTGGTGGTTTCCGATTTGCACATGAAAGATGTCGACGGCATCTCCGTTTTGCGCGCGGCGAAAAACAAAAATCCCTACACCGAAGTTTTGATTTTGACCGGACGCGGCACGGTCGCCTCGGCCGTCGAAGCGATGCGGTTGGGGGCATATGAATATCTCACCAAACCTATCGATCTGCAAGAATTTCGCTTGAAAGTCACGCAAGTGCTGGAACATCGCGCCATGCGCTTGCAGCTTGAGTCGCAGCGCCGCGAGCTGCAGATGCACCAGTCTATGATCGCGCGCGATCTCAAGCTCGCCGCACAAGTGCAAATGAGCCTCGTGCCCCGGCCTTTGCAAAATGATCGCTTCGAAGTTGCCGTGCGCTATAAGCCCATGATCGGCGTGGGTGGCGATTTTTCGGATATATTCGAGGAAGGTGAAACCGTCACGCTTACGATGGTGGATGTCACCGGGCACGGCATCACCGCGGCTCTGTTGGTGAATCGCATGGCCAATGAAATTCGCCGGCTGGTGCGCGAAAATTTGGATCCGCATCTCGTGCTGCATCAGTTCAACGATTTTATTTGCGATTCCTTTGCCGGCACCGGTATGTTTCTCACCATGTTCATTTGCAAATTCGATCTGGCGGCCGGCGCTTTGACCTATGCCGGCAGCGCCCATCCGGCGGCCATAATCTGGCGCGAGCAGAATTCCAAATTCGAAAAACTCGAATCACAAAACCCCATCATCGGCTTCGAGCCTGCGGCCCCGGAACGTTTCTCACAAAGCCGCACGACGGTTGCGGCAGGTGACAAAGTCTTGATGTATACCGACGGCATCATTGAAGCGGAAAACAGCCACAAGAAGCCTTGGGGCTTGAGCGGCATGCTGCAATGCTTCCGCGCCGCGACTTATGCCCCGGCAAATCATGTTGCTGAAACGCTGATCAAAGAATTGGAGCAATGGCGCCAGGGGCCGCTGCGCGATGATGTATATTTGCTGGTGGCGGGGGTGAAGTAGCGAAGAGCAAAAAGCAAAGGGCAAAAAGCAAAGAGCAAAGGGCGAAGGACAAAGGCGAAACGGGGAGTGGTCTCATGAATATATCCACTTTCAAATCCGCAGTATTGGCTGGCGCGCTTGCTTTTTTGATGCCGCTGGCGCCGATGCCTGAGACGTCGAGTTTTTTTACATCTTTGCTGCAAACCCAACCGCAAACCTCATTCTTTCCTTAACGAAGAAAGCATTCACTTTCAATACCGCCAAAAATATGCGCATCTTAGATCTCGGGTGCGGGGCAAAATCGAAAAAATCAGGCTCAATCGGCGTCGACAAGCGGCCGGCGCCGCATGTGGATGTTGTTCATGATCTGAATGTGTATCCGTATCCGTTTCCCGAAAATGAGTTCGACTGGATTGAGATGTCCCATATCATCGAACACATCGATCGCCCCCTAAATCTTATGAATGAAGTGTATCGCCTCGCGAAACCCGGCGCGACCATCAGGGTTATTACTCCGCATTATTCTTCGCAATTGTCCTACGGTGACCTCGAACATTTTCATCACTTCGGTTACATCACCTTTTCCACGCTGGAAAATACCCGGTTATTCAAGATCAAAAAGCACAAGATTTGGTTTACCGACCTTTACAAAGTATTGGGCATTAGCTTGCTGGCCAATTGGTTTCCCCGGCGCTGGGAGAAATATCTCTGTTTTATTTTTCCTGCTTTTTACGTCGAAGTGTTTCTCGAAGTGCAAAAAAGCGAAGATCGAAAGTATGATTTGTTTAATAATTACATTTACTGAAACAAACCCGGCTTCGCCGCCTCATACTTTGATTCTACAAAAAAGGTTTTGCGCAAATCGGTTTGCCGGTTGGTAAGTTTTTGTCAAATTAAAGATAGCGCAAAGCCGGACTTGGACGGCTTGGGGGGACCTAAATTTTATCTTTCTTGAAATTCTCCTTGCAAGTTTTCTCAAAATTTGGTATAAGCGCTGTGTCGTTTTAAAAAATAGCGCGAATCCCGTTGCCCAACCGGGTCCTTCCTAAAACGGGATAACCTCTCTGATTGAAAAGCGAGTTTCATTTTTTTGGACAATTTCGTTCGAGTTCCTTCCGCCGCAAGGGCGGGCTGTTTTTATTTTTAACTTAAAAACTTTTTTCGGGAGCGCACGATGGCATCGCAAAGGCAGGTTTTCCGGCTTGAAGAAAGACCGCTGCTGACGAAGCTGGCGGCTATCTTTTTCGTTTGTGCCGGTGTGATGGCTTGGCAAGCATCCACCTCATTCGCGCAATTCAACACGCCCACGATTGACGGCGTCATCGGCGCCGGGGAATATGGCACGCACACCGACGGCAACAATCAGCAAACCAACGGCGGCACGGTTTGGCACATGACGTGGGATGCGACCAATCTGTATATCGGAATTTCCGGAGCCAACGTGCTCGAAGGCGCCGTGATTTATGTCGACGGCAATCCCATTGCGCCGATCAACGGCGGCACGAATGCCGACGGCACATTAGTCGGGCAGGAATACGACAACACCAATTTCGCGGCTTTGCAATTTCGTGCGGATCATGTCTCCTATTTCAAAGACGGCTATCGCGAGCACCGCACTGCCGACGGCGCGAATGGCTGGTCCGGCCCCACGACTTTTTCCGGCGGTTATTTTTCCAACGGCTCGAACGTGCGCGAGTATGCGATTCCGTGGAGCAATATTACCGGCGGCATTCCCCCTTCATTCAATTGGTTTGGTTACGTCGTTTCCGGTACAAGCTTTGTTTATGGTGAGATGCCGACGGAGAACGGCGAGGGGAGCATCGGCACGACGGCGCGGGAACAGCGCTATTTTACGGTGAGCAACACGACGAACGGCGGGAGCACGAAACCGTTTTCGCGCAACAGCTACGTGTTCAACAGCGCAACCGATATCTCCGGCTTCGGCGGCATCAGTGTTTATGATTTCACGATGAACTCGTCCGGTCAACAAATTTTTCGCAGCGCGGACGCTTCCACGTGGACGATCGGCGGAAATTTGCGCGTCGATGCCGGAACGATTCATTTTGATAATACCACCGGCGCGGCCACGGTTTCCGGCAACGTCGTCATCAGCAGCGGCGGCACGCTCAATCTCGGCAACGTCATTGGCGGCGATCTCAATCTCGCGGGCAATTGGACGAACAACGGCGCGTTCAATCACAACTCGCGCACGGTTACATTCAATGGCACGGGCACGCAAACCATCAGCGGCAGCAGCACGAGCAACTTTGGTTTTTTGACGGTGAATATGGGGACCAGCAACAGCAATCTTCTCGACGCTCAATCACTCATCACACTCGCTGCTGTAACTAATCCGCTCGCTATTCAAAACGGTACATTCAAATTGTCAAGCAATTCGACGATTACACCATTTACGACCGGCGCGGGCGCGACGATTCCAGCAACGGGCGGCTTTTGGCTGAATGGCGGTACCGTCAATGCCGGCGGATTCTCGTGGGCGCTGAACGGCTTGCTGCGCATTTCGAATGGTTCGCTCGGTATCGGCACCGGTTCCGGTAATTCGCTCAATTATTTTACTGGCTCGACGATTACAATTGAAGGCGGCTCGCTCACCATCGCTGGTCGACTGGCGCGTGATACCGGCGCTGCAGGCAACGCCACAAACTACACACAAACTGGCGGCACTGTAACTGTGGTGACGTCTGGCTCAACGAGCTCAACACGAGCGGGCTTTGATCTCGGCGCAACCGGTTCTTCATTTACGATGAGCGGCGGCACGATTGTGATGCAACGCGGAACTACTAATGCTAGTGATTATCTCAATCTCGCCGCAACGCATAATGTGACCGGTGGCACACTGCAAATCGGAAATGCCTCCACGCCGGCGGCGCAGATTATCATGATCAATAGCGCGACCCCGATTTTTAATTTCACCGTCAACAGCGCCAATGCCACGGCGGAATTGGCAACGAATGCGCTCGATGTCAACGGCAATCTTGCGGTTAACGCCGGCGCTCTCAATGCAAATAATCTCAACATCAATCTCGCCGGCAATTGGACGAATAACGGCAGTTTCACGGCGGGCTCGGGCACGGTGACGATGAACGGCGCGAGTCCGCAAACCATGAGCGGCTCGACGTTCAACAATTTGACGATCAACAATTCTTCCGGTGTGACGTTGCTGACGGACGAGACGGTGAGCAACACGCTCACTCTCACCAGCGGTAATATTTCCACCGGCAGCAACAAAATGATCATCGCGGCGGGCGGCACGGTGTCGCGCACGAGCGGGCACGTCGTCGGCAATTTGCAGAAAAATTTTGCCACCGGCTCGAACGTTGCGCGCTCGTTTGAAGTTGGCACGGGCAGCGATTACACGCCGGTGGATGTCACCGTTACTTCGGTGAGCGCGGCGGGAAATGTCACGGCAAATTCGACGAGTGGTGATCATCCGAGTATCGGCTCGGCGAATTTGGACGCGGCGAAGAGCGTGAATCGCTACTGGACGTTGACGAAAGACGGCTCGCTCGCTTTTACGAATTACAGTTCCATTTTCAATTTTGTCGGCGGCGATCTCGACGGCGGCGCAAACACGAATAATTTGAATGTTGGAAAATTGGACGCGGGCACGTGGACTTACCCGACCGTCGGCACGCGCACGGCGACGAGCACACAAGCCACGGGGATGACGAGCTTCAGTGATTTTCAATTGGCGGAGCCGCTGCCCGCGCAGATGACTTACACCGTGATCAATACGAACGATGCCGGGAGCGGTTCATTGCGGCAGGCAATCATTGACGCCAACGCGCACACGAATCTCGATGCTTCGACTCCCGATCTTATTCATTTCAACATCACCTCCGGCACCGGGCCGTTTACGATTTCTCCACTCTCTGCTTTGCCGACAATTACCGATCCGGTGATCATCGACGGCCTCACGCAAGCGGGCGCGAGCTGTTCGAGCTGGCCGCCGACGTTGAAGATTGAATTAAACGGCGCGAGCGCGGGCAGCGGCGTGAATGGTTTGACGATTACCGCAGGCAACAGCGCGGTGCGCGGCCTCGTCATCAATCGCTTTTCCAGCGACGGCATCGAGATGAGCAGCAACGGGAGCAATGTTTTTGAGTGCAATCTCATCGGCACGGACGTGGTCGGCGCGACGGATTTGGGCAACTCCGCTCATGGCCTGTTTGTTTCGAATGTTTCGAGCAATACCATCGGCGGAACCGCGACCGGCGCGCGCAATCTGATTTCGGGCAACTCGCACGGCATTCAAATCACCGGCAGCGGCGCGACCGGGAATTTGGTGCAAGGCAACTTGATCGGCACAAATGCCGGCGGCACTGCGGGCGTGGGCAACGGGGGCAGCGGCGTTTTTATTTCCGGCGGCGCGACCAATAACACCATTGGCGGAACCGCGGCCGGAGCGCGAAACGTTATCTCGAGCAACTCCAACGACGGAGTCGAGATGCGGGATGCGAACACGAATGGAAATTTCGTGCAAGGCAACTACCTCGGCACGGACATAACGGGCGCTTTGGATTTAGGCAACAATGGCCCCGGCGTATTGATTATGACCGGCGCTTCGAATAACACGATTGGCGGGACTGCCGCGGGCGCGGGCAATCTCATCTCGGGCAATGGCAATCGCGGCGTCTTCATCCAAAACGTGGGAACGAGTGGAAATCTTATTCAGGGCAATTTCATCGGCACGAATGCTTCCGGCAATGCCGGTGTGGGCAACACGAACGGCGGAATCGTCATCTCGCAAGGCACGACCAATAACACGGTCGGTGGCGCTGCGGCGGGAACGCGGAACCTTATCTCCGGGAATATCGGCCCGGGTGTGCTGATTCAGGGAACGGTCACGAGTGGAAACCTCGTGCAAGGCAATTACATCGGCACGAATGCGGCAGGCACGGCGGCCATCGCAAATCAAAACGGCAGCGGCGTTGAGGTTTTCAATGGCACGACCAATAACACCATTGGCGGAACCGCTCCAGGCGCGGGCAATGTGATCTCCGGCAATGGCGGCCACGGAGTTTATCTCCATGAAACCGTCTCCGGCAACCTCGTACAAGGCAATCTTATCGGCGTCAAAGCCACCGGCATCGGGGCTTTGGGAAACGGGCACGGCATTGAGCTGGAATTGTATGCTTCGAACAACACGATTGGCGGCACAACGGCCGGGGCCGGCAACGTCATCTCTGCCAACGCCCAGCGCGGCATTTTTATGACCTCCAGTTGCGCCGGCAATCTCGTGCAAGGCAACTTCATTGGCACCGATATCACCGGCGCTCTTGCCTTGGGTAATGGTAACGGAGGCGTGCTCATCACGGCTTCGGACGAAAATACGCTTGGCGGAACTGTGGCCGGGGCCGGAAATATTATCGCGAACAACAACGGCAACGGCGTCGAGATTTCCGGATATGATAGTAGAATTAGGGTGCAAGGCAATGCGATCTTCTCCAATAGCAGTTTGGGGATCGACCTTGCTCTTCTTGGCGTCACGGCCAACGACAATGGCGATGGCGATCTCGGCCCTAACAATTTGCAGAATTATCCCGTGTTGAATTGCGCGCATCCGAGCGGCGGCAACACGGAGGTTAAAGGCTCGCTCAACAGCACGGCCAACACAGCGTTCACGTTGGAATTTTTCTCCAACGCCGCGGCGGATCCTTCCGGCTTTGGCGAAGGCGAGACGTTTCAGCTTTCTACCACCGTGACGACCGGCGGCACGGGCAATGTCAATTTCACGGTGAGCTTGCCCACGGCTTTGGCGCTCGGCCAATTTGTAAGCGCTACGGCCACCGATCCCAGCGGCAGCACTTCGGAATTTTCCAAGAGCATTGCGGTCACGAATGAGCTGCTCGCCAATGCCGGCGCGGACGCGGAGATTTGTGCAAGCGGCTCGACTGCGATTGGCGGCAGTCCGGCAGCAACCGGCGGCGCAACGCCATACATGTATAGCTGGTCCCCAACCACCGCCTTGAATGATGCAAGCCTTCCCAATCCCACAGCTTCGCCGGCAACGACCACGGCTTACACGCTCACCGTCACCGATGCGAATGGCTGCGCGGCAACGGATCAAGTGACGGTGACAGTCAATCCGCTGCCAACCGTGACGTTCAATCCTGCCGGGCCGTATTGCATCAACGCTGCTGCGGTTGATCTCACCCCTTTCGTTTCGCCCTCGGGAGGAACATTCTCCGGCTCGGGCGTGACTTCGGCGGGCATCTTCACGCCAAGCTCGGCAGGCACGGGCACGCACACGATCACGTATACTTTCACTTCGGGCAGCAATTGCACGAACAGCGCGAGCCAAGATATCGTCGTCAATCCGTTGCCGAACGTCACGTTCACTGCCGTGAGCGCGGTTTGTGTGAATGCCGCGGCGATTGATTTGACGAGTTATGTTTCGCCTTCGGGCGGCACGTTCTCCGGCACTGGCGTAACCTCCGCCGGCATTTTCACACCGAGCAGCGCGGGCGCGGGCACGCACACGATCACGTATTCTTTCACCGACGGCAACACGTGCATGAACACCGCGAGCCAAGATATCGTGGTCAATCCGCTGCCAACGGTCACGTTCAATCCCGCCGGGCCGTATTGTTTGAATAGTTCGGCGGTGGATTTGACGAGCTTCGTTTCTCCCTCGGGCGGAACGTTCTCGGGCACGGGCGTGACCTCTGCGGGAATTTTCACGCCGAACACGTCGGGCATCGGCACGCACACGATCACATATTCTTTCACCGACGGCAACAATTGCACGAATACGGCGAGCCAGAACATCGCGGTTGAAACTTTGCCGACGGTGACGTTCAACCCTGCCGGGCCGTATTGTGTGAATGGCGCAGCGGTCGATCTCACCACTTTCGTTTTGCCGGCAGGAGGTACATTCTCCGGCGACGGCGTGACGACTGCGGGAATTTTTACGCCGAGTACGGCCGGCACGGGCACGCACACAATCACGTACACATTCACCTCCGGCAGCAATTGCACGAACAGCGCGAGCCAAGATATTGTTGTCAATCCATTGCCGGTGGTCACGTTCAATGCCGTGAGCGCAGTTTGTGTGAATGCCGCAGCGATTGATTTGACGAGTTATGTTTCGCCCGCGGGAGGAACATTCTCCGGCACGGGCGTAACCTCCGCCGGCATTTTCACACCGAGCAGCGCGGGCGCAGGCACGCATACGATCACGTATTCTTTCACCGATGGCAACACTTGCACAAACACGGCGAGCCAAGATATCGTGGTCAATCCGCTGCCAACGGTCACGTTCAATCCGGTTGGGCCATTCCTCGTGACAGATGCCGCGGTGAATCTTGCGAGTTCGGTTTCGCCCTCGGGCGGAACGTTTTCCGGGCCGGGCATTTCGGGAACGATGTTCGATCCGAGCGTTGCAGGCGTGGGCACGCACACGATCACGTACTCCTTCACCGACGGCAACAGTTGCACGAACAGCGCGAGCCAGAACATCACCGTGAATCCCGCGACGCCGGCGGGCAAGGCGTTCGTCTTCCTCGCCAACAAGATTACGCTCAAACGCACGAAACAAAATACACCAGCCGGTGATATGCACTCCAACGGCGCGCTCACGGTGGAAAAGGGCAATCCCAGCACGTACAATTCCAATCTCACTGCCGTGGGCAAAATCACCATTAACAAAGACAACACCATTAATGGCGAGGTCACTTCTCAGACCGCGATTAGCAACTCGGGGACGATTAACGGCGACTCGAATATTGAGCCGGTGGATAACGAACCGTTGCCGGGTTTAAGCTATTCTGCCGGTGGGCTGAACAAGACTGTGCCGAGCGGCGGCGCGCTCGCGCTCAATCCCGGCTCATACAACATTGTCACGCTCAACGGTGGCGGCACACTCAAGCTCACCAGCGGCGAGTATTTTTTCAACCAACTCAAATATCCTGGCTCCAAAGCGGTGATCGAGATCGATCTCTCCAGCGGCGATCCGGTGACGATCAACGTCGTCAGCAATCTGCAATTGGGCAAAGAGGTCGCGATTCAACTTTTGCCGAACGGCGAAGATGATAGCGAGTTGGTGACGTTCAATACGCAGCAAAGCACGGCGGTGAAGGTTGGCCGGGAAGCTTACTTTCTAGGTAGTCTGAACGCGCCTAATTCGGTTGTCACGTTGGACAAGAACAGCCAATTGCGTGGTTCGATGTGCGTGAAAGAGTTAATCGTCGAGCGCGATTGCTTGTTCCTGCATCACGATTCGCCAGGCAGCTTGCCGGGGCCGGGGAATTTGCCGAAGGTTTCGGATGATGATGAAGTCATTCGCAGTCATTCGTCATTGGTCAGTGATTATGCGTTGGAGCAGAATTATCCGAATCCGTTTAACCCGTCGACGACGATCAACTTTGCCTTGCCGGAAGCGGGCGAAGTGAGTTTGGCGATCTACAACATGAGCGGGCAGTTGGTGCGCAAGCTGGTGCACGGTGAATATGCGAGCGGCAGGTATGAAGTGCTGTGGGATGCGAAAGATGACCACGGCGCGCGCGTCGCAAGCGGCGTATATCTGTACGTTTTGAAAGCCGGAGAGTTTATCGCGCAACGCAAGCTCGTGTTGATGAAGTGAAGGAAGAGCGAAATGAAATAAGCTAGGCGAACGCAGTTGCCGTTGCGGCTGCCCGGCTTTATGATCGAATATAAAAAGGCG
>Ga0247727_10003026_pt1 | contig 37725 bp, 23 predicted proteins | sample WisWelCaveWW1625_FD_202498 | JGI IMG/M metagenome (GOLD analysis project Ga0247727, IMG submission 202498) | Biofilm microbial communities from Wishing Well Cave, Virginia, United States - WW16-25 | ecosystem: Environmental > Aquatic > Deep subsurface > Groundwater > Cave microbial mat | place...
CGACTTACGGAATTTATTTATCCAATACGAACCTTGCAAATGTTACGCAAACCGTAACGGCTGTATCAGGTGCAAACTCAAACAACGTACTGCAAAACAATACGATTACAAATTCTTATGTTGGAATTTATATAAACGGATTTTTAGATGCGTCACCTTACTCTTTATATGACCAGAACAATGTAGTTACGGGATGCAATATTACAAACTACGGCGGAGGTGCACTTACTGCTTACGGTATCTATAATATTTACCAGAACGGACTTACTCTTAATAACAACACGATTAACAGTGCAGGCGGAACAAACTCAACTGCAACACTTTATGGTATTTTCTGCTCGACGATGATAAACTCAAACTTAACGATTACTAATAACACGGTTACAATAGTAAGTGCTTCTACAACCAGTTCAATCTTCGGAATTAACTATGGAAACGCCAGCGCCGGAACTACCAATACAATTACAGTAACCGGCAACACTGTGCGAAACAGCACTTACTTAACTGCAACAACAGGTGCAATGTATGGCATATACTGTAATGCAGGATGCAACATACTGAACATATCGAACAACACATACAAAGGAAATATTTATGGCACAGCGGCGACTTCTACGGGAACTATTGTTTACAGTATCTATAACCTGAACCCAGCCATACTCTCGATTACGATGAACAACAATCTTGATTCAGGAAACATTGTTAACGGAACAACAGCTTACTCACTTTATCACATTGCCAATGTATCAACAACACAGAATCTTACAATGACCGGCAATTCCGTAAAGAATAATACTTTCACCGGAACAGGTCTTTCAACAGGTACAGTTTATGGCTGTTATAATTTAGGCGGAAATTTTACTGCCAACGTAAGCAACAACACAGTAAGAGATAATACCTGTCCTACGACCAGCTCGGGGACTTTTTTCGGTGTCTTCTGTTCAATTGCTGGTGCTACTGTTGACCAGAACAACAACACAGTGCTGAACAATTCATCCAACGGTACGGGTATCAGTTATGGTATATATCATGGCGGCTCACCGGGAGTTGGCTCTACTGTGAATATTAACAACAACACGGTTAACGACTTGCGAAAACTAACAGGTACGGGAACAGGAGGAATCTATGGCTTATATCAAATCGGCTCGCCCGGAGGAACTTGCAATATCAACAACAACACAATTGTTAACCTTACCAGTGCGGCGGCTTCTATTATATACGGTATCAACAGCTCCGCCGCCGCAGGTACAACGCAAAACATAATGCAGGATTCGATATATAATCTCCAGAGTACAGGCGGAACAGTTTACGGTTTATTTACTAGCAGCGGAAATCTTGTAACGGTTAACAGGAACAGGATTTCAAATATTAATTCATCGGTAACAACTACTGCGGTTACTTACGGATTATATATTAATTCCGGTGTAACCGTTTATTGTTACAATAATATGATTTCCGATATAAGAGCAACTGCAAGCACAAGCATTGCTCCGGCAGTTACCGGGCTTTATATTTTGGGAGGCACTAATATTTATGCTCATTATAATACTATTTATCTGAATGCTACAAGCACATCTGCAACAACTTTCTCAACAGCGGGAATTTATGCAACAACAACACCGGTAAATCTTGAATTAAGAAACAATATTTCAGTCAACAACTCAACACCGGGTCCAACCGGAACAAACGGAACTGTTGCTTACAGAAGAAATACAAACATACTAACAAATTACACGAGTGCTTCAAACAATAACTGTTTCTATGCAGGCACTCCGGGAATAAACAGATTAATATTTTTTGACGCAGTAAACTCAGACCAGACAATTCAGGCATACAAAAACAGGGTTTCGCCGAGAGACCTCGTTTCATTTACTGAGAATCCTCCGTTCGTTAATGTTGGTGCGTCGCCTTATGACGTGCGAATGCAGACAGGCACACCAACAACTTGTGAAAGCGGTGCGTCAACTGTATCTTCACCAATCAGCATTACAAATGACGTTTATGCAGTCAACCGTTATCCGAATGCAGGATATCCTGTTGGCGGATTCACACCGGTTGCACCTGATATAGGTGCACATGAATTCGGCGGATTGAATCTTGACGGCGTTCCTCCGAACATTACATATCCTCTCTTAGGAAACGGCGGAACATCAAACAGGTCATTCCCGAATGTTACTATTACTGACGTAAGCGGTGTGAATACAACACCGGGCACAAGACCGAGATGTTATTATAAAACGACTTTGAATGCAAATACTTTTAACGATAACACAGTAGGCACAGACGGATGGAAATGGGTCGAGTCAAACGGCACAACTTCACCATTTGATTTTACGATTAACTATTCATTAATATTCCCCGGCGGTGCAGTAGTTGCAGGGAACATCATACAATATTTCGTAGTTGCCCAGGATTTAGTCGGCACACCGAATGTTGCGATTAACTCAGGAACATTCACAATTTATCCTGGCTCAGTTGTTCTTGCAGCGGCAAATTTCCCGTTAACAGGAACTATAAACCAATATACGATAGTAGGCACCACGTTCAGCGGCGGATACAATGTTGGCACATGCTTTGGTGCTCCATATCTGGATTTGACCGGTGCCACCGGACTCTTTCAGGCAATCAATGCAGGTGTTGTAAGCGGAAATATTACAGCATACATTTGCTCAGACATCACAGAGCCGGGAACTAACCTGCTGAACCAGTGGGCGGAAGACGGCGTGGGCGGATACACCTTAACTATCCGACCGCTTGACGCATCTTTGAAAACAATTTCAGGAAATGTAGCGGGCAGCTTAATTACATTGAACGGCACAGACAGGGTTATTATAGACGGTAACGAAGGAGTCGATTCACCCGGAAGCAGGGGCAATGTAAACAACAACACAAGCAAGGTAAACATCGGCGGCGATAACCTGCCGGGAGTAAAGTATCTAACGTTCAGGAATACGAGCCTCACGGGACCGGCAATCTCACTGATAAATGACGCGAGAAGAAACGTAATTACGGACTGTACAATTGAAAGCAGTAATACTACCGTTACAACATCCGGAACTGTGCTGATTGGTACAACAACCGGTACATTGGGTAACGACAGCAACACAATAAGCTACTGCGATATTAAAGATGCGGTTACAACACCTGCAAACGGTATTTGCTCAAACGGCTCTACAACAACACTTTCACATTTTAACCAATATAATGTTGTGGACAACTGTAACATCTTTGATAATTTCCTCAATGCAGCAAGCTTCCAGGCGGGTATCTTTATAAACACAGGTACCAACAATATGACAATTTCCAACAACAGCTTTTACCAGACAGCCGCAAGAACATTTACACTTGGTGCTACCAGTATCAGCATTTACAATAACAATAGCTCTGACAGTAATATTATTGTTACGGGCAACTTTATCGGCGGCTCTGCTCCGCTCTGCGGCAGCACTCCTATGACTTATACCGGAACAGGTGCTTACAATGTTTACGGTATCCATTTGTTTGTAGGTCTTTTATCACCCTCAAGCGTTCAGGGAAATACGATACAAAATATCAGCTTAACCAACAACCAGACAGTTGGTACGTCTTTCTTTAAAGCTATCTATGCTCAAACGGGATTTGTTAATATCGGTAACATAACAGCAAATACAATCGGAGCAACTACAGGCAATGGCTCAATTACACTTACAGGATTGAGCTCTGCAAACTATGTGATTAATGTTATAGAGCACGCAGGTATCGGCAATATCAGTAATAATACAATCGGAAGCATTACGGCTGTTTTTGGAACTGCAACTGCTTATCAAATCGTCGGCATCAATTGGGCAAATACTACAATCGGGCAAACCTATACAATTAATAATAACCTTATCGGCAGCTTAACAACTGCAAACAGTATCCAGCAGACAAATCTGACTACAGGCGGTTCGATAAGAGGAATAGTAACTACAAACGGAGCCGGCACAACTAATAACCATACAAACAACACCTTTGCTAACTGGACTGACTTCAGTACAAGTGCAGCGGTTTTAACTTTACTTTATGGAATATCAAATTCAGGTGCCGGTAATTATAATTTCCTGAACAATACTGTTCGCAACTTTTCGAACAATACAAATGTTCTTTCGGCATCATTCCTATTGGGTGGTATATTCAGTACGGGTACAGGGATTAATACTTTTTCACAAAACACAATTTATTCCTTATATGCAAATGGAACAGGAGCAGGAGCACAGCTTATAGGTGGTATCCTTGCTGGAGGTTCGTCAGGCGCTGGCGGAACCGTAAGCAAAAACAAGATATATGACTTCAGGTTCCTCGGAACCGGATTCCTTGCTCCGAACTATCCTCTTATTTTGGGTATCAATGTTCAAGGATCAACTGGTAGTTCTTATACGATAAGCAACAACATGGTTTCTCTTACAAACGGCGACCCTTCGGATATGAACAGAAATCTTCCTTACACTGACAACTTAAAGCTTGGGGAACTTCCTGTTAGCGGACAGATTTCTACAACAAATCTTGCACAATACCATAAAACAGAGAGTGCAACGGATATTAAGGTTCAGGAAAGAGAACGGAACAGGTTACTGAATGAAAAAACGGAAGTATGTTCCGCTTATGATGAAAAAACATCCAACAGAAGACAGACAAACAACACGATACTTGACAGCAAGAACGGACAGCAAAGAAATTCGTCTGCAGCAAATGACGTCTATCTTGCAGGTGTATTTCAAACAAGTACAAACCTCGGAGCACATAACTATTATTACAATACATTTTATGTAGGCGGCACCCAGCCGGCAGCAGGAACGTTTCCCTCATGGACATTTGTGAGGACAAATACCGGCGGTGTTAATTTCCGGAATAATCTTATGATTAATGCAAGAAGCGGAGGATTGGGTAATTATTATGTTCTTGCAAACGAAAGCCCTACTCCTTTATCAGGCTGGCCATCGACCGCTTCAAATTATAATGTTCTTCTCGGTTCAAATGCTAATACCATCGGAGAATGGGGCATAGGTGTTACACGAACAATCGATACGTGGAGAACATCTTCGGGCGGAGATAAACAAACATGGAGCACTATAACATCGGATATGAATCCGGGTAATCTTTTTACAAGCATTTCCACCGGAGACCTTCATCTGAATCCGGCTAATAACGACTACTGGATAGCATACGGAAAAGGAATTGCAGTCTCCGGACAAAGTACCGACTATGACGGTAACTCAAGACCAACAACAGTAGGCCTATGCACAGATATAGGTGCTGATGAAGTTGTGGGAGCTTTTACAGAGCAGCCGCCTTTGCCTATTCAGAACAATGCTCCGGGTTCGGGCGTCACTTCAACTTATTCAAGATGGAGCAGGATATTCTGTGTAATTGATTGGCAGACAGGCGGAACGTCTTATCCGACCAACCTTGACATAAGATACTATTCAGGCATTAACCCGAATAATGTACTTGGCGGCAATTACGCAAACTCTTACTCAACGGCAACTCCTGTAGGAACACTAATCGGTTATTATGATTACACACAATACTTCGGTGACAATGAATTGGGAACAATTACTGTGCCGAGTGCGAATACCCGTCTTGCAAAAAAGGACGGAACTACATGGGATGTATTCCCTGCGGGAACAGGTGTGGGTCAATCAGAGCTTAACTGGGCAAACTTCTGGGTCAAAGTAAGAGGATTACCTACTTTCTCCGACTTTGCATTAACGGATGCAACGGCAGCGTTGCCTGTAACTTTGAGGGAATTCAAAGCAACTGTTGACGCAAGAGATGTAACACTCAGTTGGATAACCACCAGCGAAATAAATAACAGCGGATTCTGGGTTCAGAGAAGAGCTCACTCCGAAATTGCTAAGAATGAAAATGAATGGAAGAATGTTCATTTGAATCTCATACCGGGTAACGGAACTACAAACGAAGAACATATATACAATTATGTTGACAGGAAAGTTAACGCCGGAAAATATGAATACCGATTGCTGCAGGTTGACTTCAATGCACATGAAGAAATCTTCGAACTCAATAATCCCGACATAGTCGAAGTCGGAAAGCCGATAGTATTTGACATGAGCCAGAACTATCCGAATCCTTCTAACCCGAGGTCAAAAATTGATTATCAGATTCCGTTCGACGGAAAAGTTGATATCAGGATTTATGACGTGCTTGGCAGAGAAGTAATAAAGCTTGTCGATATAAAGCAGCAGCTTGCAGGATACTATACGACAGAATTCGACGGCTCAAACTTAGCAAGCGGAATTTATTTCTACAGGATAGTTTCAGAAGGCGGTAACCAGAAATTCACCAAGACGTTGAAGTTAGTACTGGTGAAGTAATAGTGAATAGACTTTCTGACATTGTAGCCGCAGGTCTTTAGCCTGCGTATTAGGAAAGAAAACGCAACCTGAAGGTTGCGACTACGTGTCGCTAATTTAAATACTAAAAACCTGATGAGGAAACTTGTCAGGTTTTTTTATTTGCCAGATTAAATTACTTACCCCGACATTCATGTCGGGGATTAAGAATACAACCAGAAGCCGGGCTTCAGCCCAAAATATAAATCTTTTTTGGCTAAAGCCATTTATTGCAGGAGTTCATTATACCCCGACATAAATGCCGGGGAAACTTAAATAATATATTTGTCTCCTGCATATCCCCTTACCGTAAATCGTCTAACGAATAAACCTATCTTTTTATTATAACGTTTTTCGTTATTGTCTAACGTTATGAGTTAACGTTACATTTGCGCCGTTCTTAAGAGGCATCGGTACCAACCTCTAAAAGCACACAGGAAGCTCTGAAAAACAGGGCTCAAATCAAAAAAACTAAGAAAAGAAAGGAAACCCATTTTGAAAACAAAACTTTTAACGCTCTTAATTGTCTTAGCGGTTTATATCCAGAATGTAAGCTCACAGTCAACAGTTAACGAGCACAGCATTAAATTTCTTAACACATCAGTTGCTACAATCGTGGGAGAAGACGGTGTGATATTGAAAACAACTGACGGCGGTACAAGCTGGGTTGAACAGAATTCAGGCATCACCAACGTATTTTACGGTTATGACCATCTTGATAACAACAGCTCAATCGCCGCAGGCGAAAACGGAATAACAGTTAAATCTGTTGACGGCGGAAATACATGGAGTATCATCGCAAGCGGCTCACTTGAGCATTTAAGAGACGTAGCGATAGTAAGTTCTACTGTAGTTCTTGCATGCGGTGATAATGGAACGCTAATTCGTTCAGATGACTTCGGAGAAAATTGGACATCAGTTCTTTCAGGGATAACTGAAAATTTAAATGATTTAAATTTTATTGATGCAAATACCGGACTTGCTGTCGGTGAAGGAGGAACAATGTTAAAAACTGAGGATGGCGGAATGACATGGAGAGTAATTAACACTGCTGAAACTTATGGTGATTACAATGCAATAGCTGTTCGCTCTGCATTAAATCTGATTGTCGTTGGTGATGACGGAGGAATATTTCACAGCTCTGATGCAGGTGAAACATGGTATGCACCAATAGTTATTATGGGACCGATTAAAGCAAATGATGTAGTCTTCTTTACTGAAGATAATGGAATAATGGTTTGTGATAACGGCTTAATCTTAAGAAGTATGGACGGCGGACAAACCTGGATTGGTGTTATAACAAACACATCAGCGGATTTCATGTCAGTATCATTTTCAGACGTGAATAACGGAATCTGCGTCGGAGAAAATGGCGTGGAAATATATACAACCAATGGTGGAGCTTCATGGTCAACGCGGGATACATCCCAGATTGGAAACGGAAGCAAAGCCAGTCTCGAAAATATTATTTCACAGAACTATCCAAACCCGTTCAATCCTTCAACAACAATCAGCTATCAGCTTCCAAATGATGCAAACGTTCAAATAAATGTGTTTGACATCACGGGAAAGCAGGTTGCTTCGCTGTTTGATGGCAGCCAGAGAGCAGGAAATCATTCCGTAAAATTCGATGCATCAAATTTATCGAGCGGAGTTTATTTCTACCGGTTAACAGCAATCAGCGGTCAATCAAAGATTGTGAAAACAAACAAAATGCTGCTGACTAAGTAACCCGGTCAGCAATCCCCGCCTGCCTGAAGCTCGCTGGCTTCCTCCTGAATTGAGAAGGTAGACAGAAGGCAGGATTTACCGGGTGAATCGTAACAAAAAAATATTTTAAAAACCAAATTAATAGAAAACCCAAAATGAAACCCAAAACAAAAATCATTCACATGGCAGTAATAGCAACTGTCTTATTCTTTGCAACAGTAACAAGCTTATCACAGCAGTTGCCGTATGAAAGAAACATTAAATTCGAAAGCGAAGCTTCTGCTACATTAGTAGGAGAAAACGGTCTAATCATGAGAACCGATGACGGAGGTTTAACCTGGACAGAGCAAACTTCAGGAACAACAAACGTACTTAACTCAAATGATTATTACACAGACGGAATAAATAATTACATGTTGGCTGTCGGAGAAAACGGAATTATACTTAAATCAACCGACCAGGGAACAACGTGGGAAATTAAAACCACTGAAACAACAGAGCATTTGCATGATGTAAAGATTCTGAATGCTGAAGTAACCTATGCATGCGGAAATAATGGAACATTAATTATATCCCCCGACCTTGGTGAAACATGGGGCATAGTTCCATTATCAACAAATGCTGACCTTAAATCACTTTCATTCTTTACAGACGCATCATTAAATCAATATGGTTTCCTTGCAGGTTTAGCTGTTATTTTCAAAATGGAAGTGAACGGCACTCTATGGCAGGAAGCAGATGTTCAGCCAATCATGAATGAAATATTTAAGTTCAACAGTATTTACATGCTGGATGAAAATCAAATATTTGCAGCAGGTGATAACGGATTACTTGTAATGTCAAATGATGGCGGACTAAGCTGGAATCGTATAGAAACCGGTTTTGGTCTTAATGTTAATGAAATAAAGTTCACGTCACCGGTAAACGGTGTAGCATCATGCGATGATGGATATATTCTCTTGACTCAAAACGGCGGATTAACATGGAGTGCAAATAAAACTCCGGTAATCGATGACCTTTACAGCGTAAACTTTGCAAATGAAAATTTCGGTATCTCGGTTGGTGAAAACGGAACAGAGCTTTATACAATTGACGGCGGACAAACATGGACTACTAGCTTGTCATCCGGTGATGCTACCTATAGAGTAACTATTACTGAAAACTCAGTAACACAACTGACCAATTATCCGAATCCTTTCAACCCAAATACAAAAATCTCGTATAATCTTTTAAATGATGCACAGGTAACAGCAAAAATATTTGACATGCTCGGCAGAACTGTAATGGACTACGGCACTAACTTCCAGAAGGCAGGAACTCACACCCATGAATTCAATGCTTCCGGACTTTCTAGCGGTATTTATTTTTATTCAGTAAAAACAAATGCTGAAGGTTCAGAATCCTTCAAAACTCTTCGGCTTATTCTTACCAAGTAAACTTTCTCTATAACTCCTCCTTCCTTCTCTGAGCCACCTACGGGTGGCTTTTTTTTATATTAAATTTTAAAAATTTAGGATTTAGTTACTAACTAATATTCCTATAAATTTTACTACCCTATATCCCGATTAATCGGGTTGAGAGGCATTTTCATAAATAGGGTCTTAGAGTATTATTGAATTTATAATTAAGTTAATACCTTTGTAACAGAAATTCAGCAGGGATTTATAAACTTAATTTAGTAATCCTAACCCATGAAACCCATTCTTAACTTACTTCTCACTTTTGTAATTACAGCAACCCTGTTTGCTCAAACTACTTATGTTTGGACCGGTTCAGCAAATAATAGTTTCAGTACTGCCGGGAATTGGAGTCCATTCCGTCAGATTGGATTAACGAGCGATGTATTAATTTTCGAAACCACGGGAAGCTTAAATGTTCAGAATGTAAATCAGGTTACAGTCGGACAGCTTATAGTTCGCAATAATACATCTCTAACTTTATCTCCGTCAACAGGAAATGCAAAAGTTTTAAGTATTAACGGAGGAAGTGGCGAAGATTTAAATATAGAAAACGGTTCCAGCTTAACTATTTCCGGAAATGACCCTAAGCTTAGTATCTATCTCAATGCAAACTCTACTGCATCAATTTTCGGCAACTTAACATTCTCCGGAACAATTGCTCACACATTTAATGCAAACGACCAGAATGCAATCCATTTTAAATCCGGCTCCAATTTTTATCAGAGCTGCCCGGGAAATATTTTCAACACAACAAGTCAGAACAATGTTGTTGTATTTGAAAATGGCTCTAAGTTTACGGTGAGCAATGTAAATGCTTTGTCCCCTTTTGGTTTATCAAACCAATCGAAAGTTACTTTTAATACTGGTTCCGAATTTATTGTTGCAGCTTCAAACCCAAACATTCTTAAGCTGAACGGAAGAAAATACTCAGACATAACAATCAATGAAAATATAAACATCAACACAGAAGATGCTCTCACAAATGAATTTACATGCGACAAAATTACAGTAAAGCAAAACGCAAGCTTGAGCATGATTAACTCAGGACTGAATTCAGGAATTATTAATATCAAAGGAAACATCAATTGTCTCGGCTCTATTAATTTTAATAACAGCAGCAGAGAAAACATTGAGCTTCATTTTAACGGGGAGACCGAACAATCATTTGCAGGAACCGGAACATATTCTTTTCCAATAAACTTAGGCACAGTTTATTTTGATAATGATATTAGTATTTTAAGAGAAAGAGGGATTAGAATTAACTGTGCCGTTTTGCAAACAAGAGGAACTGTTAATACAAACAATTATAAATTTGTAGTGGTGGGTGGATATAGAATGAGTAATGGTGGAGGAATAACCAATCAGGGTCAAATTATCTCTGAGAAAAATAATACAACTATTCCTCAGCAGTATTCAATTTCACAGAATTATCCGAACCCATTTAACCCATCGACAAAGATTGATTTCACACTACCAAACGAATCGAATGTTAAAATTGTTGTGTATGATATTATCGGCTCTGAAGTTGGAAAAATTGCTGAAGGAAAATTCAATTCTGGTTTTCACGCAATTAGTTTTGATGCTCAGAATCTATCAAGCGGAACGTACTTTTATAAAATTATTGCCGAATCAGACAAAGGAAACTTCACAAAAACCCTTAAAATGACTCTTATTAAATAAAGATTTTTTTTTATTCATGGGTAAGGGCTTGTTAGAAATAACAGCCCTTTTTTTATTATATCTCAGCAAAAAACGAATAAAATATATTTCAGTAACTAAATTCACTATAAATCGGTATAGGAACAACTACTCAATAACACTACTTTTGCATCACCTTAATAGTTAATTAAATAAGAGGTACAAAAAGTGAAGGCGGTTAATCTACTCATATCTTTCGTTCAGGCAACAGTGGTTGTACTTTACATCCTTTTCTACAATGTACAATATTTTTATTCCCTGTACGGAACATTCCAAAACATATTCAGCACTGTAATAAAATAATTATAAGCTAAACAGGTATTGAAACTTTGCAAAGAACTGCCGGTTTGTTTGCACAAGTTTTGTTTCATTTGAATTGAGTTCAGAATTAAGCAGCCGGTGAGATGAGCCGAAATAAAATATTGTAAACGGATTCCATTTGTAGCTCAGAAGCGGGTCAATATCAAATCCCTTACTAAACGAATCATACTGTGTTACTAATCTCAAAAAGAAATTCTTCGAAAACTGAAATGATGCTTTACTTCGGAAAATATACCCTGTGTATAATTTCTCTCCTCCTGCTTTTTTAGCAAGCTCAAAATAATTATAACTGCTGTTTATAGACAGACGGTTGAATAAATTCAAAGTCAGCCATGCTTCGCCACTGAATCCGAATCCAACATAGGATGGGTCTGGGTCTGTAAACCTCACAATATATTTCCCCATTTCAAAGAAAGCTCCGCCTCTGACAATATTACTCGTGTTTATATTTAAATTCACCCATCCCCGATGAACATTTCTAAGCTCAGAATTTTTATAATTCTCGTTATTCACTGCAAGAAAACCTGCATCTGCATTAATTAATTTTTTGAACTGGATAAAAATGTTTGGAACAACCCACTGCTCTTTCATTTTGCCGTTGTAATCAAATTTCAAGCCGCCATTAATGTTCGGATGCATTCTTACAATAATTCCCGACTTTAAATAAATCGAAAAATTATGCCATGCGTTCAATTCTCTGAAATCAGAGTAAGCAACATAACCCAAATCACGCCGTGTCTCAGGCGGGTTATCAAAATACTGAACGCCGAATCTCCAGAATTCATCCTGCCTGTCAATCTGAAACATACCGCCAATTCCATTGTAAGACTCTCCATCAAATGCTGCAGTGTGCTGATTCCTTTTACCAAATGTTGTAGGGTCAGAATTTAATTCAGGCAAATCTAATTCTTTAGTGAAGTATCCTAACACTTGCCAGCGTGTGTAAAAATCTTTCCAAAAATTTACCGAGCCGTCGAAGCTGATTACTCTATTATATCCTTTGCTATGATTATACTTTTCACTTGTCTCTCTGTCAGTAGCTATAAATCCAATGTAGTCTTCACCTTTCAAACTTCTTTTTAACCGAAAAACATTTGCGAATGATTTTATATTGATGGTATCATTGAAAGCCAAATAACTGCCGGTATATTCCGGAACAATAAACTGGGTTCTCTCATCATAAGCACTTATATATCCTATATCAAACTTCCCCATCTTACCGATGACTTTACCGGCGAAAAGCGGGTCATTAATCATTCTGGTGTAAACTACCGGAACATGTGAATCAAAAATATTATTTCCTTCGAGGAAGAAAGGTCTTTTCTCAGGATAAAAAATTGCAGACGAAGAATTCACATCTATTTGAGTTGCATCAGATTCAATCTGTGAAAAATCCGGATTGTAAGTCAGTTCACCTGTAAGGTTTGAAGTGAAACCGTATTTCAGGTTCACACCAAAGTCCCCTTTTAATTTATCATTGGTGAGTCCGGAGTTATAATCAGATTTACTATTAAGAGTATCTGACTTCGTCCCGATAACATAAGGAAGAATTTCCAGTGAACTTCCCTTTTTAATATTCTTTAATCCTTTCAAAATTCCTGCCTGCTTCATCCATGACGGCTCATCACGTGCAACTTTCGCCCAGGACATCTCTACACGATTTTCTCTTGGTCGGTTTCTCCAGAAGTGAACTTTCCATTCCTGCACGTTCTTATCGGGAAACCTTAAGCTCTTAAACGGAATTGCAAACTCTACAATCCAGCGGTCTTTGTAAATCTTCGCCTCGTTATGATAAATCATATCGAAACTGAAATTCTCATAACCACCAGATGACCAGATTGCATCACCCTGAATACCATAAGCATTCGACCAAACTTCAATCGCCTGCTTTTCATCTTTATATGTATCAATAATGATTCCGCAAAAATCTCCGCTGAATGCGTTATCCCTGTTGGACATGTTGGCTCTTAGCTTAGACATCTCATCATCATAGCAAATGAATGCGAAGTAAATATTTTCATCATCATAAACGGACATCACCTCAGTTTTAGCAGGTGGTTTAATATTATCTCCGGGCTCAACTTCTGTGAAGTTGGTTGCAGCCGCAAGATTCTGCCACACGGGCTCATCAAGCTTACCGTCGATAGTAATTTTAGAAGTAATTCGGGTGATGTTCAGTGTTGGATTAATGTTGGGACTATGGGATGACGTATCCGTCTTCTCAACGCTTTCCTGAGAAAATATATTAACTGAGATTATGAATGAAAGTATGAAAACAAATAGACGCATATATTTTAGACGATTTATAAATTCTAAGGTTGCAATCTTTATTATTAATGTAATGTTAATAAAATTAAAATGGTTTCTCCGACTAGTCATGAAATATAAAATTCATTTCACACGCTTAGAATTAAAACTATATTGAATCCTTGAAAGTCATTGTCTTTATAGCAATATCAGTATCTGTTGTCTTATCACAGCCAAAGGTTTCTTCGATTGAATTCTTTGGCAATGATTTTTTTTCAAAGCGGGAACTGTCTGAGCTTATCAATACAAAAATAAACCAACCATTCAACAAATTACAGTTCGAAAGTGATGTCAGAAACATTCTCGACAACTATTTCAAGAATGGATATTATAATGCTTCCGTTATTTCAACAGACTTTGTTACTTCCGAAGATTCGGCAAATGTCAGCATCAAAATAAATTTATCGGAGGGAAAGAAAACAGAGATTGGTAAGATACAAATCGAAGGAAACAAAATCGCTTCAGCAGCGGCATTGAGGAAAATCATGCTCATAAAAGAAGGACAAACTTTTGACCCGTCAACCCTGAGCACTGACATTTCGAACCTGCTGGATTATTATGAAGCACGCGGGTTCACGTTTGCTACAATCACCATTCAGGAAATTTTGCTTTACAAAGAAAATAATTCCGACAAGCTTTCAATCAAAATAAAAATTGATGAAAACGAACGAATCAAGATTGATGAAGTGATGATTCAGGGGAACACGGAAACAAAAAAAGAAGTAGTAGAGAGGGAAATCCCTTTAAGCAAAGACAGAAGAGTTTCCAAAGAGAAAATGCTTGAGATAAAACAAAAGCTGGAGAACCTTGGCTACTTTGAATCGGTTGACGTTCCGAAAATTTATCAAAGAAAAAACTCAACAGTTCTCGGCATCAAAGTCCGTGAAGGTAATACAAACACGATTGACGGAATCATCGGCTATGTTCCGCCTTCACAAAACGAAGACAAAGGTTTTATCACAGGTCAGGTTAATCTTTCATTCAGAAATTTATTCGGAACCGGAAGAAGATTGGATGCAAGATTCCAAAAAGAGATTCGCACAACTCAGGACCTTGAGTTGAAATATCTTGAGCCGTGGTTTCTGAATTTTCCAGTCAACATAACGTTCGGAGTAAATCAGAGAGTACAGGATTCAACTTACACACGGCTTTCCTTAAGCGGCGGTGCAACGATTACTGTATTCAGAAATTTCAGCTTAACAGTTGCATTGCTGTATGACCGGATAATTCCTTCCGAAAATGTCAGCATGTTCGACAGCAGAATTCTGTCTTCTGCAGCAGAGATAAAGTATGATTCACGTGATTATATTTACAATCCGACAAAAGGAATTCTTTATAAATCAGGTTACAGTGCAGGACAAAAAAGAATTTTTAATTTTCTGCTGTTCAATGTTCAGAATAATTTTATCATACAAAAAATAAACGCTGACCTGGATTTTTATTCATCGTTCTTCAAGAGACAAACTCTGCTGCTCGGATTCCACGGAGCCGAAGTACGTTCATCCAAGCTTGAGCTTGCAGATTATTTTCGTCTTGGCGGATTGAAAACAATTCGCGGCTACCGTGAAGAACAATTTTTATGCTCACGTGCTGCATGGAGCAATGTTGAGTTGAGATATTCTCTGAGCCGAAGGTCTTTTGCTGCTGCATTTTATGACGTTGGATATTATATCAAACCGGAAGATGAAATTTTAATTTCACCCAAGCAGGAGGGCTTGCTCTTTGGTTACGGCATCGGAATAAGAGTTGAAACGTCACTCGGGCAATTCGGTGTCAGCTACGCTCTCGGCAAAGGTGACTCAATCCTCGAAGGCAAATTACATTTTGGAATCATAAATGATTTTTAAAAGATAAATTTCTCATGACATTTTTAAATCCTGCACTATTCTGGGCATTCACTGCAATCTCAATTCCCATTCTGATTCATATCTTCAATCTTCGGAGAACGAAGAAGATGGATTTCTCAACTTTGATGTTCTTAAAAGAAATTCAGCAGACAAAGTATAAAAAGATTCGACTCAAACAATTATTGATTTTACTTTGCAGAATTTTTTTCATCGGACTGCTTGTCATGGCGTTCACACGTCCTTATGATGAGGGTTATCTATCCGCCGGTGATTCGCGTGTTCGAAGTTCGGTCATCTTACTGCTTGATGATTCTTTCAGCATGGAAGCCTTGCAGACAAGCGGAAATGATTTTGAGTCAGCTAAAAAACGTTTAATAGAATTTTCAAACTCATTAAACAGTGAAGATGAAATATTTTTTATAACAATTTCCGATTTAGACCGCTCCCCTTCCGATTGTCTTATAAAAGATAAAACATTCTTGCTGGATTCTTTAACGAACAAAAAAACTAAATCGGTAAGCAGGAACATGAATGAAACTCTTGCTCTGCTTGAAAGATTTATTTCATACGCTTCACTGCCTAACAAAGAAGTTTATTTCTTTTCTGATGGACAAAGTTCACAGTTCTCAGAAGCAAAAGTGCTTTCTGAAAAAAAGAATTATAAATTTTATTACATTCAATGTGATGACAGACAACCAAATAATATTTCGCTCGACACGCTCGATGTTAAGTCAAGAATCTTTTCAAAAGAGAGACCGGTGAAGATGATATGCAGAGTTAATAACAGAAATAAGTTCGATGTTAAAAATAAAAAAATCACTCTATTCATAAACGGAAGCAGCGTAAAACAGGAAAAAGCAATTGACATACCTGCAAACTCATCGCTTGATATAGAATTCAATGTTAAACATGGGTTAGAAGGTTTCATATCAGGTTACCTTGAAATTGAAAACGACAATATCACCGAAGATGAAATGACAACTGACAATAGAAGACATTTCACTATCAACATTCCGAAAAAAATATCCGTATTGTTTGTGTCATCATCAGAAGAAGATGAAAAATATTTACGTCTCGCAATGTTATCCTCGGAAGAAATGATGAATGATTCTGCTTCTGTCCCAAAAGATTTTTATGACATTAAAAGAATCGAACAAACAAAATTTTCTGATGCCTCTCTTGACAACATGGATGTATTGGTATTCATCAACAAAAATAATTTTGCACAGAACGAAATTATAAAGCTGAAAGAATTTTTAGACAAGAAACACGGTGCAATATTTTTCACTGGAAATAAGATTGATGCTAAAAGTTATAACAGCTCTGTTTTCAATGAACTCAATCTTCCGTTTGCTTCATCTAATATTCAGCAAGGCGAAGTGCAGAAATTCAACAAAGCAGACCTTGTCCATCCAATCTTTGAAAATATTTTTAAGTCGAATGATAAAATTCGTTTAATCGATGATTCACCTTCCATAAATTCTTACACCGATTTCAGTTCAGAAAGCGGAGCACCGAAACTAATCTCATTAACCAACGGTAAACCTTTTTTGGTTGAATCAAGTAATCTGTCAGGACGAGTTCTTTTATTTTCTATTGCACCGGACATGCTAAGCTCTGACTTCCCTTCTAAATATTTATTCGTGCCGTTGATGATTCAGTCGATTCAGTATGCCGCATCAATCGACCCCATAAAAGAAGCAATTGTAGGAAAAGATTATTTCGTCAGCTTGGACAAAAATAATTTAAGTGACCTGAGTATGAGCATTCAAAACTCAGGTTTAACTTTTAAGCTTGGTGATATCAATTCAGAAATCATCAACGTAAAAAGTTTTACCAAAACCAATGGAGAATATCTTCTCAAGTCAAACGAAAAAATCTTGTTTGAATTTCCGGTCAATCATACAAAGCACGAATCGGAAACTCATCGGTTAACACCGAGCGAAATAAAAGAAAACTTAAAAAATAATTTCGCAGAAAATATTTTCGTTATAAACAAGAATGAAAACCTTCTGCAGGCAGTCAAAGAAGAAAAGAGCGGGAAAGAAATCTGGCATTACTTTTTTATTCTTGCTTTGATTTTTCTTTTAACTGAATTTTTGCTTTCACGTTCTTTGATTTCAAAACAAAAAGTTCAACCGAATTAATCACTAACCTTATTCTCATTTTATTGCTATATTTAACTACCTTTAATATAAGAATTTAACATACATACAGGAGAACATCATGAAATTGAATATAAAATCACTCGCTGCAATTTGTTTAACAGCATTCATTGCAATTTATTTTATTGCATGCAGCTCGGCAGAACAAACAACTGGCAAGCTCGCATTCCAGCAGGGCGATTATACAAAAGCAGAAAAAGAATTTCTAAAAGAAACATCCGCAAATCCAAACAACGAAGAAGCCTGGTATTATCTAGGTGCAACACGTTTGATGCTCAGCAAATATAAAGAAGCTGAAGATGCTTTTGTTCAGTACAGAAAGATTGGAAAGAATTCTTACGCAAGCGAGATTACAGATGCATGGACAAAACGTTTTAACAACGGGGCAGATAAATATAACGCAGGTCAAACTGCTAAAGACCCGAAGGAACAATTGAAATTATATCAGCAGGCAATAGACGAATTTAAGGTTTGCAAAGTTATTGTGCCGGACAGTACTGTTGTTGACAGCTACATAAAAAATATTAATGCTAAGATTGCAGTCGTTACAATCAAGCCAATGATTGACAAAGGCGTCGAGTATCTTGATAAGAATATGTATCAGGAAGCAATTGATGAATTCAAAAAAGCATTAGGCACAAATCTCGAAGTGGGCAACCCGAATTATTATATTGTGCAATACAACATCGGTGTCGCTTATTTAAAGTGGGGTGAAAAGATGCGAACAGACAATGCCGACAACCCGGATTACAAAGGACATCTGGACAAATATAGAGAAGCTTTAACATACCTTGAAGAATTTACAAAGTCGGAAGATAAAAAAGACCAGCTTACAGCATACGAGCTTCTCATTCAGGTTTACGGAAACTTAAACATGACAGACAAAGCTCTGGACGCCATCAAAAAAAGAGACGCACTTAAGAGCGAAATAAAATAATGGCATCCTCCGGCACAAAGTGGTTCTGGGGAATTTTTCTTTCACTCGTTTTCATCGGGCTGATGTTTGTTGGAATTTGCTTCCTCGTTTTTGCCAAGGCAGTAAGCTCTGACAGGTCCGGCTTCACTTCAATGGGAAGCGGCGATAAGATTGGAATTGTCGAAGTGAACGATGTAATCATGAGTTCCGAAAAAACTGTGGAGCAAATCAAGAGATTCCGCAACGATAAATCCATCAAAGCAATTATTGTCCGCATCAATTCTCCCGGCGGCGGCGTTGCTGCATCACAGGAAATATACGAAGAAGTAAAACGCACACGTGAAAGCGGAAAAATTATCGTTGTATCGATGGGCTCAATCGCTGCAAGCGGAGGATACTACATCTCATGCGGAGCCAACCTGATTATAGCAAATCCCGGCTCGCTCACAGGAAGCATCGGCGTAATTGCACAGTTCATGAATCTCGAACAGCTTGCCGATAAGCTTGGAATAAAATACACAACAATTAAAAGCGGCGAGCTTAAAGATTCCGGAAACCCGTTCCGCAAAGTAAACGAAAAGGACATAGAATATTTTCAGGATGTGATTGATAATTCCTTCGAACAATTCTTCGCTGTAGTTGCAAAAGAAAGAAAGATGGACAGCTTAAAATTAAAAGAGCTTGCGAGCGGCAGAGTGTTCACCGGACTGCAGGCAAAAAACAACGGACTTATCGATTCACTCGGAACGTTTGAAGATGCTGTAAGAATTACATCGCAGTTTGCAGGAATCGAAGGTGAGCCGAGATTAATCATGAAGAAGAAAAAATTTTCATTCTTCGAAGAATTCATCGGCGCAAAATTCGAAGATGTGACTGAGATAAAAAAGAAATTATTCGAGGAGCCAATCCTCCAATATAAATTTTCACCAATAAACTAATTCATTAAACATGAGTAGTGTTACAAGAGCAGACATTGCGAACAAAATTGCAGCAGCAACTGGTTTAAGTAAGGTTGAAACGGAAGCTGTAGTCGAAGGTTTCATTCATTGCGTAATCGAATCGCTCAAAGACAACAAAAATATTGAGATAAGAGGATTCGGAACGTTCAAAGTCAAAGAGCGTCAGCCGCGGACTGCACGCAATCCGAAAACAGGAGCAAAGGTCGATTTGAAAAGACGCTTCGTGCCAATGTTCAAAGTATCAAAAGAGTTTAAGAAAATCGTCAACGATTATTTAACAAAAAAATAAAAGGAGAATAATGCCAAGCGGTAAAAAAAGAAAACGCCATAAAATGGCGACTCATAAAAGAAAGAAACGTTTAAGAAAGAACAGACATAAGAAGAAAGTACGCTAAGTTAAAAGGTTAAAAGGTTAAAAGGTTTGAAAGTTAGAAAGTAAAACCTATAGACGTTTTATAAAATTTGTAAGCATTCTTGAAATTATTTCCACTGTTTCGAGAATGCTTTTAGTTTTTACTTCATCGATATACCTTAAATCCTTTGCAAGATAAATCATACTCCTGACTTCTCCCGCACTGCCCTTAGCAATATAAAGATATTGTTTAAATTCTTTATTAGTTCTTCGCTCGAATCCTTCTGCAACATTATTCATTATAGAAACACTCGCACGTAATATCTGATTCTTAAAGCCAAAGTCCTTGTGATTATCAAACAGTTTATACAATTCAATCGATAAATCCTTAGCTCTCTTCCAAACTTCAATATCTTCAAATCTTTTCTATACGCATTTCAATCTTCTAATTTTCTCGTTTTAGTTTTTTGTTTTTGACCTTCAAACTTTTAAACTTTTAACCTTCTAACTTTCTTATCTCCGTACTTGATAATTCGGTGCCTCCTTCGTAATAATCACATCATGCGGATGTGATTCTCTCAGCCCTGCATTCGTTATCTCAACAAACTTTGCGTTCTTATGAAGCTCAGCAATCGTTCCGCAGCCGCAGTAACCCATCGCTGAACGTAAACCGCCAATCATCTGGTAAATCACATCGCTCAGCGGACCTTTATACGGCACACGTCCTTCGATTCCTTCAGGCACAAGCTTAGAAATTTCTTCTTCCGCATCCTGAAAATACCTGTCACCGCTTCCCTCTTTCATCGCTTCAAGTGAACCCATGCCGCGGTACATCTTAAAGCTTCGTCCCTCATAAAGAATTTTCTCTCCCGGTGCTTCCTCAGTTCCTGCGAGGAATCCACCGACCATCACGCTGTGTGCTCCCGCAGCAATCGCTTTGGGAATGTCGCCCGTTTGTTTTATTCCGCCGTCGGAAATTATCGGTACGTTGAACTTGTGTGCAGCAACTGCACATTCAAGAACTGCAGTCACCTGTGGCATCCCGACTCCCGCAACAATACGCGTTGTGCAGATTGAACCCGCACCGATTCCCACTTTCACCGCATCGACTCCGCATTTTATTAGGTCAATCGTTCCTTCCGCAGTTGCAACATTGCCCGCAATCAGTTCGATGTCGAATTTTCTTTTGATGGCTTTTATAATTTCCATAACACGTTTAGAATGTCCGTGTGCAGTGTCAACAACCACCACGTCAACATTCGCTTTCACCAATGCCGCAACTCGCTCAAGCGTATCTGATGCAATCCCCACCGCTGCACCCACAATCAATCTTCCGAATTTATCTTTCGATGCAAGCGGGTATTTCTTCCGCTTCTGAATATCTTTGAAAGTAAGAAGCCCTTTTATTTTTCCGTTCCTGTCCACCACAGGAAGTTTTTCAATCTTATGCAGCTGCAGAATTTTTTCCGCCTGTGCAAGAGTTGTCCCCACTTTTGTAGTAACAAGATTTGCCGTTGTCATCAGCTTAGAGATTTTCATGCTGGTGTCCGGCTCAAAGCGTAAATCGCGGTTGGTCAGCATTCCGATGAGCTTGTTATTTGCGTCCACAATCGGGAAACCCGAAATCTGGTAACGCTCCATCAGGCGGTTCGCTTCGCCTACGGTCTGGTTCGCCCGCATCGTGATTGGGTCCTGAATCATACCGCTTTCGCTTCGCTTCACCCTATCCACTTCGCCCGCCTGCATCTCGATTGACATGTTCTTATGCAGAACGCCGATGCCGCCTTCGCGTGCCATTGCAATTGCAAGCTCCGACTCGGTTACGGTATCCATCGCCGCAGAAAGTATCGGGATGTTAAGCGAAATGTTGCGTGTTAATTTTGTGGAAACATTTACGTCCCTTGGTAAGACCTTCGACTTTGCCGGGACAAGCAGTATGTCATCGAAAGTTATTGCGTGTTGTGTGATTTTTTCTTTTGCCATAACAAATATAGCAAAAAAATGTTTGAAGGAAAAATATATTAATCAGGAAGAGTCCTTTTCTATTTCTCATGGATACGTGAAGAAAGGAACATAAGGTATAGATTCATACCCTTTTTTAAACCCCGAAAATCGAAAATCAGACTTTCATTTTTCGGGGTTAATATTTATCTTTGAATCATGATAAAAAGACATCTTCTTAAAGAGCTGTTGGAGCAGCTGAAACATAATCCATCAGTTGCACTACTGGGTGCAAGACAGACAGGAAAAACCACTTTGGCAAAAAAAACTGTCACCTCATCTCGAAACAATGCACTATATCTCGACCTTGAAAGCAGCAGGGATTTTAGAAAACTCGAAGACGCAGAAACTTTTTTCGAAAACAACAAAGACAAGCTGGTTATTATTGACGAAATTCAGATTATGCCCGGACTATTCAGAACACTTCGTCCTGTCATAGACCGGAATAGAAAATCGGGAAGGTTTTTATTGCTCGGCTCAGCTTCACCTTCTCTGGTAAAAGGTGTCTCGGAAACACTTGCAGGAAGAATAGCGTATATAGAACTCTCTCCGTTCAGCATTCTTGAAACAGTTCCCCGTCATGCAAAGCAGGAAAATCTTTGGCTAAGAGGTGGTTTTCCGAGGTCGCTGCTCGCAAAAAACAATTCTGTCTCAATGCATTGGAGAAAATCATTTATTAAGAGTTACATCCAGCTTGAGCTTTCACAAATGTTTCATGTTGATTTAACTCCTGCAACAATCCAGAATTTCTGGCAGATGCTTGCTCATTACAACGGAAGCATTTGGAATGCTCATACATTTGCAACCTCACTTGGCGTAACTGCTCCTACAGTCAGACGATACCTTGATTACATGGAAGGTGCTTTTCTCATCAGGCGTTTGAACCCATGGTATGTGAATGCAAAGAAACGCCTTGTGAAATCTCCTAAGGTCTTTATGAGAGATTCCGGAATCTTACATGCTTTATTAAACATAGATTCATTAAATGAACTTTACGGACATCCAGCTGTAGGCAACTCCTGGGAAGGTTTTGTCATCGAGCAAATAGTTCAGCTGCTTCCTGAATATATCCGTCCATATTATTACAGAACACACGACGGCGCCGAATCGGATTTAATTCTGGTAAAAGGTATTAAGCCGGTGGCATCAATTGAAATCAAGCTTTCAAATGCACCTGTTATATCGAGAGGGTTCTTTGAATGTATAGCAGATTTGAAGACAAAGCAGAATTATGTTATAACACCAAACAGCGATGAGTATTCTGCCAAAAACAATGTAAGAGTTTGTTCGCATTTAAAATTTATTAAATATTATTTACCGAAAGTAATTTGAGCTTTGACATTACGAATTCTTCCCATGGCAATTTTTATATTTCTTTCCACTTCCGCAGGGGCATGGGTCGTTGCGTCCGATTTTCGGTCCCACTTTGATTGGCATCTTTTTCATATCGCCGGGCTGCTGGTCGCCCATGTTATCTGATTGCTCCGGTGTCATTTTCAATCCTGCACCCGTTGCCGATGCCTTAATGGTTTGCATGTTTTGCGGCTGTATTTGTCTTGCCCGCTGGGGAACCTGCTGTTCCTGCACCGTGAACCTGAAAACAAATGCAATCACATCCTTGCTAATGTCTTCAAGCATCTGCATGAAAAGGTCGAAGCCGTCTTTCTTATATTCTATGAGCGGGTCTTTCTGCCCGTAAGCACGGAAATTAATTCCTTCTTTTAAATCGTCCATCTCACGCAAATGCTCTTTCCATTTGTCATCTATTACGGAGAGCATTGCGAATCGTTCAATCTGTGCGACAAGCTCAACTCCGTATTTTTCTTCTTTGCGTTTGTAATTTTCCCTGACAAGATTCATTATCTCTTCGCTCAATCCTTCTTCACCAAGCGATTGAAATCTATCAGGAGTAATTTCGAGCAAAGTCATGAACGTCCGCTGGATTTCATCCTGCAATCCTTTTATATCGGCATCGTCATAATATTTTTTTACTGTCTTTTCTACATAAGAGCCGGCCATGTCGAGAATCTCATCTTTAATTCTTTCACCCATCAATGCCTGCCGTCGTTTGGAATAAATTACTTCACGCTGCTGGTTCATTACGTTGTCATATTCAAGCAGACGCTTGCGAATCCCGAAATTATTTTCTTCGACTTTCTTTTGAGCACGCTCGACTGAATTTGTAATCATAGTATGCTCGATTGCTTCACCTTCTTTGATACCGAGACGCTCCATCACACGCGAAATTCTTTCGCTGCCGAACAGACGCATTAAATCATCTTCGAGCGAAAGGAAAAATTTCGATGAGCCAGGGTCACCTTGTCTGCCCGCACGACCGCGAAGCTGTCTGTCGATTCGGCGTGCTTCATGTCTTTCCGTTCCGATGATGTGCAGCCCGCCTGCTTCAGTTACACCTGCACCAAGCTTTATGTCCGTTCCTCGTCCGGCCATGTTAGTTGCAATTGTTACTGCACCTTTCAGTCCTGCATTTGCTATAATAGTTGCTTCACGCTGATGCTGTTTGGCATTGAGAACTTCATGCGGAATTTGTTTACGCTTCAGCATACGCGAAATTGTTTCGGAAACTTCTACGGAAGTTGTTCCGACAAGAACCGGACGGTCTATTTTTCGCATTGCATCAATCTCATCAATCACAGCATTATATTTTTCGCGCTTGGTTTTATAAATCAAATCGTTCTTGTCATCACGAATGCAATCCTGGTTTGTGGGAATCACAACAACATCGAGCTTGTAAATATCGAGGAATTCTCCTGCTTCTGTTTCGGCAGTTCCCGTCATGCCGGCAAGTTTTTTGTAAAGCCGGAAATAATTCTGAAGCGTAACAGTTGCAAGCGTCTGCGTATCTTTTTCCACGTGAACACCTTCCTTTGCTTCTATTGCCTGATGAAGCCCTTCGGAATATCTTCTTCCTGCAAGAACACGTCCGGTGAATTCATCGACTATCATTACCTTGTTATCCTGCACAACATACTCAACATCTTTTTCATAGAGAGAGTACGACTTCAGCAATTGCTGGACAGTATGAAGACTGTCACTGCGGAGTGAGTAAATCTCTGCAAGGTCATCTTTCTTTTTCTGTTTATCTTCTGCAGAAAGGGAATCATCGTTTTCAAATTTTGCAATCTCTGTTCCAAGGTCGGGAAGCACAAAAAAATCTTTGTCTTCAGTTCCGCTTGTAAGAAAATCTCTTCCCTTATCTGTGAGGTCGATAGTGTGCCCCTTCTCATCGATTGCAAAATACAACTCATCATCTATCTCATGCATCCGTTTGGAATTATCACGCATGTATTCGATTTCAGTTTGATGCATCAAAGTTTTATTCGACGGCTCTGAAAAAAGCTTGAGCAGTTTTTTATTTTTCGGAAAACCGCGATGGCTTCTGAGCAAAGCGATTCCGGCTTGGTTGATTTCATCTTTCGATGCTGATTCTCCTTTGTTAAGAATTGTTTCTGCTTCTCCGGTGAACTTTGCAACAAGATTTTTCTGAGCGTCAACAATACGTTTAACACGCGGGTTCATTTCATCAAACTTATGCTCGCTCAATTCAACAGCACCCGAAATTATAAGCGGAGTTCTTGCTTCGTCAATCAGAACCGAATCAACTTCATCCACGATAGCAAAATTATGCGGACGCTGAACCATATACTTTGCATCGACAACCATGTTGTCACGCAGGTAATCGAAACCGAATTCATTATTTGTTCCGTAAGTGATGTCGCAGTGATATGCTTCGCGGCGTTTGTCGTTATCGATGTCATTCAGGATTACGCCGACAGTCAATCCATGGAATTTAAAAACTTCGCCCATCCATTCGCTGTCACGTTTTGCGAGGTAATCATTAACCGTTACGATGTGAACTCCTTTGCCTGTCAATGCATTGAGATATGTGGGCAATGTTCCGACAAGTGTTTTACCTTCGCCGGTTGCCATCTCGGAAATTCTACCCTGGTGAAGAACCCATCCGCCGATAAGCTGAACGTCAAATGGAATCATGTTCCAATTTACTTTAGTGCCTGCCGCAGTCCATTCAGTTCCGCAGAGACGTCGGCATGTGTCTTTAACGACGGCAAATGCCTGCGGAAGAATTTCGTCAAGAGTTTCATCGAGAGTTTCTATCAATTCTTTTTCTGATTCATCAAGCTCATCATAAAGCTCGAGGCGTTCTTCGTGTGTAATATCTGTCTTCAGCTTTTCTTTTATCTCCGAGATTTTCTTTTCAAGCTCTTCGGAATTTGTTTTGATAAGCTCTTTGAACTCCTGTGTCTTTGCTCTGAGCTCATCATCGGAAAGCTTTTGGTATTCTTCGTAATAAGAATTAATCTCTTCGACAACCGGCATCACTGCCTTGACATCTTTTTCGTGTTTAGACGGAAATATTTTTGATAAAAACTTAAACATGTTTCAATAAAATTATTATTATGTTTTCCACTTGATGCTACAGCCCATCGGGTGAACAGTTTCAAAATCAATTGGCTTATCATTTAACAATGCGTCAATCACCATTCTCAGTTCCTTGCGTGTAACTTTAGATTCATCCTTCCAGCTATCATCAATTCTTGTGCGACATTTGAGAATTCTGTTTTCATCATACAGATAAATATCCGGCGTGCAGACAGCATCATAATCGCGGGCAGCTTGCTGGGCTTCATCATGCAAATAAGGGAATACATAATTTTTTTCTTTTGCTCTTTGTTTCATTGCTTCGAAAGAATCTTCGGGATAAGCTTCGGAATCATTTGAGTTAATCCCGACGAGTGCAAATGATTTATCAGAATAATCTTTTGCGATGTCATTGATTCTGTCCTGTACGGCTATAACATAAGGACAATGGTTGCACATAAAAATTATACACAGAATTTTTTTGTCTTTGAATGAATCGAGTGAATAAGATTTTCCATCGACTCCTTTAAGATTGAAGTCGGTAGCTTTAGTTCCGATACGAAGTATTTCCGGTGATATAGGCATTTTAGTTCAATTAAAAATTAAGAATTATAAATTAGAAATTCCTGACTCAATCAGCGAAAATCCTAAGCATAAGCGTAAATCAGCGTTCAATTTCTTGTAAGCGTTAAAGTTTTATCTTCATTTCCTGAACAAATAAAAACAGAATAATATTAATTTCAAATTTACGAACAATAACTTTTTTAATTAAGACAAAAAAAAAATCCGCCCTAATTCTAAGACGGATTTAAATAAATTCTTAAATAAGTTATTTCACCAACATCATTTTCTTGGTTTGAGTGAATTCATCTGTAGTCAGCTTATAATAGTAAACCCCCGAAGAATATTTACTCGCATCCAAGTCAACCAAATATTCTCCTGCATTTAAATTCTCATTTACAAGTTTTTCCATTTCTCTCCCAAGCATATCATACAAAGTGATATTCACAAAACCTGATTTTGGAATTCCAAATTTAAAATTTGTTGTTGGGTTGAATGGATTCGGATAATTTTGATTCAGTGAATAGCTTGATGGAACAATATTTGAAATTGGCTTTATTCCGACAACGTTTGAATATCTGATAGTATAATAAACTATACTTCCAGGAGGAGTAAAGTTAGCTGAGCCAGTAATGAATATTTTGCCTGTATCAAATACTGCTATTGATGATGCGTAATCATTTCCGTTTGTATTGCCGTTTTCTCTCTTAAACCATTGCTGGACACCTGCTGAATTATATTTCACGGTTAGATAATCAAAGTTTGTTCCGGCTCCCTGACTTGAACCGGTAACATAAACTGCTCCAGTGTTATCAATACCAATGCTATACGGTAAATCACTTCCATTTGAAGGGTCAGACATTCTCATTACCCATTGCTGAACAAGTAAAGAATTATATTTTATCGTAGCATAATCATATAGACCAGTACCTGTTCCCTGGCTATAGCCGGTTACGTAAACATTCGAAGAAGCATCAATTGTCATTGCAGTTACAATATCAATTTGATTTGCAGGTCCGGTATATGACGCATAAGCCAAGCTATCTCCGGTTGTAGCATTATATTTTATAGTAACAAAATCCTGTATATTGGCTGGGCGGAATCCATAACCTGAGACAAAAACATTCGAAGCATCGATAACAAGTGCAACGGCATTATCTTCATTGTTTGAAGCCCCTCTGTGTTTCTTAGCCCACTGAAGCACACCCGCACTATTTAATTTAATCGTCAGAAAATCTTCTAACCCTGCAGTTCCCGATTTACCGGTTACGTAAATTCCTCCTGAACCATCGACTTTAATCGAATGGGCTTCATCAAAAATTGTTGATAAGCCAGCTGTATAAATATATGGAAATCCCGCCGCAACATTCCCTGAAGCATCATACTTGAGAATTGTAAATTTTTGTCCTAAGCCGCCGGTTACATCACTTCTTCCTGCAACATAAACATTTCCTGAAGCATCAACAGTTATTGAAAATCCGTAATCACCACCGTTGTTTGAGCCGTTATATCTCCTAACCCAAGTTGTATCACCAGTTGCAGCATTAAATTTTATTGTTATAATATCTCTTCCCGGATTGAATGACCAGCCGGTTACATAAACGGCATTATTATCACTTACCATTGATGTTGGTTTATCTTCTAAAGTGCTTCCGACTCTTTTAACCCAAATCGTATCTCCTGTATCAGGATTATAACGCAGTGTAACAATATCAGCAGCAGTAGTTGAACCTAAGCTCCACCCCGTTACAAAAACTTGTCCCGCCGGGTTAACTGATACAGCAACAGCAGAATCCTGAAGATTCGCCGGACCATTATACGCTTTATTCCAGATGATAAACGGTTGTGAAAATGTTACTGAGCAGATAAACAAAAGTGGAATAAGGGTTAAAAGGAATGTAATCTTTTTCATTTATAATAGAATTATTTAAGTTTTTTTGATTTAATACTATACCAAATTACCAGCAACTGGGTGAGGTGACAATACCATAATATCGTTAGACGATTTTTGTTCTAACTCTTTCATGTGAACAACGTTAGGATAAATATAATAAGTTTTCTATGATTTAAAAATTGCAGGAGAAGGTAGTTTAGCTTAATAAAAGTAAAAGAGACCTCAAAAAATGAGGTCTCTTAAAATTAAGCGAATGATGAAAGTAAACTTACAGAATTATTTCAGCAATATCATTTTCTTCGAAGCTTTATAATCGCCTGATTCAAATGTATAGAAATAAACTCCGCTGGAAAATTCTTCCGCTGAAAAACTAACCTGGTATTTTCCGGGATTTATAAAATTATCCGCAAGATTTTTTACGAGAACACCTTTTGAATCAAAGACACTGAGCTTTACATTGCCAGCTTTTGCTATGTCAAAATTAATTGAAGTCTTAGGATTAAAAGGGTTCGGATAATTCTGATAAAGGAAATATTTATCCGGTATCTCTGAATTGATTTGGTGTATACCGACTAATATAGAATATTTAATTGTTGCATAATCCAAATCGGTAAGCTGTCCAAAACTCCTTCCGGTTACATATACATTTCCTGCTATGTCAACAGCAACTGAATTAGCATAATCATTTCCGTTTCCCGGACCATTGTATCTTAAAACCCAAAGCTGTGTTCCTCCCGAATTATATTTAATAGTAGCATAATCATTTTGCATTAACCCTACACTTGAACCGGAGATGTAAGCATTTCCTGAATTATCAACAGTAACAGACCTTGCGATATCTGATGATTGCTGTGGTCCTCTGTAAATAGCTACCCATTGTGTTGTGCCATCAGAACTATATTTAACCGTAGCAAAGTTTGAATCAACAGCCGTAGCAGTTCCTACGCTTCCTCCGGTAACATAAATATTATTTGATTGGTCTATAGACATTGCTGATGCAAAATCTCCAAGTCCACCTTCACCATTATATGATTTGAACCATTGCTGAACACCAGTTGAATTATATTTTATTGTAACATAATTAATAAGACCATTACTGCCTTCATCACTCGAACCGGTAATAATTGGGTTCCCTGAGTTATCAATCTTAACTGAAACAGATGCATCACCTCCATTAGCGGTGCCGTTGTATCTTCTGACAAACGACTGTGTTCCGGAATTAGTAAGCTTAATTAAAATATAATCCGAGCCGCTTCCTGCTCCGATACTTTCACCTGATGCATAAATATTTAAGCTTTGGTCAAGTGCAATTGAAATTACACCATCATAATTATTTCCTGTTCCATTATAAGTGTAAACCCATTGCTGAATCCCGGATGAATTATATTTTATTATAACAATGTCGTAATCATTCGCTCCAACATAAGTCCGCCCTCCGATATAAATATTTCCTGATGCATCTGTAACGATTGCTTTTGCTTCATCTAATCCGTTACCAGCACCATTATAACTTACAACCCACTGTTGATTGCCATTTGCATCATACTTTATTGTAGTTATATCAGATTGCGTAGTTCCCCCGTTATCTATTCTGCCTGTAACATACACATTGCTGTTTGCATCGACTGTCATGGCATAAGAATAATCACCGCCGTTTACTAAACCATTGTATGACCTGCTCCATTGTGATTGTCCCAAAGAATTATATTTAATAGTAAAATAATCCTTTGATGTACCTGTGCCGGTGCTGTAACCTGTAACATAAACATTTCCTGAGACATCTAACTGTAAAGCATAAGGCCAGTCCAAACTGTTGGCTGTTCCGTTGTGACGGACTACCCATGCTTCGGAAAATGTTTGTGCAAAAATAAAGTGTGATGAAAATAAAATTTGAAGTGTGAAAAAGATGGTTTTCATATATACCTCCCGGTTTTTAGTTGCTTTTTAAAACTAAGAGAAGGTCTCCGATTCTTAACCACAAATTTCCTATGGCGAGAATGTATGTCCTGTGATTGAAACAAATATATCCTTTCCTTTATGAGAAGTCAAACGGAAAAATCACCATAACGGTGAAATCAATAATAAAATTTTTGTCTGATAAATACTTTGATAAATACTTTGAATATATTTTCTCTTACGGCTAACTTGAATCCATGATAAAGACAATTCTTGTAATCTGTGTTATTATCTCCTCATTGATTATTTCAATCATTCATACCGGCACAACCACAGAAGAATCTGTAAAAGTAAAACAGGATTCATCAAAAGAAAAATTTATTTTTGATAAAGAGCCGAGTGAGCTTGTAAAAAAGAAATTGAGTGAAATGCCTTTGCGTGAAAAGATTGCACAGATGGTAATTTCAAACACCATCCCTGCGGAGTATGATGAAAGCTCTTCTTCGTTCAATAAATTAAAAAAGCTGTGCACCGAAGATAAAGTTGGCGGATTTATTTTCTTCAAAGGAGAATCGTGGCAGTATGCAAAGCTATCAAACAAGCTTCAGGAAATGTCAGATGTTCCGCTTCTAATTTCAGCAGACTTTGAAAGAGGAACAGCCATGCGTGTTAACGACGGAACTCTTTTCCCGAACAACATGGCAATCGGAGCAGCGAATAATCCCGACCTTGCTTATCAAATGGGTTTGCTGATTGCAAAAGAAACCCGCCTGCTCGGTGTTCATCAAAACTATGCTCCCGTTTGTGACGTAAATAACAACCCGAACAACCCGATAATTAATGTTCGTTCATTCGGTGAAGACCCAACTCTTGTTTCAAAAATGTCGCAGAGCTTGTTCAAAGGATTGCAGGACGGAAAAGTTATTGCAACGGTGAAACATTTTCCCGGACACGGAGATACGGAAATCGATTCGCATAATGACTTGCCTGTTTTGAATTTCGATATGGACAGAATGAATTCAATCGAGCTTGTTCCGTTTAAGAATGCTGTGAATAATAATGTGATGTCTGTGATGATAGCACATCTTTCTTTTCCGCAGCTTGACGCAACTCCGCATCTTCCTTCATCTCTTTCATCATCTATCGTGAATGACCTTCTTCAGAAACAAATCGGGTTCAAAGGTTTGGTGGTTACCGATGCTTTGAATATGAAAGGCATCACAAAATATTTCAGCGTCGAATTAGTTGCTGTGCTTTGCGTTAAAGCCGGAATCGATTTGATACTCATGTCGCTTGACGAAAGAAAAACAATCGACGCAATCGAGAAAGCTGTGAACAACGGAAATATCACCGAAGACAGAATCAACACTTCGGCAGAAAAAATTCTTAAAGCAAAAGAGTGGCTCGGCTTGTTTGAAAATAAATTCGTAAATGATGCTGACGTTCATAAAACACTTCCCAAAACCGAAGGTGAAGTCCTTGCTCAAAAAATCGCTGACGAATCAATCACGCTTGTCAAAGATGAATACAACCTTCTGCCTATAAAAGATAAATCGTCAAAAGTTATGCTCGTAACTTTGAGCGATGCCGGTGATTACCAGAGCAGGAACAACTTGGCCCAATCTCTTACAGCAAAATTTCCAAACACAACAAGCGTAGATTACAGCGGAGAAATTCCTGCAAGTTATTTACCTACATTAGTGGACATGTGTAATAAGTACGATTATATTATAGTAGGAGTGTATGCAAAAGTCAGGTTCGGCACAGGAAAAATTTCGATGCTTCAATCGCACATAGATTTGATTAAAGAACTTGCAAAGACAAATAAGAATTTCATTGTTGTTGCTTACGGCAATCCATACCTGCTAAAAAAATTCTCGTGGATTCCCGGATACATCTGTGCTTACGGTGATTCACCTGTTTCAATAGATGCTTCGGTGAAAGCAATCACGGGCGAAATAAAATTCAAAGGCAAACTCCCTGTCGGCATCACCAATGAATTTAAGTTCGGGCACGGCATTATCAAGTGAAAACCTTGCTTGAAGTAGTTTATTAATTTATATTTGCTTCAACAATCCTCACACAAAATTACACAGGAAGGAAATTCAAATGACAAAACTTAAAACAGTTTCAATTTTATCTTTATTCGTTTTCGTGTTCACAGTTATCCTTTCCGGGTGCGTGAACTACGAACAAAAAACAAAGCTCAACGCAGACGGCTCTGGAACAATGACAGTTCACTACTGGGCTAAGATGAGTGCTTTCAGCATGGGCACTACTCTTGGCAAGTTCGAGTTTGATGAATCGAAAGCAAAAGATAAATATAAAAGTGGCAATACAGAAGTGAAGAGCGTTACAGTTACAGACAAACCCGAAGACGACAGCACCAAGCACGTGACCGTGGAACTTTCGTTCAAAGATATAACCAAGCTCAGCGATGCAAAGGGATTTGACGGCATCAAACCGACATGGAAAGAAACCAGCGACGGCATGGAATTAAAATACAGCGTTCCAAAAGATACTGCGAACTCAAAGCAGATGGGTGCAAGCGATTACAAGATTATCTATGAATTCGAAATGCCATCTGAAGTAGTTTCTACCAACGGACAAAAAGACGGACAGAAAGTTACGTGGACAAAATCACTTTCAGACCTGAGCAATGATATTGATATGACATGCGTTGTAAAAAAATCGGGCGGAAAAACATGCGGCATCTTCGGAATCATCGGTGCAACATTATTAATTGGGTTGGCTTATTACACACAAAGAAATAAAAAGAGAACGTATAGTAAATAATTTTACCCCTTGCAAGATTTCGAGATAATTGGTAAAATTACCAACATACAAATTATATCTGTTGGTAATTCTATTCAAGTCTTGGAAAGATTAATCAGAGATTATGGCAAGGGAAGATGGCGTAAATTAAAAGGAGAAGCACATATCAGATACTTTAACGGAAAAGTAAAATATGTTGAACTGCATTGGTATGAAGCCCACGGATTAGGTAAGTTTGATTTTAAAGTTAAAAGAAAAATCAGATAAATAATGAATCAGGAGAAATCAAAAAGCAATTATGTTGTCTGCCTTAATAATGATGGATACTTAGCATCTTTAGAGAAAGGCAAAATTTATAAAACACTTAAAGACAAAGAAGCAGAGTCAGAAGGATGGCTGAGAGTCATTGATGAAGACGGCGAAGATTATCTCTATAATAAGGAACGATTTGAATACATCGAACTACCAAACTCTCTAAAACGCAAGCTAAATAAAGTTTACGCTTAAATTATTTTTATAAACTAAATTAACAAAACTATGAAAACAATAATCACAGCCCTCGCAGTGCTTATCTGCGTATCAATCACAACACAAACATCTTTCTCGCAAACAGCCGAGGAGATGAAAAAATGGACGGAGTATATGACTCCCGGTGAATGTCACAAAAAAATGGCTGACTGCAAAGGCACATGGAAAGCAAAAGGACAATTCTGGATGGACCCCAAAGCCGAGCCAACAGCTTTCGAAGGAAGTGCAACTGCCGAAATGATTCTCGGCGGAAGATATCTGATGATGAAACATTCCGGAATGATGTTTGGAATGCCGTTCGAGGGAATTTCAATCGAGGGCTACGACAATGCAACTAAAATGTTCAACTCTGCGTGGGTTGATAACATGGGTACGGGAATTATGTATATGACGGGCAAGCTCGACGATGCTACCAAGACAATATCTTACACAGGACAAATGTGTGACCCGATGACCGGGAAAATGTGTGACGTCAGGCAAACAGCAAAGATGAACGACGACGGAACGATGTCTATGGAAATGTACGGTCCCGATAAAGTTACTGGCAAGGAATTCAAAACCATGCAAATAACTATGACGAGATAAGAAGTTTTTCGTATCGAAAAGAACAACCCCGATTCTTTTTAAAGGTCGGGGTTTTTTATTTGCTACCCAAACAAAAAGCCCGACATTTCTGCGGGCTTTTTTTGTCATTCCCGCGAAGGCGGGAATCCAGTTTTATTTATTATATGCTCTTTGCTGTTTACTATTTTATCAACATCATCTTCTTAGTATCAGTAAAACTTCCAGCTTCTATCTTATAGAAGTAAACTCCGCTGGCAAACTTCGACATGTCGAATATCACCGTATGTGTTCCGGCTTCATATCTGCCGTTGTTTATCAGCTTCCAAACTTCCTTGCCTGCTATGTCGTAAACTGACATCGTTACGTTCTCAGCTTTCGGCATCGAGAACTCAACCGTTGTGCTTGGGTTGAAAGGATTCGGATAGTTCTGCGTCAACGAGAACTTTGTCGGGAGCTGGTTATTGTTACCGTTGATTCCAACAAACTGGTCGTATCTTATAACAAGACACCATGCCTGGAGGATACCTGTATCTCCACTAACGGTATCCGTCAAAGTTAATATCCATGGAAAGTTTGGTGATGTGTTAAGAAATGGTGCAAAAGTATAACCAATCGACGGTCTGTATGTTCCTGTGAAAGGAGCAACATTGCACGCTGCCTGTCCTATCTGGCAAAGTGCAGCAGAATCTTTTATGTTCGTTCCGAAGAAGTTATCTCCCGAGCCGCCAGCGTTGTTAATCATTCTTGTTCCAATAGTACCTCTGCTTATATATGCTCTTACGTCTGAATCCCATGTATGAGTTAGTGTATCAATTCTTACAATCAAATCAAGAAGACGTGAGCTTGGAAGCAAATTAACTGTGATTGTATCTCTTATTGTAGAATGGTCATTCAAAACTTTTGCCAATCTGTTTCTGCAAATTGTTACCGTTCCTGCGGGGGGAACAGCTAAGACATCTATTCCTGCGTGTGTTGTAAATCCGCCTGTGTTGCCCCAAGGATGAGGACAAGCTGTGCCTGTTAATGGACCTGTATGTCTTTTAATGCCGCTTAGGGTTGTTGTATAAATGTTGATACCGGTTCCGGAAAATCCGCATTGTGTAATTTCAATTATTATGCTCTGAGCGGGATTATAAGCAAAAGGTGTTTGTAAAGTTATCATCGTCCACCCTAAAATAGTACTGGTCAGGTTGACGTTTGTTTGATTGTAAACAGTAGTCATTGTACCGGTATACCATGCAGTTGGCGGTAAATCTACGTCAGTTGTCTGACCCATTTTAATCGTTAAGCTGGTATAGGTTGCATTTCCTGCGTTTGCTCCCAAAAGATAAAACTTAGTTATATCACCGGCAATGGCACCGGTAAAAGCTCCGGGCAGATAAAGTGTCTGAGTTGTTTTTCCTGTTGCCGGCAGAGTATTTAACGGAAATACGTTACCTCCGCCAGCGGTATTATAATTGAAATACTGCGGAACTTGTGCAAAAAGATTAGCTGCAAGTAGCAGGAATAAACATGCTGCAGCGATTTTGAAAGTGAAACGATAGAGTGTTTTCATAATTAAATAAATTAAGTTTGTGGAATATTAATTTGTGAAAAATGTTCTTGAATACTTTAAACATAAAGTATTTTTTAAGATATATCAAGTTATGTTAAATGTTTTTAAAATCTCTTTTCTATTTTCAGGATACCTGCCTATCAAAGCATCTGCAATTTTTCTTTTTCGGGTATCAAAGTTCTGCCAATCATCTGCCGTCAAATTAATGTTACCGGTAACATTCAGACGAATATTCTCGTGAGTTACAGTTCTTGCTTTAGCTAATTTCCTGAGTGCTGAATAGAAATCAACTCCTTCCATTCTAAGCTTGGCAATAGCAATTGCATCTGAATATCTTCTTTCCATTATTTTTCTCATTGGAAATTTATCTGCCAAGTTAACATTTTTTTTTCTTTTCTTCTTCCATAAAAACTAAAAAGCCGCCCTGTTTTTCACAAGGCGGCTTTTAGAAAAGATTGAAAGTGCTACTTCACCAACATCATCTTTTTACTATCTACGAAGCTTCCTGCTTCCAATTTATAGAAGTAAACTCCACTGGCATAATTTTTTGCGTCCCAAAATACTTCGTAGCGACCTGTAGATTTTAATTCACTGATAAGTGTCTGTATTTTTTCTCCGTTGACATTATAAATGGATAGTTGCACGTAAGATTCAACCGGTACATTGAACTCAATCTTTGTAACGGGGTTAAACGGATTGGGAAAATTCTGCAGTAATGAAAACTTACCAGGTTGAATAACATTTGAATTATTATTATTAAAATTAAATTGGTCTCCTTCTGGACAACATCTTACTATGACGGTATCTACCCACTGACCTTCATCTGTACAAACACATGCAGTGAAATAAGTTCTACGATCTACACCTCCACAATCATTTTGAGGTTGTGCATAATAATGTCCACCCGGTGTAATATTTACCCAATTTTCAATGGACTGACATCCGGATGAAGGTATTATAAATTCACCAAACCAATTACCACTTACATCATAGATATTATAAGCGGTTGAATCAGCGCAGCAATTACAGAAAACAATTTTACACACTTCGCCCTGAGAATATAGAGTGTTATTTCCCTGAGTTAGTATCAGGATAGCGAGTAGAGAGAGGAATGAAAATGTTTTTAAAAATAAAAGTTTCATTTTGAAATCTCCGTTAAGAAAAGTTTATAAATATTTCTTTGGCTCATTTTTAGAACCTAACAATATTCTCTTTGAGCGTTACAGTAGACGTTCTTACGGTACAAACTTCGTTGCAGGGTCGCTCCATGGTCCTTGTTCATCGCCGCGTATTGCTGCAACCCTGAACCAAAGCTGCAAACCGCTTGTCAATCCGCCGATAGTTGTTTTGGAAGTGCGTCCCGTTGTTTTCACCTGCACCCATGTCCCCGGTGACGGCGGGTTCGGACTTTGCTGAACCGCATAAGCCGTTGCTCCATTCACCG
>Ga0247727_10003027_pt1 | contig 37725 bp, 44 predicted proteins | sample WisWelCaveWW1625_FD_202498 | JGI IMG/M metagenome (GOLD analysis project Ga0247727, IMG submission 202498) | Biofilm microbial communities from Wishing Well Cave, Virginia, United States - WW16-25 | ecosystem: Environmental > Aquatic > Deep subsurface > Groundwater > Cave microbial mat | place...
ATGAGAGTTTATGCTGTACCCTTTAAATGTAACATAGGTTTGGTTTCCTTCTTTTCCTGCATTATTAACGCCATCAACCCTTGTAAAGAAATATCCATTATGGTCGGTTATTATTGTCTTTGTGTTATTGCTTCCATCTCCGAATCTTACATTTTCAACTTCAAATAACTCAATCTTTTGGCGTTCAATAAAAACCCCTTCATCCCTCATTGTCCCGTTATCAGAACCTCCACCACTATCAATCAAATACCCATCTACACACCATCTTAATTCACTACTATCAAGTCCGCTTATTTTATCATAGACAATTATCTCTCCTGCGTAAATAGAATTTGTTGCGTCTGCCGTCCCAGAATCATGTGGTGTAGTGGCATTTTGAGAGAAAAGCCTATAATCCCCGTTGTCGTCAATTTCAATTCTAATCTCATAAACCCATGCGCCAAGTTCATTTCCGGTTTGGTCGGTGAAACTTTTAATAGAAGTGCTTGTTTTGTAAAAAGCATTATTATTCAAATCGTAAAAAGCGCCCTTTCCCAATCCATCACCGAAGGAACACCAATGACTTGCCACCCTTAAAACATAACATCCAGAAGGAATATTTCTTAATGTATATTGTGATTGAAATTTCTGATTAGAAGGTGTTGGACTTTGAATGTAAGCTATTATGTCGTTTATTTCATCTTGTGTGCCAGCACTTAAAGCTCCTGTTGCTGTAATTGGCAGGCCATGATAATCCATTTGTCTTGAAACGGCAAAATATGGTGTTCCTACAAGATAAACTTCAAATCCTCCATGTCCAGGAGCAAAATATTGACCTAACCCCCTTGTGATTTCGCCAGACCTTATACTGCCGGAATTTGCAGTTCCCCAAACATCAGATGATACAGTACCGTCTTCATTATTTCCGTAATTATAAATAAATCCATCTTTTGCACCGCTACCACTTCCATAAAAATCATCTGTCCATATCTTTATCAGTCCTGTTATGTTAAACAAATTCAACTTAGTCAACGGTGTAAACTCTGCCGTTACATCAATATCAGGACACGGCTTGTCGTAGTTCTCCAACATATTCGCATCGAACAATCTATCGTCTGCGTAGTCTTGTCCTTGAACAGTTCTTCCAATAGCATCCCAATATCTTAGTATGACAATATCCGAAACAGTTTCGTAGTTCCCCTCATTAAAGAAATCAAAATATTGTGTTACTATTTCTCCTGATTCATTCCATATTTCTTCGCGCTGTAATGTCTTTATTCTTTGTGGCTTTCCGAGATTTCCTTCACGGGCATAAATCTCTACCAGTTGCAGTGTTGCCAAAGTAGCAATCGTATAAAATGTTTGTTCTGTAAATGTTACTCGTATTCCGTTGTACTCCAACGAAGCGCAATCAAACATAGAAAGGTCTGAAAGTGGAGACAATACCGCCCTATCATTATCATCATAGAACCTCCCAATTAAAAACTGAAAATGCTTGTCTTTCAGATAGTTATACCCTTTGTCAGAATCGTTGATTAATCGGATTTCTGGATTGCAAGGATGAGGGTACTTCCCACGGTAAACAATCCTCTCCGTCAAAGCAGAATAAAAATTATCCGGTATAGCGATAGCCTTTTCCCCCGGTACTGCTGCCCACGGTAGATTGGTAGGAACAGTTGTCTGTACCTCTAAGGTCAATGTATTAACCTGTTTGAACTCTATCTCTATCACATCGCCACAAGCCTCTGCGGTCATATATTGAGAAAGAAAAACCAACGGGTTGTTAATAGCCGCTACAATTTCGTCAATGTTCGTAGGATAAAGAATATAACCTGTTCCGTTTGACAGCTTAATATGAACCGGAACATCTGGCGTTGGGCTGCTATTGGCTTCATAAACCCCGTCTAATACTTTTACCTTGTACTTACGTTTTTTGTTGTCGGTAGCCTTCTCTACGTTAATCTTTCTGGGTTGTGGGTCTATCCAATACAGAAGTTTCTTATCCACTAAGTTGCAATGGGTAATCTTTGTTTCTACCGTCCATCCGTAAACGGAATCTTGAGATACCTTTTCAATGGTGTTCGAGTTCGGGTAGTACCTTAATATCGAATGTTGCCCGTTGGAATTGTAAACGAAATAAAAAAGCGTGTTGAGGTATTTGTCCTCGTAGCTGCCGATTTCTTTGTTGTAGCCCGTAGGGAGTTGGTACGGTACAAGTGTGTTTCCCTTTACGTTGGTAACAATCTGGAACTGTTGCTGCTCATTGATTGAAGTCCTGATGTTGGTAGCCCTGATATAGTCGTTTTCCTTGACGGCTGTTAAAGCCGAATCCATGTCCATCCCTCCGGTAAAGACGTTCTTCTGACTGATTCTGTCTTTCATTCATTACCTCTTTACGGTGCTTGTTGTTGATTTTAGGAAGACGTTGCGCCATTCGTCAACGGTTATCGAAGAATAGTATTTCTTCAATCGGTTGTACTCCGTGATATATTCCTCCCTGTGCATCTGTGCCACGCTTGGACGTTTGTTTATCTCATCTCTCCAGTGTACGAAAGCCCTTATGGCTAACTCACACTCCGAAGGAACTAATGCAATACCGTTTAGAGTAGGGTCTGCCTTATATTCCACAATAACCTCATTCCCGACAAGTTCAGACGAAAGTATTAATCTGTTATTCGCCTTATCTTCTTTAAAATAACCCGGAAAACAACGACCCCCAGATGCACCGTAGATTTCCCCTAAGTAACCGCCATTCCTCCATGTGTTATAAAAAGGATAGTCAAACGCAGCATCACCCGTACCACAACAGATATTGTTTATTTCAGTTGTAGATTCTTCGGTGCATGGACAGTTTTGGTTGTTTGTATCAATCGAACACATATCATCATTCACTCCTAAAAGCCTTATCCTTCCACCAGAGCATATCCCGACCTTCACATAGTATAGATAATCGTCAGGCAAGTTCACGAAAAAGTTTGAACCCACAGGAAGTATCTGACTTGTGATAACCAAGTCATTCCACCACGGGACAACATGGATAATTAAATCTTTGGTAGCAAGATTGGCGTAACGGATAAATCGTGCTAAATATTTTTTAGCCTCATCTCCTGCCTCGTCAGAAATACCAGAACATATTCTATGTAAGCTAATTAATGACATCTCATTGGTTTGGGTTAGCGTTATTTGGTTTTAAATCTTCTGGTATCTGTTTTGTTCCATTAAACCACGCCTCCATTATTTTTAGGACTTCTACTTCAAGCCCTGCTGCGATTGGTAGCTCTTGGTCATCAGCAATATCTTTTAAACTCTGAATAAGTCTTACTAAAACCTTATCTGTTATTTGTGGAAGATTTTGAAAATATACCTTTTCACCCTCTAACCAATACAGACTTATATCGGCAAAGCTGTTAGAATAATATTCGTTTTGTTGACGGTCATTGAAGTTCGTCTGAACAAATATATTCGAGCCTTTCATTGGGCTAACTGATTGCAGTCCGTAATTTTTTGGAAGTGTTAATATTCCTGTTGGCAAATCTATGTATCGTAATGACCTGTCAGTATCCTCCAATACTGCAACATTATGATACGTAGAAACGAATGATTCCGGTATGTCATTTTCACCAGTTTCCTTGCGATTAATATAAAACTGACTGGTGGTTGTGTAGTTTATTGCGCTTGCGAGCAATACCTCCACGTCCTCTCTACGCACACGGGTATCCGAGGTCAAGCGACCCCCGTTTATTTTTATGATGATACTCTCTATTAGCTTTCCCTTAGTCATTTTAAACCCATTGCTTTTTATTTATAACGTAACAAATAGTTTGTTTTGAAATACCATACAAAGCACAGTTAGACCGTGTGTTGTATGCCTTTTAGCAGACAGTTCCCTTTGTAAACATCCGCACGAATCGTTTCTTCCAGAGTTTAAATTTGATGAAGAAACCATTTTTTCTATTCCGCAACTACATAGACATTTCCAATAAGTAAGGGATTTATTGTTAAATATTCCAATAAATGCAAATTCAACAACAGTCAATCTTCCGAATACTTGACCCACCCGATTGATAAACTTTTTACTCTTTGGATATTCGTATGATTTTTCCATAATTAATTAAGTATAAATTGTTCCACTTTTAAAACCTCAATATGTACTATCGAACAACTATCACATTTCCGCGCTATCAAAGTTATTGCATAATCCGTTTCATCACACCCTACAATTACTGCGTTCTGGTGGAAATCTCCGGGTTCTAACGGACAAGCCCTTATTTGACTAATCAACTGCTCCTCCGCTTCTTTCATTAATCTTACCACTCTCTGCCTGTGAATATAGTTCATCCTGCGGATTAACTTATTGTACTCCTTCTTAGCGTCTTTGTTGTTGAAGTTAATAATCATCGAGTAGTTTGTTTACCTTGTTCTGTCCAATCAATACGTCTGCATAACCCTTTATATGCTCTTTCATAAAATTGAAATCCGTATCTGAATAATAAACCCTGTTTTCTTTCGTCTCGTCCCATAGTTCATGTAATCGCTTGTAATCAGTGCTAAATGAATCTGCCAGCCTGCATACTTCTCCAAGTGGTTTTATATCTCCTCCCATTGTACTTCTATTGAAAGTGTTACTGCCGTTGCAGGGGCTACACCAAAAGACAAACAAACACCCTCTGTTGGCGTATTTAAAATAAAACCATCAAACTCCAATATTACCGGAAGGGAATCGGATACGGCTGTTGTGTCTTGTAATAAAATCCTTTTAGAGCCAATCGTCCCTATGTTCGTTCCTACTGTCGGTGCTGCTGTATAAACATTCAATATTGATAGCATTGCCGCTCCGTTAGTTGAATCTAAAGGCACTCTTACCAATTCCGTTGCTGTTCCACCCGTGATAGCCGTTGAATATTTAGTGGCTTTTATTACGTTATACTCAATAGCGGTTAGTGTCGCCCCGCTTACGATGATAGACTTTACCCTTATTTTTTTGCTTGAAGAACCATAAATGGCGAAAAATGGAGTGGTATCTGCCGGAGCAACTACCGTTGGGTTAGTACAAGCCATATAAGATGGATATTCTTGTACTGGATTCCCAAAAGTGTCATATACCGTAACCTTTGCTGCATTTTGCGAAGTAATTTCTAATTGATTAGTAGAACTACCGGACTTTATTACAGCCATAAAAAATAATTTATCACAAACCTATCAGCCAAATAACTACCATCAGTAGTATTTACTGTCATTTGAAATTCTCCATTACCGCTTCCGCATTTCACCTGAAAACTATCCATCTCTATCTCATCTAAGTCTTTTCCTGTGGGCTTTAAATATGATACTTCTGCCGTGATTACTGATGTTGTCGTTACTTTTGAATTAGAAATTGTAAAAGTCTTTTCTGCCAACGGCAAACCCCCGAAATCAACCTCCACTTGAAATCCCTCTGTTTTTTTAATATTTATCAACGTTCCACATGAAAGATATTTGTTGCTTACAGGGTCTAAATAATAAAGGTCTGGCGCAAGCCTCCCCTCCTCTTTCGGCTGCCTCTTATTAGTTAGTACCGCTACTATCTTCTCTGAAAAGTATTCGGTAATCATGCAAAAACTTTTGGTTCTGATTCGGAAAGGATTCGTTGACGCTCTTGTTCTTTTTCTTCGTCTGTTATTTTCCAAGTTGCTCCGCTAATAGCCATTCCTAACGTTCCTTCTCTAACGTTTAGAAACTTAGCTATTGCTCTTATTTTCCATTTATGGGCAGAACGTAATTGCCGACCAACTCTTATTTGCCAAGCATTTAATTTGGTTGTTGTTTTACGTCTTGATTGTTCTAACATTGTAGCAAACCGACAATTAGTTGGTTCGTAGTTGCCATCATTGTTTGGAAATCGGTCTATACTTAGCTCCTTTTTCCATCCGTTATTTATACACCAATCGTAGAACGATTTGAAGTCATTAAGCCACTCATCACACATCCTTATCCCTCGACCGCCATAATTCTTATACCGCTCAACATTTTTATTATAACAACGAGCCTTAATTGACCTGTAAAGTTTGTTTATTGGATGCCCAGACAGTCCATGAGTAATACTTGCTGCTACTCTTGCTCTCCCAGATACACAACCGCAAGAAGGATTTTTAGCTTGGTGCAAATATTCTGACGAAACTATTTTTGTAATCCCGCATTGACAAAGACACTCCCAATATGCCCTGTTATATTTAAGGTTAGCATATTTTACCACTAATAATATCCCGAATGTTTTTCCAACTATATTTTTAAATCTATTAGACGATGGATAATTGTACGATATATTCATTTTACTAAATTTTCCTGTTGTTTCATTTTAACGAAATTGAGTATTGCGTTCTCACGAAGCTGTATTCCCAAACTGAAAAGCAAAATATCTACGAAATTGTTAAACTCCTGTTCTGGAAATTCCACTTGAACGCTTGCCCCAGGATTATAGATTTCTATATCCCCATTTGGCGTGGATGTAGGCGTAGAAGCCCATACAGGTTGATTAGGCTTACGCAAATATTTCAAGATAAGATTCTGTGTTTCCTTTGGAAATACATGAATTATATTATTAATATAAGTATGTCTGTAAATATTTTTCTTAATGCTTGGTCTGCGAATACTTGAGGAGAGTGTATAGGAAACCTCGTTGGATAGTAAATAATCGCAGTTTATGGTTTGAACTAAAGGTTGCTCTCCGCAATCCTGATTTGTTACTTTGTTTACCGAACACTCAACCCGGTGAAAAAAATTAGCCGGAAATGGTGTGGTTGCGCTTCTTGCGCCTTGTGTTAATGGAAGCGTTACCTCGACTAAGAATGGATTTAAAGCATCAACAATTCGTTCTTCAAGTTCAAAAATTTTGTAATAATACTCATAGATTAAAAGGTTGGCTTGCTGTAAATCGGAGTTATAGTCATTACTGGATAAATATCCGTTTTGGCTCTTTTTAGAAAGGCTTTCAACCGCTATTTTTAAATCGTTTACAGAAATTGCCATCCATCAAAGTTAACTTTTTACTACGCCACTTCCATAATTCTATACGCAACATATACCGATATGTCGCTCGTACCTGCCGTTGGGTCGCCAGTTGCTACCGACACCTGTAACGGCTGATTGGCAACTAAATCTATATCGTTTATACCACCGCCCAACAACGGAATCTTCTGGAACATCGAGTTGGCATTTGCCAAGCCAACATTATCTTGTGCTTGTGCTGCCGTTGCGCCAAGCGTCATCAGTCTTAGACTTGTGTTAGTAGCATACGCCACACCAGCATACGTCATCTTCCATGCTGCGGAAATAACTTCTATCGCCAATCCAGAACCCGGTGCTGCAACTATTGTAACAGGAACGGAACTCAACGTCAACACTTGGGCTGTCGGTATGGTTACTTTTGCCACATAAAGATTTAATCCGGCTGAAATTGTTCCTACCAACGCTCCATCAAAAGAAATATCACCAGAGGCTATCTGCGCTAAAACATCAGTAGCATCCGTTGAAACGATTGCTCCTGCTCCCGCACCGGAAACACTCAAAGCCTCTACCACATTTGCCGAACTACCTCTTAATACAGAACCTCTTGCAAGTGCCTGTAACTTAGCCCATGTTACATTAGCATCCAAAATCTTTGCTGTCGTTATCTTACTTGCTCCTATCACATTCACCCCAGCCCCGTTTTGTGTCCAATCTCCACTTGGAGCTACAATAGCTACGTCTGTCCCATCTGCCACAGGTATTGAACCCGCTGTCGCTCCACCTAAATTGACTGCTGCCGGACGTGCCGTTGCATCTCCAACGATAATCCTTCCTCTTGCAAGGTTAGCCATCTTAGCTAACGTAACACCAGCATCTACCAATTCACTCGTTCCTACCGAATTATCCGTCATGTGGGAAAGAAGAACCGTATTCGATGAAGCCCAATCGGTATAAATCTGTGTCGTGAAAGCACTACCAGTCCATCTTGCTACTATCAAACACTTATTCAATGCTTGTGCTGCCGTCAAAGCCACTCCGAAAACAGTAAACGTCTGAGCTCCTAATGTTACTCCTCCGGGAAATTCTATGGTATAAATTGAATTTTTACTATCTGCGCCATCTGAGGTAATACTTGTGTTTCCAGACATCGTTCCCGTCTGTGTCATGTTAATAATATACCTTTTGACAAACTTTGAACTGTCTAACGGTAGAGTTAGACCAGCATCTGGAATACTAATATCGTAGTATATGCTTACTGTTGGCATTATGCTTTTTTATGGTATTCAATTACCAATCTATGTGAACGAATATCATTCGCTAAAGCCGTTCCGTTCTGTCCTGTCATCTTCACTAAAATTGCTCCGGCTAAAATCTCTGTTGCTGTTCCGGGTTGTGTCCCAAATTCACTTGAAGGAATACCGCTTAATTCTCCCCTTGAAGATGTTATTTGTGTTGCCGCTCCGGTTCTTGTAACCTCTACACATAGTTCAAGCATATTCAGAGGGGTTCCGTTGGGTTGAGGTACAAATCCTAATACAAAAGCTCCGAAATAAACCTTGCACGTTTTTACGTTGGCGTTTGAAGCAAGCGAAAAGAAAGCACGTATCTTTAAATAATCTCCATCTGCCGCCAATAATCCTGCCGTGAGAGTTTCCTGAATCAAAGTTTTTTCAAGCAAATTCGCATCAGTCCCAACTACCGTAGTGTCATTCTCTATCAGCCTGTAATTGTTCCCCGATGTCCCGACAAGAATAAGATTTACCGTATTCGTCAGGTTGGTTATGTCTGTTGTATTGGTAGTGATTGCATCAAGGTATGCCTGTTCAACAGATACGGTATAGGTAGTCGTAGAGCCTACTACTGCCGTACTTACATCTATTCCTGTTCCGGGAGCTACTACCGTGATTGAATTGTTTGAACCAGTCCCTAAACAGTAAGGATTTAATAGTCTTGGTGCATCGTCTTCATTGCAATTACAGTTACAATTAAGCAACGTCTTTAATTCATTGTAAACTGCTGTCGCCTCTGCTCCATTTCCGCATTTCAAGTTCATATCAAACGCCTCAAAAGCAGCGTGAATACGCATCCACTTGTCTAAATCGGTCTTGGATATGCTTGTGAATCCTCCGGTTGCATTTAATTGTGTCAGCGTATCAGACCTGTATGTATTATAACAGGTTGTAATCCCGCAAAGATTGATGTCGCAGTTTACCGATTCAAAAACACTTCCTTTTACTCTTACCGTTATCGTGAAAATCCCATCTACATACGTTACAAGCGTGTTGACCTGTACCTGATACGTCCCTGAATATTGAAAATTATAAGTAAGTGTTGCTGCGCTTGTGGTATAGGGCGAAAGCAATAAACTCGGTGGTGGATAAAGCGAAAATGCCCTTGATGTGGTTGTTGGTGTACCGTAGTCCGTGAGGTCTGCGGCAGTTATAAGAAAACAAAAACATGAAGTTTCAAGACTGATAGACGGTGCAGCACCAAGTAAAGGCGCAATAGTTGACCTCGGCTTTAATTCAGGACAGAAATCAAATGTCAGCGTACCGGAGTAATATGTCCCCGGCTGAACCGCACCAGCTATAATTACGGCATAGAAAAAACTGTAAGTACCCTCTAAAAAGTCAAGGTTGGAATCTTTCGGGATAGGGATAGCAGTGTTTACAAACGATACAGCACCGTTGATGTCCGCATTATATGGTCTGGTTGTTCCGTCTGGGGAAACAATTACCCATCCGCCAGTAACGTCAGCATCGGCAATTCCTTCCGCAGCATAGTCGGTGGTGTCCTCCAATCGAAATTTTGAGAACCCCGCGCTCTCAACATCTAAATCATATCCAACAGTAAAGCTCGGTGTGGTTAATGCCACGTTATTTGTTCTTTATAGGATTGTATTTATACTTCAACGCCTTTAGTGATTCCGGGTTGCCATCGAAGAACGTTACCAACTCGTTAGCCCATTCTTTTGAATCGGTGATAGGACATATTTCTTCACCCAACTCATCGTTCTTTGCGTAATAAGCCTTCTTTTCTGCCCTCTCATAAACAATCAAACTCCGGCTAATCAACTTCACCACCATCTCCTTTGTCGGGCTTTCTGCATCTTCCTGTACGCTTGCCAACTGTTTCTGAATCTTTTCGTTGGTAGCGGTTTTCTTCTGCAAGGTGCTTAACTGATTGTAAACCACCTCAAAATTTTCAGTAATCTTAGCCAAAAGGAACTCGAAGTGGTCTTGTCCTTTGTCAATGATACATATTTCCTGTCCGGCTTTTTCGCCTTTTCCCCAAAACCATCTCGGCATACCGTTAATCACCTTCGTTTCAAATATCCCGGTGTCAATAGCATCTTTAATCTGTCCTCTCCATTCAATAGTATTGTCGGTAATCTTAAACAGAAAATCAGAAGGATTTGCCTTCGCCAAGTCAATCATCGCTTTCTTAATCTCCGCCTGACTCATCTCGTAAGTGTTCACATTCATTCCTTTCGCCTTGTTTTTCAACTCCTCGAAATCACAAATCTTGATGTACGCCAATGCCTCTGTCAACGCCTCGTCATAAGCATTAGCCTTTTGTGCGGTCTTTTCGGAGTTGAATACTTTCCACTTTACTTCCCTCCCCGCAAACGGGGAATCCGCACAAGCCGGGTTTAAGTAGAAATACACATACTTTTCCAAATTCTTGTTCAGGTCAACCCGCATCCTGTTTCCTTCAAACGCCACCTTTCTCGGAAAATAAGTAACCGCTTCGGTCTTCTTGTCCATCTGGGGTGATTTTGACGAAATGGCTATCTCCAAATCTTCATGTGAGTTCGGGTCGGTAGCCTTGAAATTCGCAAACACCCTCTTTTCAATGGAGAATTTTATTCCACCGTTGACGTAATCTTTCCTTACCTGTGAATCGTGCAACTCTAAAATTGCTGATTTCTTTTTAGGAATCGGAATATTGAACTGATTAATTAATTCTGTGGCAGTAGTCTTTTTTCCGTTTAAATACAGCATTACTTACTTTTTATAGTTAAAAAAATGGAAGCCCCCGTAAAGAGGGCTTCCCTTACTTTTATGGTCTTTGAATCACAATCTGGTTGGCACAAGCGTTATGTGCAGCAATTTCAGACCTGATACCGCAGGTGTAGATGTCATCAGACTGTGTGGCTACCCTTCCGTAACCAGTACCGTCTAACTTAATCATTGTGTTTTCCCTTGAGTACCCACCCAATTGCTTCCACTCGTAACCCACCGTTCCGGTTCTGAACCCTGTTGACTTGTCGGCTGTAAATCCCCAGGGCATATAAATCATCCATGACTCATAGTCATACCCTGCCGTTCCAGCACCTTTAACATCAGAAAAAGCCGGAACTTTCTTGAAGATGATGTCATATCCCGTCTTGCGGATTTTGCCGATTCCTACGCTTACTGTCGTGCTTCCTCCGGTTTCTTGGTTTACCAAAGAAACCTCTGTCTGCCTTACGTAGTCAACCAAAGTATCTTCAACAGCTTGGAAAGCCTTGAATCCTTGAAGAACCATGAGTTGTGTTCCAACCCTTTCGCCTTCATAGATGGCTGTTATGTCGTTGAAGTCCTGAATCAAATACCCCGTCAGCGGGTCCCATGTTTCGTCATACCCATTGGTTAGTCCGAAATCAATCAAGCCCTCTGTACCCTTCACATCAACTGGGTAGCCCAACTGTGTAGGAGTAACAGCCAACCCTGTGTTATTCGTTTGCTGTCCGAATATCAACAAGTTATCGCAGTCGTCCTCATGCCTCATCATCATATCGTCAAAGCCTTTCTCGAAGAAAGAACCCCTTACTCCGGGCTTTACTTCAAAATAGGTGGCATTGGTTAACTCCGAACCAGTTGTGCTTACTGCTGCTGCGGTAATGGCAAACGTGTTGGTATATTTTGTTACCCTTGACTGCCTTGAGCCCGGAAGCGGCATACCTTCACCTTGAAGGTTATACACGATGAATATTCTTTCCCCTGCGGTGAAATCTCCGGCAACAAAAGGCACTGTCGAATCCAGAGGTATAATCGTACAGGTATGTGTTGCGCCTACCGTTGTCTTTGCTGAAATCCTTCCCTGTTTTCTTGACGGAAGTTCGATAACGTCCGAAACAATAGGGTAAGAACCGTATCTTGTTGCTCCGGCAGCATCAACAAACGCAAACAAACTCGAAGCATCCAAAACAACGGATGCCACACCAGCCGCATAAATTACAGAGCCAACTACAAGATGGCTTTTGTACCACGGGGCTTCATAATGTCCGGTTGTTGGGGCGCGGACAGCCCTCGAAAAACCTGAATTTTTGAGCAGCATACGGTAACTCGCAGGCTTGTTGTGTTGCTCAATCAACTGAATAAATTCCTGCGGCTCATAAATATCGTAAGGGGTGGTTACTGCTTCTGAGTAAACCCCCATTTCTGACCCAAACGCATTAGGACTTAGTCCCTCTGGATTGGTAAATGATGGCGAATATGACATTGTTTAGTTTTTAGGTTAAATGATTAGCTGAATATTTTGTGTCTCGGCTTTAGCCTCTCCTGTTTCCATTGTTTTAAAGCATCGGGCAATTCAACAGGTGCTTTGTCAGTCTTTCTTGGCTGACTATTTGAGAACTTGTTGGTTACCCGTTCTTCGGTGGTACTTTCTGTGTGGATGTTTGAATCCACAATGTACTTATCGAAGTATGCTGCTTTTAAAACACCGTCCAGATAAGTGTTGATTCTGCCTACTCCTTCCTGATTCAGCGTAACAGGATGACCAGAGGCAAATTCACTCATTAAGAAATTCTCAACCATTTGAGGTATTTCTTTTCTGAAATCATCTGGCACTTGCAATTTAAAAGGTCGTCCTTCTTCACCTTGCTTACCGTTAAGGCTTATCTCAAACCCTTTGTAAGAGTTGGCAATGACTGGCGCAACCTCTTTTACTTGCGGAACGTACTCGTTCCAACTTTTTTTGAACTTCTCCTCCGGCTTCTCCACCGTAGAAACAGTCTTCTTGTAATCACTTAAAAAACTATCAATGCCTTTAGCATCTCGCTTTAGGCGAATATTGTCTTTTTCGATTTGTCGTGCGATTTTCTCCCTTTGTTTTTCAACATCCCCGTCTTCGTCAATCTCATAATCGCCTTCTTTTATAGAATATTCATCATCAAAGGCTATCCTCGCCTCTTTCTCTGTTAACCCATCCCTTAACTGATAAGCCTTAATCATCTTTTCCTCGTTGGTCATTTTAGCCAAATCAACAGATTGAAAATCAATAAAAGCCCTTATTTTCTCAATAGGCTCTCCGGCTTTTCGCATCTCATTAATGGTCTGTGCGACTTCATCGGCAAACGGATTGACCTTAGACTTTAACTCAAGGTCAGCATATTTCTTTCCGAGTTCTTGAAATTTCGGTGATTCCTCTTTGTACTTTTTGGCGTTTTCGATATACTCTTTTACTTCGTCAGGAGATTTCAGTTCAAGCCCGTAAGTCTTGTTAAATGCTTCGAGAGAAAAGGTAGGCTCTGTTTTCGGGTCGGTAATAACTTTTCCTTTCGGTTCTGGTTTTACAGGTTCGGTTTTCCCGGTAGCCCTATGTTCTGGCTCTACTTTTGGTTCTACCTTTGGCTTGACTTTAGGTTCTGCTTTACCACCAGCACGTTCAATTAACCTTCTCTCGATTTCTTCGGGGGGAACGATTGGTTTTAAGCCTGCCATATTTAATTATTTTCAGTAAAGATAGAATGTTGATATTTTAATTTTTACTGTTCGGATAAAGTTTTGTAACATTGTAGAATTGATTAACTGTATTAATGTAGTATGCAAAAACCTAAACTAATAAACCTTCATGGTAAGGATATTCCTGACGAAATATTCAAGTTGATTAAAGCAAAAAAGAAGTACATGGAGGACAAGGAAAGGAATTTCCAATGCGGAATGGGTAGGGCTACAATTTTGGTTATTAAAGATTTGATGAATGGCAACACCAAATAAGATATTATATTGGGCGTGGGCAAGTGCTAAATCTCGTTGCTTATTGAATGGGGGCTAACTCATGGCTGGAAAAATGGTTTATCTGTCTTTCAATAGACCGAGAAAACAATACAATGACCTTTGCTACTCCAAAAATTTGGGGCGGTATGCTACACATTGAGTTGGTGTTCTATTTTATCCAGAATTTTATTGAGATGGTCTTTGAAAACTTCATCTGATTCGTCTTGTTTCGACAGGATGTCTAATTTGTCAATAAACGTAGCCCTGCGAAATGAACCGGGTGTGCCAAAAGGGACAACCTTCGGAAGATGGCTTTTTCCGGTTTCAGTGTGTCCGGTTTTTTTTATTTCATCAATGTATTTTTTCGGTACGTATTCAATGTATTCTTTAGAATTGCCTTTACGGAGTTTTGGGATTTTGTAAAGGTCAATAAGTTGTAGCAGTTTGCTTTCTGAAATTTTCAACTTGCTTTGTGCTTCTGTAAGGGTATAGCAGTCTTTAATATCAGGTATTTTAGGTGGAATATAGGGCATCACTGATTCGTATTTTGGAGTCATCAGGTTTGTAAGAGTGAACCATATTTCCCCTGCTTGCGATACTTCTTTGGGTGTCATGCCATTTACTTTTTAAATCCAATCCGCTTGCGTTCTTTCTGTTCGGTTTCCTGCTTGTCCTTGTTGAGCAAATAGTTTATTGCTTCATGCACGTCTTTAAACTGTTTGTTGTATTTGCTTTCGAGTTCTTTTAATTTTTCCGTAAGGTCTTTATGAGTTAATGCGTACTGCCTGATAAACACAAAGGCTCTTACTATTTGTATGTTTACCTGTATTGCTTTGGGGCTGTTCAATACGCTGGCAAGCATGGCAACGCCTTGTTCGGTGAAGGCAAAAGAGTTGAACTTGCTGTACTTACCCCTTCCTTTTTCTAAGGTCGCAAATTGCGTCCTTAGAGAATTGTATTCATCCCGTGTAAGTTCAAACATGAAATCAGCAGGGAATCGGTCAATATTTCGTCTTACCGCCTCTTTAAGCCTCTTTGTTTCTGTTTCGTAGAGTTGGGCAAGGTCAAAGTCGAGCATTACCTTTTTCCCCCTTACTTCGTAGATTTTGTTTTGAATAACTTGCAGTTGCATTTAAAAAAAGTTTTGAAATCACAAAAATTGAATCTTCAAACGGCTGAAAATTCCAGCTTGATTTTGTCGGCTGCAACCCGCTTGGTTTTGTCAATGATTTTGGCGTAAACCTGTGTTGTTTTCAGTTCCCGGTGTCCCAACATTTTTGACACGGTGTAAATGTCAGTTCCTAAAGTGAGTTGTAACGTGGCGTAAGTGTGCCTGAAACAATGAAACGTGACGCAAGTGTGTAGTTGTAAAAGAAAAAGGTTTGGACTTTTTCTTCCAGTCCTTTATTATCTTTATCATCAGTTTTACCTTCGGGTTATTAAGAGACTTCTTCAAGTTCTGAAATTTTCATTTTTGAAGTAAAAAAAGATTTCTCATTGATAAAAATTGAGGCGTAGAGAATCAGAGCATATACAGCATCTACAACTGCCCAAATTTCTCGTTCCAATTCAATTTTAGATATGGGATTGAACAGTACAACGGCAACGGCAAAGATTAATGCCAACGTATGATGTTTATATTGATACTCAAAATAAACCAGATAGCCGAAAACAACAAATGCAACTACTCTTAAAACTTCATAATAGCTGTAAGGCATATCAATTAATGCCACCAACAACATTGTTATTAAAATTATTCTGGCAGGGAAGGTTTCCCATTTTTTTATACCCTGTGCTAACAAAAGGATAATTTGGGTAAGTATCATTATAATTCCCAGCGAAACTGATAGCACTGGTAAATCAAAAAACCTGTCCTTGTACCAATAGTTTTCTTCCTGTTCTTTTTCTCGGTCTATTAATTCCTGCAACTTATTTTTAGCATCTTGAATAAAATCCTCTGTGTTTATAAACTTGGAATATTGAGGGTATTTTTTTAATATCCTTGAAACGAGTTCAGCATTATTTACATCCTTGTAGTCCGAGTATTTGTTTTTAACCTTATCAGCAAATTGGTCAATAGTTAATTTGTCTAATGGCTGGAAACTTAGTTCCAAAACATCAGACTTAGTTCCAAAATATTCCTCTGGTGTTGGTGGAGGAGGTTTTGTTTGGTAATGTTCCCAAGGTTTTTTTTGCTTTGCATTTTCTTCTAATACTTCTGGAGGGACAAATACCAATGGCTTTGCATTAGGAAAGTTCTTTTTGAATTGTTCAATTTCTTTAATTGGAATATCATAAGTGTCTTTACCTGAAACGAATGATTTTATTTCATAACCTCCCCACTTTTCAAAAATATTTTCTCCCTGTATATCCTGAGTGAATGTCTTAAAATCAGGCAAGTCATATCCGTCCTTAATAAGCGTTTCATATAGCCTGTTCCTCTTTGCATCATCGCCCATATCAATCTCAAAAGTTGACAGTTCAGGCACTCGTATCCGTCCTTAACCAGAGTATCGTGAAGTTTTACAAGATTTTTTGCTGCTTTCGATAAGCTTACTGAACTATTAAGGTCATCCAAAGAAGGCAAACCCTCATACTCGGCAATCTTCTTTTCGATTTCATTTTTTTCAATCCTGATTGTACTCACCTCATCCTTTAGTAGGTTGTACTTTTCTTCGGCAATACTATTCCACCAAATTGCCAAGACGAATAGCAATGGAATTAGAATGGTGATAGCAATAAATAGTTTAGCAACGGTTTTCATAAAATAGCTAATACAAGATAGAAAAAAATGATTTACGTTTAGTTTTGCTCAATACAGTTTGCCCGGTTCGGACAGATTTAACCTGTTAAGTGTCCAACGTCCAGCCGTCCAAATTTCTTTACCCAATATTCAGCGGTTGACTTTGGTACTCCGGTAGCTGCTTCAATATCCCGGTAGCTGGTATTATTCGCCCTCATTTTAAGAACCACTTTCAACTCCGCTGGTGTTTCTACTTTATTCACTTGCTCAATTACCTTTTTGAATGTAGTCCGGTAGTATTCAGTAAGGTCAATTGCTGCATGAATAGATTTGTCGGAAATATCACGGTATTGGTCATCTTCACCACTTGCCCAAAAAAGCATCTGCATTATTAACGCTATCCGGCAAACGTAAACGTCAAGTTTGGCGTAACTGTCCCGTAGTTGTTCTGAAAAGGTTGCATCAAATTTTAGGTTAGCGTTTTTGTTATACCATTGCGTAAAAACCTTTTTCGCTCCGGTAGAGAAAATAACTTCACCGGGTTGAAATTCTCCGCTTTCATCCCGAACATATTCCAGGTCTAATAATTTTTGAATGATGTTTCCGTATTCGTTCATCAGTTCCCTACTTAATTCATTTTCGCTCCATTCCGTAGCTTCAAACTTATCAGGATAAGCGAACAGGATTCTATCAATGAAACCATTTTTAGACTTGCTGCCGTTGGCAATGTCATTCAGGATTCCGGGTTGAATAGTTCCAATTACATCTACTTTCGGATTGAAAATTGAAATGGTGTCTTGTGTCTTGCGGTTGACCTTAACAGGCTTACCGCTCCAAATAGACAAATAAAATTGTTCATCACTTCCGGCTCTGTATTTGTTCATGTCCTTAAGCCAGCCCGCAAGTTCATCCCTGACTAATCCCACGCCTCGCAGATTTTGAGTAAGGGCTAAACAGATTCCTTCGGTTGTTGCGTCTGAAATCAAATGCTGTTTCAGGATAGGCTTTTCGCCTTTAGTTTCCGCATTGTCGTAATCTGCTTTTTGCGATGAATATTCTTTCAGATTGTTTTTCTCCGCTTGCTCCAATGGTTTTAATGCTAATGATAGAGCATGACTTTTAGTAGTTCCCGGTGCGCCAACAAGTGCAGCGAATAAGGTCGCATACTCTCTCCATTCGTTTTTTACTTTCAATCTTAAAGTAGTTCCTATTGCCACGCTTGCCGCAAACAGAACCGCAGTTCCTAAATGGTCAGGATAGTAGCCTAATGACTTTTGACTTTCTTCCGTGAGATTATGAATAGTAAACGGAAACTTGTCTGCCGGAAATATCAATTTATCCTGTCCGTTGGTTGTTGGACATTGGACAGTTTTCAGGTGTGGGGTGTCCAAGTTTCCTGTCATGCTGCTATGGTTTTGGTGGCTTCATCGAGTATTAACCAATCGTAGAGTTTATCGGGTATGTCATTGCCTAACCGAATGTGAGGGAAATTCTCTCTTACCTTACGCAATCGCTCCGCAGTTAGGAAACAATCACCGCCAACCCTTCCGGTATCAATTCCAAATGATTCGCAGACGTAAACAAATCGCTGTACTATTTCCCGCAGGTGGTTGTATTTTTCCGCTATCTGGTGCAAATCAGATTCTAAAAACTGAATGTAGTTTTCAGATTCGGTTAATGATTTTACAACTTGGTCAAGTTAGTGAAGGCGTTTGTTTCTTAATGGTTCATTCCTGATTTGGAAGCTATCAGCGATTAAAACCATTAAAGCGTTTTCCGCTTTTTTTAGATTGGAATTTTCGTTTAGATTTGCCATATCGAAAGTTTTATAAGCCCGGTTTGCCTTGCACGGCTACCGGGTTTTTTTTAATTCATTTTTACCCTACTTTTCTTTTTGCATTGTAAATGATTTTCTACATCGCTTTGAAGCTGTGAAACCATTTTACGCCCGTGTGATTTCAGCCATTCATCAATCTGTGATTTCAGAAATGCTAAACGCTTACCAAATTTTTGAACCGGAATTTCCCGTCTGTGGACGTAGGAATAAATCGTGGCTTTGGCAGGTCTGCCGGGCAGATATTCGCAAAGTTCGGTAGTGTCTCAGTTTGAATTAATGACTTATTGGCATTGAAAATGCTTGACCGTTCAGGCAAGGTTTCCTAACTTTGCTTTTATGGCAAAACCAAAAAGACCACGAGACACAAATCAGCTTGCAAAATTTATTACTGATATTGCTACTGAACAAATTAAAGAAAAAAATCCCGATGAAGGAAAGAATCCTCATGCCGTTGCACTTGGCAGGCTGGGGGGATTGAAGTTTTTACGCAAACAACAAGCCTCTTTAAGGGATTTGATTAAGCCATATCGGAACGGTTTGGATTCTGTTAAAGAATTGACTTTTACCCAATTGACATTCGTTGAGCCAGATGTAAATAAGGCTGTTAGGGAAACATTGGTGGTGGAGTCAATGGGTGATAAAACTTGGAAGGAATATACAATGCAGGTTTTAAATAATTACGGACAGGCGAAATCGAGTGATATTGCGGATTCAATGATTTTTGCTAATCCAGACATTAATGCTGATAGGATAAAGAGGGCGGTAATTGTTGAATTATCAAATCTTGCTAAAGAAGGAAAGATTAATAAAAAAGGTAAAAGCAGAAAAATGGGATTTTTATTTTCAGTAAAGGTCTAAAGGCGAAAAAGCCACGTTAGTGGCGTGGCTTTTTCAAGTTTAGAAGTTAAGTCGGTGGATAGTAGCCCTGCGGTAGATGATAAATGCCGTAGAACCGCTGCAAATGCGGTTACCTTCTTAGCTTTTTCAATGTTGTCAGCAAAGATAATAAAATTTCCCTGATTTTTTGGTCTTTTTTTAGAGTTAAAAATAAAGTGAACAAAATGCTTGACCGTTCAAGTATTTAGTATTATCTTTGTTGTATGAATAAATTATCATTAGAAAAACGGACGCAGATAATCAGCCTGCTTTGCGAAGGAAACTCTTTAAGAGCCTGTACAGAGAGCATTTCGTGGCGATGTTGATTATGCACGTTTAATTAAAATCTACGGAACAGACAATGCCGCTCAAAAGGGTAAATATTCACCTGCAATATGCAAGGGTACTGAAACAATAGTAGAAAATGGACATCCTAAAGGTGAACACGTTTCAACAAGCTATGTGGAAAGACAGAATCTTACAATGAGAATGCACATGAGAAGATTTACAAGGCTTACAAATGCGTTCTCAAAGAAAATTGAAAACCATTGCTATGCTATCGCTTTGCATTTTGTTTACTATAACTTTGTAAAGATTCATACAACATTGAGAGTAACGCCAGCGATGAAAGCAGGACTGACTACAAAACTTTGGAAGGTCGAAGATATTGTCAAATTGACCGATTCAAACTGAGACACTACCAGGAAAAGAGTTTATTAATACAGGCTGGAATATGCTTAGAGAGTCTTAAATCTCATACCTCGACTTCTCCGGCAAAAACTCCATAATCTTTTTCTTTAGTCCTTCGGTAAGACCGGAATCGTTGTGGTTTAGAAAATCATTATCACCAAAATCGTAGCTTTCTTGCGGGTGCTTATATCGTGCAACTTTTGCCAAAGAAGATTTTTCTCCCAACGAATTAAAATAGAAGCTATTAACAAGTATTCCATTAGCTCCCTGCGCCCATTGGCAGTTAAACATTATCTTGACATAGTCCTTTTTTGACATTAATTGAGGGCAATGGCAATCGTAGTTTAATGTCGGTAGTCCTTTTTGTTTTAACAAGTCCCACGTTTCAAATGCCGTCTTATGCCAGTTTGCGCCTTCTCCTTTATGACTTTTTAGTTCCCCGCAATTATAAATCTTCGGTTCGTATGGTTTGATGAAATACTGGTCATCCGAAAGCCGGATAAAATCCCTTCCTATGTGATGACAGGCGTAAAGTATCTTGTTTATTATGTTAGCATCTTTATTGACTACGTATGGGTCGCCTAAAGGCAAATGCAATACGTTGTCAATAAAGTCTGGCTTGTAGCCCACCAAGATTACTCTTGGTGATTGGACGTATTTTTCAATGCTACGAAGACAATATCTAATTTCCCAATCGTCATTCGCTTTTGATTTCTTGCAAAGCGGGATTACAATATTCATACATCCATTTTATTGTTTTTTCCAATCCTTGTTTCAATGTATGCTTCGGTGTCCATCCGAGAAGTTCTTTTGCCTTTTGAATGTTTATGCACCTGCGGTCAAGGTAGTCTATCTGCCTTAACGGAGTATTGACTATGTACGATTTCGTTTTTATTTCCTCTCTAATCATTTTTGCCAATGATAATATTGTCGTTTCGGTTGCAGTTGCAATATTTATTTCTGTGTTTTTCGCTTCCTGATTAACCGCAAGTTCAATAGCATCTACAACATCATCTACGCAGGTGAAATCCCTTGTCTGCGTTCCTGTTCCTATCACTTCCATTGGTTTACCAGATATAGCCTGATGAATTAGTTTTCCTATCACGCCTCCATATTTTGTCGGGCGTTGGTTGGTTCCGTAAACGTTGGATAAACGAAGCGTGGTATAATTTCCCCTTTGAGCAAGAAACATTTCCGCTAAGAGTTTTGACATATCATAAGCACCTCTTACTTTCAGTTCCGCAGTTTCAGGTGTTGGGAAAATATCAGCATTACCATAAACTGACGTTGTCGAAGTATAGATAATCTTGCCTTTGAATCGCTGAAAAAGCCGGATGGTTTTTAAAGCATTTGTTTCAAATGTCTTTATCGGCTCGTCCATAGCGAATATCATATTAGATGTTGCCAAATGGATTAGAACATCGTGCTTATTCAAAAAAGAATCACCTATGTCTGCGAAGTCAATCCCAGCTACACTACTTTCATAACCCTCTACATTTTCTCTGACACCAAAACTCAAATCATCAACTCCGTAACAATTAAGCCTTTTTAAAACATTACTGCCGATAAATCCGGCTGCCCCTGTGATTATTTTCATTGTGTTTGTCTTGCTCCGAACCCTGTCCGGTTTTCGATGAATAATTGATGTCCTTTTAATGAATCGTATTCCAAGTCAAAAGCCCTCTCCAAAAGAAGTGGTTTTTGATATACCTCCCAATTAAATAACTTGGTCGCACTTATCGGTTCTTCATCATTGGTGAAGTATTTAGCCTTTTCATAAGGTTCATGCACATTCCATCCTATCCGTTTTTCAGAAGCAAGAATATCTTCTACTTTTCTTTTCATAAATACAACAGCCGTATCTTTTCCTCTTAATAAGTGAGTGATAGAACATAACCCTGGTGCTTGCAAAGCAAATCTTCTTTTGTTGAGTAGCTCCGAAAATAAATTCAGATTATCCACGTCTATCTCCTCCTCTTTTATCCCTTCGTAACCTAATTCTTCGGCTAATATTAGCATCCCGATAGTCGTACCGGAACGTTGCGCCCCGGTAACGATTATCTTGTCGAACTGCCATAGATTCTTAATCAACCGAAACAATGCTTCTGTTGCCATGCGGTTCGTTTGATGACTAAAAGTCCTCCTACTATCATTTCATCCGGGGCTTTTTCTTCTATTGCCTGTAATTTGATAAGATGCACAAATTCATCGGCTACATTCATGTCTGGAAGATGGCAAACATACTCTCCGTGAACATTGTATCTTATATCATAAAGACGGTTATTCACTTCCCTTTTAACTAAGTCCCGGTGTTGAATAACATAGTGTCTTCCAAGAACTCCCGGTGTTACTACATCGAAATCATGGTCGGTCTGATTTGAAAGAATCGCTTTTTCCGTGATGAACGTTACAAATGGTCTGAGTTTTACATCATGGTCATTGCTCCAAATAGTCCTCGGAGTTGTCCAGCTTGCACCGCTTAGATGTGATACGTATTTGTCAATAGGATAGTACCCTATTTTCAATTCTTTCCTTTCAGCGTCAATCATGTTCCACACACAAGGCGCACCGTGGTCTTCAAAAGGAACGAGTTTAAGATAAGTTTCGGTTTCGTATAGCGAACAAGATGGATGGGCATATCTTAAAACATCAGTATCATCCACCGGGAGTCGGCAAGCCTGATACATCTTGCTTACCAACATAAGCGTTCCGATGGCGTATAAGCCTTCTGCTTCAAGTTGAGTCTTCATTCCTTCAATGAATCCTCCGCGCTCTGTAATCACGTCTGAATCCATCAGTAGGAAGTATTTCGTCTTTACGTGGTTTTTTAAAGCGTAATTCATTGTAGAGCCGTGAGAATTTACCCCTGCGTTGGTTACGATTTTATGTTCCTTGATTATTTCTTCGTTCAGTTCGACTACCTTAATATTCGGATGAGTGATTGACTTGTACCTTAGATATAGTGTTGAATTATCTTGCGAATTTCCGTCAATTACTAAGATGTTAATATCAGGATAAAAAGATAACAGGCTTTCAATAGTAAGCTGAACAAGGTCTTTGGTCTTACGCTGACATATTAGTACCGTAACATCCTTTAACTTTTCAGAATGAAATTCCCGGTCTAACTCAAAATTCGGACGGACTAAAGCTACTTGCATTGTTGTAGTTTTAACCATTGCTCAAAAGGAATTTGGCGCAATCCAGTAAACTCTCCACTTGTAATGTCATCTTTCCAAGCCCGGTATAAAGTTGAACATTCCGTATGGGTACAGTAATAGTCTGAAAGAATAGCCCATCCAAGTCCGAATTTATGTAATGACTTTGCAAATGCGTTTTCTATATACCCGTAGATTCCCCATCCATCCGGCACAGGAACACCGCCATTTTTTATAAGGTAATCTCCTGAAAATCCTACTTGTGCCATTGAAAGCGTTCCGTTAATTAAAAAAACATTGTGTCCTTTTATAACTGATTTTGTAACAGCGTTTGGATTTTTTTCGAGGAACGGTTTCTGGTCTGGCATCACCAGCGCACAAGCAGCCATTTTAGGATGAGTTAATACGTCAGCTATCGCATTTACCCATCCTTTATTTAAAGGTCTTTCATCGGGGTCTGCACAGATAAGCACATCTCCGTCTTTTAAATTAACGTGCTTCATTACCTGGTTCCAATTTTGACTAACTCCTATGTTTGGAAATTTCACATACTCAGAGCCGTAGCATTTTGCTATCGTTTTTAGCTTTTCGGAATTTCTCTCTTTTGCTTTTTCAATGTCTTGCGGAATATCTGCACCGAACTCCAATGGGAATCCCAAGTCAACTATTATGTGCCTAAAATTTCCGTCAGGATTCAACTCATAAAGCAAGCGTGTTGCTTCTTCTGTTTCAGAAGGCAGGTTGAATGAGAGTGAATGTACGTATATCATTTTTCTTTTTTCCAGTATTCAACCTTTATTCCTTTATCAAAATCAGCAGTCATAGCATTAGCAGCCAAATCTTGCCATTTTCCGTTCATTGGTGATATGTAACCAATGCTCGTCCGTTTTTTACATTTTATTCTGACAGTATTACCTACTGGTGGTAACCCTTCATCACATGGTGTCCATCCCAAAAGTTTATTTATTAGTTTCATGGTACAAATTTTCCTTTTTGATGATAATCAACGAAAATATCACACAGGCAAGCTGCGCTCGGATTATTCGAGCATAGCCACATTTCAGCCGAATACCTATCCTTCTTATTCAGTTTGTCAATCTGCGCAAGGTGTTTGGCGTAATCACTTTTGAACCAAAAGAAATTACCTGAATAGTGAGGGGGAAAGCCGGAAGTCTTATAATCCAAATATTTCACCCCGCACGTTTCAAAACCCTCATCCAACTTCTGAACATTGTCTTTCCATTTTGTTATAAGGTAGTGGTTCATGTAGTCCCGCCAATACGTACCCCCCTCGTTTCCCGGATAAGAAACCCCTTTTGTATGAAGATAAAATCCGTAGAACGGCTTCTCCGTTTTAGACTTCTCTCTCAAGATTCTTAAAGTGAGAAATTCGTACTCCATGATGTCTTTAGAGTAGCTTAGTATTTTTATTTTTTTATGCCCCCTGAAAAGATTTTCTACCCGTGAAACATCTTCTCCTACACATCCAATGAAGATAAATTCTACTTGGTCGTAAAGCCCGGATTCCATGATAAGTTTTAACTGCTCTGTGATTATCTCCATGTAGTGATTTATCATGCAGATATGCCAGAATCCGTGAATTTTCATGCTAACAAAAATATGAAATTTTAATAAAAGAAAGTTATTTCAGGTGAGATTTATCTCTTTCACCTATTCCGTCATAATTGCTATAATAATGGTAGAGGTACAAACCGGGAAGTAGATATATTTTTTCTCCCAATGCCCTTATCTGTCTGTGGATATGCGTGTCAACGTCTAAGATTCTTATGGTTGTCGGTGGAGTGATTCTGTCCCAAAGGTCTTTTCGTATGCACATCCAAAAACCGGACATCGTTCCCCTTTCTGTTACGTCAATCCTGTTTTGAAAGTAGTTTTTCTGTCTTTGGATTCCGTGTTGTCGGTGGAGTAGATAGTTGTTTCCCTCCGGTGCGGTCTGGTCTTTCTGGAAATCGCATCCTATCCTGTTGGTAAGCCCTGTAAAGCATTTTACGGGGCTTGTTTGAGTGTGATAAAATATTAGTTCACCAAAGTTTGGAGTAGTATAAATTGTATCGCCATCACGGAAAACTGCGTAGTCATCATCATTCAACAGAGCCATGCAATCAGCATACGCCCCGAACAACCGCTGCTCTACCGAATACGGAGTAAAATCGAAAATCAAATCAACTCGAACTTGTATTGGTTACTAAGTTGTCGGAGGTATAAAGAATCTGCTGCCTCCAATGGTTGTAAACAATCTTAGTCCCTGTAACCGCTCCTGCATCATCATAAGTAGGGTGCATCACTTCAATCTTTTTCCTGTTGATTATCTCTGTTCGTGCTGGAGAGATTATTGTACTGTTAACTTTAGTTATCGGCAATGAAATAAGCCCGTTATCGAAGTCGGCTGCGTTTGCCTTTACAATAATGTCGCCCAAAGTTTCCAACACTTTGTATCTTACAGGGGTAAGTGATGCGTGATTATCGTTATCCTGTTCAAAGATTATTTGGGTTACATCGTCAGCATCTTTACTTACAGAAACGATGTCGTCAATCGTGATTCCAAGAATTTTGTTGTCGCAATTAATTCCATTGCGGGAAATAACGTTAATATCCAACTGCGCCTGACTTGCCATAATATGTTGTTTTTAATGTTAGTTAAAGTTTTACGTCCGAAAGATAAGAAACTTTTCAATACAAAAATAAATTTTGTTTTCTTATGAAAGTTTCATAATTTCGTTGTGTGAGTTTCTCCAACCAATACTGCATAGCCATAGAATCCGCTTTGGAACGCAAGTTTCCCGGAATACACGCTGACTGTGAAATGGACAGCATGGGTGAGGGGGAGGTTATTTTTGAAGAAGGAAAATATTCGAGAGAAGAAGTGGAACGGTATCTCGCTAATCTTAAAAATGAATTTGCACCAAATAAAACACAATGAAAAAAACATTCACCAAGAAACAAATCCCAACAACCAACGGACTTCACTTTTATATTGACAGTAAAAAAGATTACCGTTGGGTAACAAACATGAACGGAAAAAGAACCGGAGCATCATCGGAAGGATTTGAAAAATTAGCCGGGGCTATAAAAAATATCAAGTCAGTCGCCAAGACACTTACCGGAACGAATAATGTTTTAGTGAAAGTTGCTGTCCAAAAATTTATAGCAAGACCGTGAAAAAATTCCTTCTCAACCTGTTTGGTATCGAAGAAACAACCGTAAAAGGTCGTAAGTGGAAATTATTTATCATGCCGGAGAAATCGGTTTACGATTTTAAGAGAGAAACGTGAAAGAACTATCTTTTATAATTAGCTTTATTGTTGGAGTATTATGTGCAGGAGTTTGCATTTATGGTGGTGCGACAATATTCCTATATCTCATCCATTCTATTGATGATTTTCCTTTGCTTTTTGCTACTGTTGTAACTTCATTGATTTTATACGGTTCTTTATCACTTGCACTTATAGTCTTTGTAGTTATAGTTGTAGAAGCTACCGTTAGCCGTTTTTCTTAGCGGGTTCTTTCTTCGGCTTAATGAGTTCACGGGTTAATTCAGTTTGCGCTCCGACAAGTTTCTGCTGCATTGCCTCATCACCTTTAGCTTGTATTTCTGCAAGTGTATATTGATGTTTCCTTGCATCAGCCTTTTCAGCGATTTGCGCTTGTAACAATAGCTCCTCTTTTTTATACATCCACCCTTGCTCTAACTGCGCTTGCGTAGCCAAACTATTCGCTTGTAACGATTCCTGTTGAATTTTTCCATTCATCTGAATATCTCGGTCTTTCATCGCTTGCATCACCTTCTGTTGCTCCTTTACAGCCCATGACATTTGTAAGTGCGCCAAGTCAAAGTTACCGCTCTTAATCGTCCGATATACGAGGACAAATACCTCTGGAGCAATAGCATTGGTTTGTTTTAATTGAATAAGTTCTGACAGCAACATCTCTATTTCCTGTTCGCTCGGAAGTGCCTCTATTTTCAATCCAAATTCTATCAGCGAAATATCCTTGCTTAATTCAAACACTTGTAAATTGGTCTGCCCTATTGCTTTGTAGAACCCTTTAGAATCACCATTACGCAACACGTTCTGCCACCGCTTTGCACAACTAACCATCGTCTGCTCAAAGACAACTTCGTACCCTTTAAACAACGGATAAAGAGTGTTGTTTGACGAAGCAATAGCCTGTTTTGCCACTCCTAAACCAAGACGTTCCGGTGGTGTGCCTCCTGCGGTTAAATCGTTTATCCCTGTCAACTCTTTAATCTGCGCCATGTTATAATTCATGTCCGCCAAGAAGATATTGAAATGGTCTATTGCCGTGTTTGGCATAGGAGAAATCGGAGATGAATTTGCGCCTAACGATGTCCTCCCGTGGTCGGTCAAACTCTGAATCACCAGATACCCGGTTTCCACTCCCATCGAGATAGCTTGCTTTGGAGTTACTTTTACTCCTCCTAACGTGATGTTTTCCAGAACTCCTTTTTCTACTACTATTCCGGGAGGGGGTATCATTCTGGCTTTAGCGTTCCTCCATTTGTAAAGAGAAAGACTTGCGTCATTCTCATAAGCAACCATCCGGTTTACTATTGAGGATGTTCCGAGTTTATAAATGTGATATGGATTAACGGCTGTTTTATACCCGTCAATGCCGTCATGTGCGATGTCCTCGTCAAGTCCGTAGCTGAACACAAATTCTGTTCCCACGATATGCTTGAACTTGTAGATGACTTCGTTCCGCTTTTGTTCAACGGTTCGTCCTTTTTTCTTTTCTTTTTCGGTGAGTACATAATTGTCAGGAACTTGGTTGTAAATTAAATTACCGCTTCCTTCTCTTGTGGCTTTGGAATAAGTAGAAGTATCGGCAGAAATATAAACAGCATCCAACACCGGAACTTTAAAATCGTCTATCGGTGAGTTACCATAAACGTCTTTGTACCTTGAAGCAAACGTAGTGTTGAAAAATCCGTAGTCGGCAAATCTCGCATTGGGATTACCGAAATTCACTTGGTATAATTGCGCTATCTTGAATAATTGTGCCTCCTTCAAATCACTTTCTTTTTTCAACTCCGAAATCGTCATAAACCTCAACTCCCCACCGTAATCAGAATTATTGTTATCCAAGAATTGTGAGAATCTACCTACATAAAACTCCGGGTCGGTATATCGTGCCTTCACATATCTCGTTCCGTTTTCTACGTAATCTCTCGTTCCGCAAATCCCAATATCTATCAGGTCGTCAATCAACTGTACCTTGACAGAATCTTCAAACCGTGAAAGATAAAGCGTAGCCATCAAAGCAGTCTGCAAGGCTATCTCAACTCCCAACTTTAGTCCTCCCGATTTCATCCATACGTCAATCTGTTGCTCGGATTCAAACTGCGGCTTCTGCGTCCGTGCGCCCAGTTTCGCCATTTCTTTTGAGAAAGCAATCCACTCCGGGTCGGTCTGTAATCTCCAATATGCTTCTTCTGCCTTTTTTTCTGCGATGGAACTTGGGTCTAACGCATCTACCGAAATATCAAAAGAAGTCTTTATCGCTATCCCTTTTATTACATCTCTGAATTTAGGTATTATCCCTGCGGGACTCCACGAAATATTCATATACGCCTTTCCTCCACTTTGTTTCATAGACTGACAGAGTAAGGGTTTGTACTGGTTGACATCTTGCTCTCCTTTGGCAAAACTTCTAAGCTCCGAAATACTTCGTGATTTAGTGAATTGGTAAGGTATGCAACATTGGTTTGTTACATATTGATTCATCATGGCTTGCGCTAAAGCAAGAAAGAATTTAGGGTCGTTTTTAAGCGACTTTTTCAACCCATCGTCAGGAAAGGAATAATTACCGTCAATGTAATTTTTTGCAACAGACTCCAGTATCATCGAATGTAAAGATACTATTTTATAATAAACGGATAAAAGAAATGAGGGTACACTTCTTTTATCCGCAGTTAGCAAACATTAGGTCGGCAACTAAACGGTATCTACATCGCAGTTGAACACACGCAAAAATAGGGAATTACCCAAAGTTATCTTGCGTTTGCAACATCGTAACTCTGCATCCAATCTTGATTGTCTGTTTCCTCCGGTGGCTTAATATATTTCTTCCCTGCTGCCAAAAGTGCTATCCCGGAAGCTACCGATAAGTCGTGCCTTGTTCTTGACTTAGGATTGTTTCTTAACGTCAGCCATCCTACTTCGCCATCGTGGATAAGTTCTGGGTGTTTGCAGTTGTCTATGAATCTCGAAGTATAGTTCATTATTTCCTGAATATATAGTTCGATAGAACCTTGATACGCTGGTAAGCCCGGTTCTTTGTCCGTAGTCCATTCAGTCATGGTTGATTCCGGTCTGAAAGCAAGATAACCCCAATATCCCCGTGCCTTAAAGTGATTTCTTAGCCCTTCCCCTTTGCCTCTTTCGTATAGAACCTCAACACCGAAATATACTGCTCCCATCAGCATATCTTCATAAAAATCTATCGCTGCTTCCGGGCGAACACAGTACGTAGCGGTGAACTGTCCCGTTTCCATTTCTCCCGCCATCGTAGTATTTCCGTTGGAATCTAAATGTATCTTTTCAAATAACGCCCCATCTATAACCATATCTAATCTCCGATATAATGCTGCTGCCGGGTTTGACCTGTCTGCATCATCCGGGGCTTCGGTATTGATAGGGTCAACTCCGAATCCGAAAAGGTGCTTGTTTCCCGGACTTCTGAATCCTGATATGAAAGTAAATTTGTTGCTTTCTTCTCTTGACAACAAATGAGAAACAAACCATTTTCCGTTATGGTCGTCAACGAAAATAACTCTGGAATTTTGCCCCGACTCCCACATGAAGTTTCCTTTTCTGCGAACATCGGTAACGATATTCCCTTTGTTGTCGGTTACTTCTCCGTTCCACCAAAGGTTGTTTCTTAGCTGGTTTAATCTTCTTTTCAGTTTCAACGCATTGAACAGGCATTTATCCACCGAAGGAGTAAGCGCATGGTCAAGTGTAATAGGATTTTTTCTTTGCAGGTCTGATAACTCACTCCAGTTTTGCTCTTTCTCCAAACGGGCAAATTCAGCCTCTAAGAATTTTCTCGTTTCTTCTTTTTTCGGAAATCCATAAATATCTGGCTCTGCTGTGTCAAGGGCGTTCCTGAATAATCTTTTCATCCCGCTTTCTGACCTTCCGTTAGTCTGTTTGCCGGGGTCGCACATCTGCCATAGCTGATTCGTTCTTTCCAGCATCTCCCCGTCTCCCAACTCCTCAACGGTGCTTTCCCACAACATACGTCCTATCACCTTCTGTCCGTTAAACAGGTGAAGGCACGGCTTTACTATTCCAAGCCTTCTTATAATATCCATCACATAAGGCTTGATTTTTCCAAACTCTCCCTGACGGTAACGCTGCATCATATCACCGTCATACTTCTCTAACTTGGTCGTTTCAAACGTTATCTTTGAAAACAGGGGGTCAAAGTCTGGAGGCAGGTCTTCGTCAAAATTAAAATCCCTTTGAATCTTAGCCTTAGTCATTCTTTCACTCGGAGGCTCAAAATAAAGCCCGTCAGACGGCTTATCTGAACCCTTGTTTACAGGTTTAAAAAACCATATCATCTTGTTCAGCGCACGGATAATCCTCTCGTAGTCTTTTCTAACGTCTTCATCCGTCATATTCTGCATCCCCGCGTGGGTGTTTTTCACCCTCGTTACATACTCGAATATTTCACAAAGGGCTTTTTCCGTCATTCCCTCCCTTCTGCTTTTTAGAATCAACGCACCGTAGCAATTTGGGTCTGCCACAATCTCGAATCTCCAGAACAAAAAGTGCGTTACATCGCATACCCTAAAGTCAGGGAAACTACCAATCTTGCACCACCAGAAATTCAGGTAGTACCAGTTTAGCCCACAGATGTAAAAAGGCTGTCCTTTAATGAGCCACCATTCACCATGCCAACGCTTGTGATACATTCTCTTTACAAAATCTTCTTGCGTTTTCGGTGAACAGGTTTTTAAATCAGGAGGTATTTCTTCTCGCTTGAAGAATTGTTTTAGGTCTGATAGTTTGTAATTCTTAAAGTCTTTGTCTGATTTCGGCTTGTCGGGAATTAAGACGTTGTACTCCCCTATTTGAACACGGTTGTTCTGTTCAAACGACATTGCATAAAGACCTTTTACATACGGGTACGCCATTTCATTCTGCCGAATTTTCCATAGCAAAAAGTTCCGCATAGTGTATCGTGCGACCTTCTACCGATTGTTTAATCTTTTTTTCCACCACGGGGTCTTTGAATAACGCTCTCTCAAGATTCATTATGTCTTTTCTTAATCGCTCTGCGCCTTCGCCCACTTTCAACTTGACCTCCATCGCTTTTATAGGGTCTTTATACAGCGTTACAGAAGACCGTAGCTGATAGTTAGCTTCCCCGAAGGCAATCAGTTTAGACAACCATAATTCAAATGTCTGGTTGTTCAGGACAATGAAGTAGCGGCATAACATTCTTTCAACTTCCTTGTCCTCCAAAAGCCCATCCGGTCTTAACCCTGCTTTTTTCGCTGCGCTGGCTACACGCCTTTCTATGTCGCCTTCTTGATTTTCCTCGTCTAATAATATTATTACAAAACGTAACTTTTCGTCCGAGCCTGAAAACTCCTCGAAATTTTGCAACTCCGGGTACGCCTCAAGTATCGTTCCTTTTGCGTTTGGGTTGTATTTCATTTTTTCTTTTTCTTTACTTCCTTCTTCTTTTTGGCGGTTGGTTTTGATTCTTGCTCTCCCTTTGTTATTGGTTTAAAACTAAACGGCATTTTTTTGTGTGCCTCCTCTATACGCTTAAAATCTCCACCTGCATTTTCTTCATCAATTTTTAATTGCCCTATGGTTTTTGGAACTTCCGGCTTCTTGAACCCTTCACGGGTTACAGTTTTTCTTAAAATATTCATAATTTCGTTGTAATACTCAATCTCACACTCAATGTCAAGTAACAAGGTTTTCAGCCTGTCTGCTTCGGCTTTATTGTTGGTCAGTTCCGCTACCCGAACCTGTTTATTGTACTTTTCTGATTGTACTGCGGATAGTTTTTCTGCTGTTAATTGTTTGATGTCCATTTGATTTAATTTTCTGTGAAATTTTTAATTTTTCCGAGGATGCACCACCTGTTCATCTTATAATATTTCTTATCCAAATTCCTATGTATCGAAAATTCAAGGGGGACTCTCTGTGCTTTTCTGAATACCACATAATCACCGACTTCAAAAAAGTCTTCATCCGTTTCTTCGGGGAACTGCAAATAAGACTTCACCAAACATCCCAAGTGCGCTATCTTTCCTATCTGGCTGTCTTCTTTTTCTAAAGTTATGATAATTTCGCTTTTCTTTTCCATGATTGGTTCTATCAACACTAATCCGTTTAACGGGATTATCTTTTCCCCCCTGATTGCAATAAACAGTTGGTCGTAAGGGATTAAGATATACGTGTTTTTGTCTTGCTCGAAAACCCTTCCTTCTTCTCTTGCGTGGGCGTAAACGTTGTACCGGAAAAATACCGTATCTCCTTTTTCTATCTCTATGGGCACATCAAATTCCATACTCCGTGCCGTCATTTCCTGTATCTCCCTTATTCTATCTTGCGGGGCGTTTATAGTTCCTGAAAATTCCTTTTTTATTGCGTCAATTTCTTTTTTGTAGAACAGTAGTTTTTCCGGCACTGACTCTACCACCCCTATTATACGATGATGCGCCTCCGGCTTCCATGAGGTGTCAATAAATATTCCCCTTACTTTGTCTATGAATTGACCTCCGGCTACGTGTATCAGCACCAAATTCGCATGAATTTTTAACTTCATTTTACCTCCGAAGCCATAATGTCCATTTGATTAACCAAGCCGTATGCCTTCTCTCCTTCTATTATAGGCAACATATTTATATTGGCTGCGAAATACACTATGTCGCCCTCTTTGTAGAGTTGTGGCTTATCTTCTGTCGCCCTGCCAAGCCGGACTATCCTCCCCCGATTGGTCAGTTTGCGGTAGGAGTCAGGAATAATAATATTTCCTTTCTTTTCTTCTTCTTTGAATCTTTCTATCAGGACACAGCCCGGTTTTGGTATTACTTTCATTTTTTCTTTATTATGATTTCATTAAACGAATTGTCAAAATATCCCTTCGCCTCCAACTCCGTCAGGATTACCCGGTTGAACGTTCCCGCCTTGTTGATGCCCCGCTTCTTTGCCGCCAACTCAATCTTGTCGAACAGCTTCGGCTCTATGGATGCCTGAATGAGATTGCGTATTTTCATTTCTTTATTTTTCGATGCTCATCCATCTCTAACATAGCCTTTAGATTCCTTTTTGCTAAGGTTTTAGGATTTCCGGGATTCCATTTCATTACCTTACTTTGTGATTCCGCAAATTGAATCAGTCCTTTATTTTTTCTCTTTTTCATCACTACAAAATTATGAAATTGTTTTGTACTTTCATAATCTTTTTCTTACCTTTGTTGAAAATAATTTAAGATGCAAAAGGGAATCAAGGCGGTAAAAAAGGTTTGATTGCCGTTGATATTGAGCGTACCTGATGGACAAAAACATATTCCGTGATATTTGCCGAAGGAACTACGAACTGCAACTTGCAGAAGCCAATCTCCCACCGAAAGTTTTACTCCAAAAACTACAAGACGAAGATGCCTTTTTTGATAAGTCAGAAATATGCGGACTATACGAACCGGATTTCAAGGGCGGTGCTTTAGTGATTATCTCCGATAAAACAGCGTACATTTTTTACATCTTAATTCTGGAAGAATTTCGCGGGCAGGGATGGGGAAAAAAGTTATTAAACGACATGGAAGAAAAGTTTAAAGGACTCGGAATAGAAAGGATTCAACTGAATGTTTTCAATCACAACAAATCAGCTTTGAAGTTGTATAAAGACTTCACCGTTGTTTCGAGTTTTTTGGAGAAGGTATTATGATTACAACAAAAGCTACCTACGAGTTTAAAAATGGTGTTACCGTAGAGTTCACTATCCGATTGGATAAGACTAACCCAATAGGAAAGGTAGAATGGAGTTGTCCGATAACGAAAGAAAATATTGAACCATTGAATGATGAATATATGAATAGTTGTGTGCCTAAAATTTATCAGGAAATAGCAAATTTTTTGGGTGAGACTATTATGTGGGTTGATAAACACATGAAGGAAAAACCGAAGGTTTTCTATCCCGAAAAAAATAATAACTAATTTTAACTGATGAAACCACGTGGACTTGGAGATACCGTACATAATGCTATCCGTGTAGTAAGAAAAGGTAAACCGTGCGCCACATGTAAGAAAGTGGAAAATTGGCTAAACAAAAAATTTCCTTACCAGAAAAATGCTAAATAAAATAGTCCATCTCCTGTTGACTCCATTTTTTTTTATCGAGGATGCCATAGGTAAAGCAACCGGAGACTATCTCGGTGCTGCCGTAATAGCCATATACACCCTCATCTTTACTATCGTTTTTATCCTGTCAGCCTGTCTTTTCTTCATCTTCCTGTGAAAGTCCACATCGGTACATATTATCTTCAACACCCGACTCTCGGAACAGATAAACTTGAACTCATGCCGATACCCGATGTTCCTATTCCTGATTTGATTAAGAGCGAAGAAGAAAATTCAAGGGTTAGAAAGTTCCTGAAAAGAACTCCGGCTGTCCGGGAGAAATTCAAGATTGTGAAGATTGAGATTTCACAGAGAGGTTAGAACCCTCCGGTCAAACTCCTTATCCATCTCCTTGTGCTGCTTCCATGCTTTTTTTGTAAGGTACTCCTGATACTTTTTCCACTTATCCCAATTCTTTTTTTTCTTCTGTTTCATAATACAAAGTTAAGTAACATTAGGCGAATCGGTAACAACCAACTGCTTCGGGTGGATAGGGCGGGGGTGGTGGTCAGCAAAAGCAAGTGTAACCCCCTACCCCCTTAGAAGATTACACAAGCTGACCTGCTTACGGTATGGATAAGACGAAAGTAGTAGGCTGTCTGGCAGGCATGCTTGCAAGTGTAGGAAAGCCCATCTCCGAACATTTAACAGCGAATTGAACCGCTAATACAAACGGCATTACAGTTTCCCGTTTTCCCTTATGTTCCGTTTCATCACCTGGGTTTATCAGTGAAATGGTATTTAGAGTTTCAAGGAGGGTGAGTTCTGAATATCTCTATACCGCCTTGTTTCGTGCGGTCAAAGGAGATAAAATGCGAAAGCCACAATCGAAATAAGTTTACTTGCCAGTATATTGCTCGACTGTGGCTCTCTAATAAGTTTGACATACAATATACTGGCATAATTGTTTAGTAGCGTGAGCGGGATTTGAACCCGCGATTTCTTGGTTATGAGCCAAGCGAGGACGACCAAACTCCTCCATCACGCGATAGCAAAGATAGTCAAAATTATTTCACCAACAAAATTGGTTTTTGTTTTAAAATGTCATACATTTGTAGGGTGATTAGCTCCGGTCAAGATACATTATTTGGAAAGAAAATTATTTCAACCATTGGCTACAATGAACAGGAAATAATTAGAGATATTTTATTCCTACACGCAAACGGAAAGCCGATTGACTGCGACCCGACTTATTCAATAGGGAACTTTTACAAAAATGGAGTGCCGAAACCAAAATACAAATTTGATAAGTTCCCGCAACTGCCTGATGCTCCCTGCTTTGGGTTAAGTATTTCATATAATTCTTTCGTTATTATGAACGAAGCCATTATCCTATCCACCGTTTCTTCAACTATCTTTTTGTTTAGTTTCAGTTTTTCAAATTTTAATTTGCCGTTCTTAATTTTTGTCCATTCTAAATAAACAGTATCTCCATCAAAATTTTTGACATTAGCACGGCTAAGTAGGAATTGTCTGGACACCTATATCTGTAAAACTATGAACCTCATAGAACAATTTAAGCAAGAAACCGGGAAAGATTGCGACTTCAATAGTAAAAAAACTAAAATGACCGCCCCCTACCAGAAATCTTCTTCACCGCTATCTCCCATATCTTAACAGCCTCCCCGTTCACCTCCCAAACACGCTTACCCTTCAACGCAGAAGTATAACTCACACCCGCAAGCGTACACATATCCTTCAAAGACGAATATCCTGTCAATACAACCCGACCATCCTTACTGCAAACATACACTTTCATTAAGCAAATATACGCTAAATGTACCAAAAAGCGAGTTCTATACCGTGTACCGCTTTCCTTTATCTGTAAAGACCACTGAAAAATTTTCAGCATTTTTTTTAAATCCTTATCTGTTAGATAGGCGGAAATAGCGGGTTACCCCCTCAAATGACCGGGTACGTCTTTGAAATGGGCAAGTGATGAAGCTGAACCGGGTGGGTCGAAAATCCAGCATCCTAACAATCCTTTTAAATAAATCTCATTTAATGCACGATTTAAAAGCCTTATCTAATGCCCTTTAGCTTCTTGTTTCCCGCATCTTAGGACTCATGCGATAACCCAAAGTTTTGACAAGTCTAAACCTGTAAAACCTGTTCAATAATAAATATTATGTAAAGTAACAAGTTTGGCAGGTCAACCACTCCCCTACTCCACCGCCTTTTGTAAACTATTTTTTTTACTGACTTCACAAGCGATTTAGATAAACTTTAGCTTAAACTAAATAATAAATTAGAGTTGTTTAAAGTGGGGGTTTAATCCCCCTTGTTTTTTTTGTTTTAACTTTGTTGGTTAAATGAAAGTTGCATTGTTTCCTGCTGCATATCGTCAAGCGGTCAAGAATTTAGGTATGTGCCGACGAGATGTAGAGGTATTGTCTATGTGTTACCACTTAAATCAGTTTAAGCCGTTAGCGCTTGTATCGCGCTTTCCGTCCTTGCATTTCCAAAACATTTACCGAGTAATTTATACTCTTCGGGATGCGGGGTACGTTGAATTAATAAGGAAAGGAACTGAGCGAGGTTTTCCGTTGGTTGCCCATCTGTACCAAATTACCCCGAAAGGAAAAAAGTTTATGACTGATTTTTTTGCTGAAATGGAAATGATTGCCGAACGGGTTGAACATGGCTATTAATTCAATTTCCGGTTTATCTTGATTTTCTTGAGAAGCGTATTTCCTTTAGGCGCGCTCAATTCAATTCAAATTAAAAGTTGCCGTTTCCCAAAATGCTCCCTCCTCATAAACTCCATCTATAAATAATATATCCTGTTCCCAGAAAGAACATTTTAACAAAGGCAGGCTATATTCACCTTTTCAAAGTTAAGCATTTCCGTAAATACTTTTTTCATGTTCACAGTATTCGTTCAATGTTATTTTATTGCTAATGTAATTCTGCTTTGTTGGAGTGTTTGCCGCTTCTCTAATCATTGCTTGATAAAGACTTTCTGAAAACGCTTGCGGTGTTTTTATTTCTTCAAACCTCAACTCGACCTGACTTGCCGGGAAGTAATTTCTCTCCCCTTCGATTTCGATTATACAAATCACATC
>Ga0247727_10003028_pt1 | contig 37724 bp, 48 predicted proteins | sample WisWelCaveWW1625_FD_202498 | JGI IMG/M metagenome (GOLD analysis project Ga0247727, IMG submission 202498) | Biofilm microbial communities from Wishing Well Cave, Virginia, United States - WW16-25 | ecosystem: Environmental > Aquatic > Deep subsurface > Groundwater > Cave microbial mat | place...
AACAAACATGGCGAAGCAGAAATTTGAGAGAAAGAAGCCCCATGTGAACGTCGGAACGATTGGTCACGTCGATCATGGAAAAACGACTTTGACATCGGCGATCACCCTGGTTTTGAATAAAAAGGGTTTAGCTGACTACATGAGCTTTGATCAAATTGATAATGCACCCGAAGAAAAGGCCAGAGGTATCACTATTGCCACCGCGCATGTCGAGTATGAAACCGCAAATCGCCATTACGCACACGTTGACTGCCCCGGACACGCCGATTATGTGAAAAACATGATCACCGGCGCCGCTCAAATGGATGGCGCGATTCTGGTTGTTAGTGCAGCTGACGGTCCCATGCCGCAGACCCGCGAGCATATTTTGCTTGCCCGCCAGGTGGGAGTACCGTTTATCGTTGTTTTTCTAAACAAAGTTGATATGGTTGACGATCCCGAATTGTTGGAGTTGGTTGAACTCGAGCTGCGTGAGCTTTTGAACCAGTATGAGTTCCCGGGCGACACCATCCCGATCATTCGCGGCAGTGCCTTGCAGGCATTAAGCAATCCCGATGATAATGAAAAGACAAAGGCGATCATGGAGTTGATGGCGGCGGTCGATTCATACATTCCGACGCCGGTTCGTGACAAAGACAAGCCTTTCTTGATGTCTGTTGAAGACGTGTTCAGCATTACGGGTCGCGGAACGGTAGGCACAGGCCGTGTCGATCGTGGCGTGGTTCGAACCAGCGATGAAGTCGAAATCGTGGGTTTGGGTACCAAGCGCAAAACCGTTGTCACGGGAGTTGAAATGTTCCGCAAAATTCTCGATTACGGCGAGGCCGGCGATAATCTCGGACTGTTGCTGCGCGGCGTCGAAAAGGAAGAGCTTGAGCGCGGTATGGTAATTGCGAAACCGGGCTCGATTACCCCGCACACCAAATTCAAATGCCAGGTGTACGTATTGACTAAAGAAGAAGGTGGACGGCATACCCCGTTCTTCAATGGTTATCGTCCGCAATTCTATTTCCGGACCACAGATGTCACTGGCATCTTGAATCTTGAAGAAGGCGTGGAGATGGTGATGCCCGGTGACAATGTCGTCATGCAAGTCGAGTTGATTGCCCCGATCGCCATGGAAGAAGGCCTTCGTTTCGCCATCCGCGAGGGAGGCCGCACAGTTGGCGCGGGCGCCGTCACTAAAATTTTGGAATAAAACAACTGTACTGAAGAAAGCCCTGCTTCTGAGTGGGGCTTCTTTTTGAAAACTTTATCGGAGTATTTTAAAAGTGGTTGGTCAAAAAATCAGGATTAAGCTCAAAGCCTACGACCATCGGCTCATTGACAAGTCAACCGATAAGATCATTCGAACTGCCAAAGCAACTGGCGCGGTGATTTCAGGGCCGGTGCCCCTGCCCACCAAGCGCTCTCTTTATACCGTGCTGCGCTCGCCACACGTGGATAAGAAGTCGCGCGAGCAGTTCGAGACGCGCATTCACAAGCGTCTGATCGATATTTTAAATTCCACTCCGAAAACCGTCGACGCCCTGATGAAATTAGAATTGCCGGCTGGGGTGGACGTTGAGATTAAAGTTTGATTCGAAGCAATCACAAAAAGTCAAATCTAAGGTTGAATTTATGAGTGGTCTGATTGGTAAAAAATTAGGGATGGCGCGCGTCTTCGATGCCCAAGGAAAAAACCTAGCGGTCACTCTTATTGAGGCCGGACCCTGCCTGGTTACGCAGATCAAAAAAATGGACAAAGATGGCTACGATGCCGTTCAACTCGGCTTTGAGGATAAAAAGGAAAAACACACCACCAAACCGGAAGCTGGGCATTTCGCTAAAGCAGGAGTTGCCGCCAAGCGTTTTTTAAAGGAATTCGCTGGTTTTGAGAACCAGGACTCAATGAAATTGGGCGACGCGGTCAAAGTTGATTTGTTCAAGGAGGGTGAGATTGTCGATGTCATCGGCTGGTCGAAAGGCAAAGGCTTTCAGGGGGTGGTGAAACGCTACCACTTTAAAGGTGGTCCAAAAACCCACGGCCAAAGCGATCGTACGCGGGCGCCTGGATCGGTTGGGTCATCTTCATTTCCATCTCGAGTTTACAAAGGCTTGCGGATGGCAGGCCGGATGGGGAATCAGCACGTGACCACAAAAAATGTGATGGTCGTCAGGGTGCTGCCGGATAAAAACATAATAATGCTAAAAGGGTCGGTTCCGGGGCCCAAGACTGGTTTGGTTTTAATTAAAAAGTATTAGACATGGAACTCGACATTCTCAAAACAAATGGCAAACCTTCGGGAGAGAAGGTCAATCTTCCCGAAAAAGTTTTCGGCATCAAGCCGAATCAGGACGCGATTTACCTGGCTGTCAAGGCCTCCCAGGCCAATGCGCGGCAAGGGACCGCGAGCACTAAGACCCGTTCGTTTGTGAGCGGCGGAGGCAAAAAACCGTGGAAGCAAAAGGGGCGTGGCGTGGCGAGAGCCGGAACCATTCGGTCTCCGTTGTGGGTCGGCGGCGGCCGCGTTTTCGGGCCGCATCCACGCGACTATAGCCAGAAGATTCCGAAAAAGGTAAAAACGCTCGCTCGAATTTCAGCTTATTCCACTAAAGCCAAAAGCAACCAGGTTACTGTAGTCGAAAACTTCAAACTGCAGCAGCCGAAAACCAAAGAGATGTTCAGCATATTGAAATCGCTCGGTCTGGAGAGCAAGAAAACCCTGATGCTACTTCCGGAATATGACGAAACGCTTTTGAAAGCCGGAAGCAATATTCCAAAGTTGAACATCAAAGTCGCTACTACCGAATCGACCTATGATTTGCTGAATTGCGAATGCCTTCTGATTCAAGAGGGTGCCGTTGCAAAAATTAGCGGAGCTTTAGAACGATGAAACCGTCGGAAGCCATTTTAATCAGACCGCTTCTCACCGAAAAGATGCTCAAGCAGCAGGAGGAGGCGCGCAAGTACGCCTTCCAGGTGACGAAAGAGTCAAACAAAATCGAAATCAAACGAGCCGTGGAAACTAAGTTTGGTGTTCGAGTATCAAACGTGCGAACCATCAATGTAAAAGGGAAGGCGAAGCGAATGAACACTCGCCGCGGGCTAACACGCGGCCAGCGCGCCAATTGGAAGAAAGCCATCGTCACTTTATGGGAAGGGCAGGCCATCGATTTCTTCCAGGAACAACAAACGAAATAGGTTGACGAATGGGAATTAAAACATATAAGCCAACCACCTCGAGTCGGCGCTATTATACAACGCTTACTTTTGAAGAGATAACGAAAACCACGCCAGAGAAGGCATTGGTGCGGCCGCTCAACAAGACCGGTGGTCGTGATAATAACGGACACATCAGTTCCCGTTTTCGGGGCGGCGGCCATAAGCGCGCGTATCGCATCATTGATTTTAAGCGCAATAAAGACGGCGTACCCGCCAAAGTCGCATCCGTCGAGTACGATCCCAATCGCACAGCAAATATCGCATTGCTGAATTACGTCGATGGCGAGAAGCGATACATTCTTTCACCCTTGGGGTTGCAAGTTGGAGACAAATTGATGTCCGGTTCCGGATCCGAGATTCGAATTGGCAACGCCATGCCTCTGAAAGATATTCCCCTGGGCACGCTGGTTCACAGCATCGAAATGATAGCGGGTAAGGGAGCGCAGTTGGCGCGTGGCGCCGGCACCTATGCCCAGATTGTGGCGAAAGAGGGAAATTACGCGCAGTTGCGGCTGCCGTCTGGTGAAGTCAGAAGGGTTCGTATCGAGTGCCGCGCGACCATCGGTCAGGTTGGCAACGTTGATCATGAAAACGTTTCTATTGGCAAAGCCGGACGTAAACGCTGGCTGGGAAGAATGCCACATAATCGCGGCGTATCGATGAACCCGGTGGATCATCCTATGGGCGGCGGCGAAGGCAAAAGCTCCGGCGGTCGTCATCCGTGTTCGCCGTGGGGTCAACCCGCAAAAGGCGGCAAGACCCGCAGAAGAAAGTCATCAAATAAGTACATTGTGACCAAACGAAAATAACAACGTATTGGGAATTTAAGGAAGGCTATGCCAAGATCAATCAAAAAGGGTCCGTATGTGGACGAACGGCTGGTGTCACGGATTCAGGATTTGAATAAATCCAACCAGAAGAAAGTTCTGAAAACCTGGGCGCGGCGTTCCACGATTACCCCTGATTTTGTCGGCCACACTCTTGCCGTCCACAATGGCAACAAGTTCATACCAATTTTCATCACGGAAAATATGGTTGGTCATAAGCTCGGTGAGTTTGCTCCAACGCGAACTTTCCGGGGACATAGCGGCAAGTCCGCGGCTGAAAAAGTAGCGAAACCCAAATAGGAGCGAAGGACATCATTATGGAAGCACGCGCAATTGCTCGTTATGTTCGCCGATCTCCGCGCAAGGTACGCCAGGTGGTGGATTTGATTCGCGGCAAGCATGTGGACCACGCTCTGAACATTTTGCATTTCACTGCCAAAGCCGCTGCCAAGCCGATTGAAAAAACCATTCGTTCGGCGGTGGCCAACATATTGAATACCGAAGGCGCTACCAAAGTCGAGCCCGAGCAACTGGTGATCAAAGAGGCGTGGGTGGACAAAGGGTTTGCGTTTCGTCGGTTTCGGGCGGCATCTATGGGACGGGCGATGAGAATGCGTCGGCCCACCTGCCATATAACTATTGTCGTTTCAGACATGCAAAGCAATTAATTGTGGAGGTTCGTTTGGGTCAGAAAACAAATCCTATTGGTTTTCGATTGGGCATCATCAGAGACTGGGAGTCCAACTGGTTCGATGAGCGTGATTTCGCCAAAAAATTGAAAGAAGATCTGATGCTACGGAAGTATATTCGTCAGCGACTGCAAAATGCCGGCATTTCCTTAATTCATATTGAGCGGACCCCGCAGCGAATCACGTTAACCATTCATACCGCCCGACCCGGCATTGTGATTGGCAGAAAAGGGGCGGAGGTGGACAAACTTAAAGAAGAGCTGCAAAGACTCACCGAAAAGGAAATTCAATTAAATATAAATGAAATTAAGAAGCCCGAGTTAGAAGCGTACTTGGTGGCGGAGAATGTCGCACATCAACTCGAGTCCAAAATTTCGTTCCGTCGCGCCATGAAAAAAGCGGTGATGAGTACCATGCGCATGGGGGCAGAGGGCGTGCGCATTGCCTGTTCCGGGCGGTTGGGCGGCGCTGAAATGGCCCGCAATGAAAGCTACAAAGATGGCCGCATTCCCCTTCATACGTTGCGGGCGGACATCGATTTTGCGCGCGTGACCTCGCGGACGCCGTACGGTGCTATCGGAGTGAAGGTGTGGATTTGTCGAGGCGAGATTTTAGGAAGTCAAGGAGCGTAACGCATGTTAATGCCAAAGCGTGTAAAATTCCGCAAACAACAACGCGGGCGCCGCAAAGGCAAGGCGGTTCGTGGTTCTACCCTGGCATTCGGTGAATTTGGTTTGAAAGCCCTGGCGCCGGCGTGGCTGACGGCGCGGCAGATCGAAGCTGCCCGCGTGGCGTTGACGCGCCATATCAAACGCGGAGGCAAGGTTTGGATTCGCGTTTTTCCGGATAAGCCGGTTACCCAAAAGCCTGCAGAAACCAGAATGGGTAAGGGCAAGGGCGCGCCGGAATTCTGGGTGGCGGTCGTCAAACCAGGAAGAATTTTGTTTGAATTGGGCGGAGTTACCGAAACGTTAGCACGTGAAGCGTTCCGGTTGGCTTCACATAAGCTGCCGTTTCAAACCAGGTTTGTCAGTCAAGCGGATTATGGTGAGGCGTTATGAAAAAGCATGAAATCAAAGAGCTCACAAAAGCCGATGTTGAGTTGCGGCTAAGCGATGCAGTCGAGGAGTTATACAATCTTCGCTTTCAACATGCGATGCGGCAGTTGGACAATCCTCTGAGATTGCGCCACGTACGAAAGAACATTGCGCGTTATAAAACCATTTTGCTGGAATACGAAACTGGCCGGCGCACGTCCAAAAAAGAAACTACCAATCAATAAATTAGGAAATCATGGAAAAAGCACGCGGTCGCAGAAAAACCAAGATAGGGAAAGTCGTTTCCAATAAAATGAAAAAGAGCATCGTGGTTGCCGTGGAGCGGCAGGTCAAGCATCCGTTGTATGGGAAGTATTTCCGCAAAACCTCCACCTTTATGGCTCACGATGAAGAGAACCAGAGCGCTATCGGTGACAAAGTCAAAATCATGGAGACGCGTCCTTTGAGCAAAATGAAGAGATGGCGTTTGGTTGAGATTATCGAACGAGCCAAGTAAGCAAGCAAAGGAAGAGGACGAGATGATTCAGCAGTACACGAGATTGAATGTCGCCGACAACACCGGCGCTAAAAAGGTCATGTGCATTCTGGTTTCCGGTGCTACCAAGCGGCGATATGCCACGGTTGGCGATCAGATAATGGTTTCGGTCAAGACGGCGATTCCGGGCGGCGTGATCAAAAAGGGCGATGTGAGCAAGGCGGTGGTGGTGCGCACTACAAAAGAAATTCGTCGTAATGACGGTTCGTATATTCGATTCGACGAAAACGCCGCAGTTTTGATCAATGATCAAAATGAACCCAAGGGCACCCGTATTTTTGGGCCTGTAGCGCGAGAGCTTCGCGACAAACAGTTCATGAAGATCGTTTCATTGGCCCCCGAGGTTTTGTAATTTTTTAGTGAAGTTTCAGGAGATGCAAATATTATGCATGTGAAGCGCGGACATCAAGTGGTGGTTTTGAGCGGCGAAGATCGCGGCAAGCGCGGCAAAGTGTTGAAGGTTTCGCCGGATAAAAATCGAGTAATAGTTGAAGGCATCAATTTCATCAGCCGGCACATGCGTCCCTCCGCGAGTTTGCCGCAGGGGGGAATAGTGAAAAAAGAAGCGCCAATTCATACCTCGAACGTCATGGTCGTTTGCCCAAAGTGCAACGAGCCAACTCGCCAGGCTTTTAAGTTTATGAAGGAAGATAAAAAGCATTCGCGCAGAAAGACGCGGGTGTGCAAAAAATGCGGCGAAATGATTGAGGTTGCGCCGTAATGTATTTTAAATTGGGAAGCTAAAGAAAGATGGCTGACTACAAACCCAGACTCGTTGCGGAATACCGCGAGAAAATCGTGCCGACCCTGGTGAAGCGGTTCGCTTATAAAAACATTATGCAGGTGCCCAAGCTGGAAAAAATTGTTGTGAATATGGGCGTTGGCGATGCTATTCAGGACGCGAAACTGATGGATCGTTCTTTGGAAGATTTAGCGACTATCGCCGGTCAGCGGCCAATCGCCATCAAAGCCACGAAGTCCATCTCAAATTTTAAACTGCGTGAAGGCAGCAAAGTCGGCTGCAAAGTTACGTTGCGGCGTTGGCGAATGTACGAATTCTTGGACCGTCTCATCAATGTGGCAATTCCGCGTATTCGCGATTTCAGGGGATTATCTGATCGTTCGTTCGACGGCCGAGGAAACTATACCTTTGGAATTCGTGAGCAGATTATTTTTCCGGAGATCGATTACGACAAAATTGACCGTGTCCGGGGCATGGATATTACCATTGTAACGACGGCCGCAACCGATGAGGAAGCGTATGAACTGCTGCAAGCTTTTGGCATGCCGTTCAGGAAAAAATCCAACTAATTAATTAGAGGAAGTCAGGTGGCAAAGAAATCGATGATTGCAAAGCAGAAACGGGAGCCGAAATTCCACGTTCGTAAGTACAACCGCTGTTCTCGTTGCGGCCGTCCCCGCGCCTATTTGCGGAAATTTGGCCTCTGCCGAATCTGTTTTCGTGAACTTGCCCTGGAAGGAAAAATTCCGGGCGTAATCAAGGCAAGCTGGTAAACGTAGGAAATATCTGATGAGCATGACGGATCCAATAGCAGATTATTTAACGCGCCTGCGAAATGCAACACGCGCGCGGCACAGCAAAGTGGACATTCCCTCCTCCAATTTCAAAAAGCAAATAACCCGCATTTTGCAGGAGTATGGTTACATCAAGAACTATTCCGTAGTCGAGGACAAGAAAGGCGGAATGATCCGAATCTATCTCAAATACGATGAAAACGGCGATAGCATCATTCGTGGGCTGCGCCGGATCAGCAGCCCCGGAATGAGAAAGTACGTGGGGCATCAGGATATTCCGCGGGTGTATAACAATCTTGGAATTGCAATCCTTACCACTCCGCGGGGTATCATTTCAGATCGTGACGCCCGCAAGCTCAATGTGGGCGGCGAGATTGTTTGCTATGTCTGGTAAAAACAGGATAAGGAGCATGACGTGTCACGAGTAGGCAAGCGACCGATACCAGTTAAATCCGGCATTGATATTCAGATTGCAAAAAGTGCCATTACCGTAAAAGGCCCGAAGGGCACGCTTTCCCGCGATATTCCGGCGGATATGAAAGTGGATTTTAAGGATGCGCAATTGACCGTATCGCGGCCCAACAATAGCAAACTTTATCGTTCTTTGCATGGACTCTACCGGACTCTTTTAAAAAACATGATCGATGGCGTTGAAGTCGGCTTTGAAAAAAAGTTGGAAATCGTTGGTGTGGGATACAAGGGTGAGATAAAGAAGAACCGTTTGGTTTTGCAATTGGGATACTCTCACCCCATCATTTTTGTGCCGCCGGAAGGAATCCAGGTGAAGGTCGATAGCAATATTAACTTAACCATTAGTGGGATCGACAAAGAATTGGTGGGTAAGGTTGCTGCGAAAATTCGCTCATTCCGTCCACCTGAGCCGTATAAAGGCAAGGGCATCAAGTACGCTGGTGAACAAATCCGGCGCAAGGCTGGCAAGACGGCAGCGTAATCAAAATATTATTCAGGAAAGTTTGCGATGAGATTAAATCGAAAAGCTAACGACTTCAACAGAACGCGCAAGCGGATGCGCATCCGAAAGAAAATATTGGGAACCGCCGAAAGACCGCGATTGGCGGTTTTTCGAAGCACGAGAAATATTTATGCGCAACTGGTAGATGATCTTCATCACAAAACGTTGACCGGGGTGTCCACTCTCACTCCGGATATTAAGAAAGAACTCGAGAAGATGGAAGGCAAGCTCAACGCCGCCAAACTGGTGGGCAAAAAAATCGCCGAGAAGGCTAACGAGTTAAACATCAAAAAAGTAGTATTTGACCGCGGCGGGTACATGTATCATGGCAGAGTGAAGGCAGTTGCAGATGCCGCCCGCGAGCACGGGTTAAACTTCTAAATCTACAATAGGGAGTTCACGCTTGAAGAAAGTTCTACGTATCAATCCGGCAGAGCTGGAATTAAAGGAACGGGTGATTCAAATCAACCGTGTTGCGAAGGTTGTGAAGGGCGGTCGGCGTTTCAGCTTCAATGCGATAGTTGTGGTTGGTGATGGTAGGGGTCACGTGGGCGTTGGGTTGGGCAAAGCCAACGAAGTGACCGATGCGATTTCCAAAGGCGCGGAGAATGCCAAGAAAACCGTTATCCGTGTTCCGATCGTTAATGGCACTATCCCCCACGCGGTCAAAGCTAAATTTGGTGCCGGCAAGGTGTTGTTAAATCCGGCCTCGCCCGGCACGGGAATCATTGCCGGCGGGGCGGTGCGCGCCATTGTCGAATCAGCAGGCATTTTAAATATCTTATCGAAATCGTTGGGTTCAGCCAACCCGCACAACGTTTCTAAAGCGACGATGGCAGCACTCACCAGCTTGATTGACCTGTCGGCGCTCGTTCGCCGACGCGGTTTGACAGCGTCGGAGATCTTTAATAAGACAACCGTTTAATAACATTTTACGATCATGGCTAAGAAAAAACAACTCAAAATCACACAGTTTAAAAGCGTCATCGGGCAAACACAGCGGCAAAAGGATACAGTGGCTGCACTTGGTTTAAGACGAATCCGACACACCGTTTTGCATGAGGACACTCCTCAAATCAGAGGGATGATCAACAAAGTAAAACATTTAGTGACGATAGAGGAAGTTTAATAAAGACGAGGAACTCATGAATTTGAATTCGTTAAAACATTCGCGAGGAGCGGTTCATAAAAGGAAACGCGTTGGCAGAGGAGAGGGTTCGGGGCATGGCGGCACATCATGCCGGGGAAACAAGGGACAGCGTGCGCGCGCCAGTTCGAAAATCAAGGCTTGGTTTGAGGGCGGGCAGATGCCCTTGCAGCGCCGGCTTCCGAAGCGAGGCTTTACAAACATTTTCAAAAAAGAATTTCAAGTCGTCAATTTGAAAGATGTGGATAAGATCAAGTCCGGCAAGCCCATAACACCGGAAGCACTGTATGAGCGTGGAGTGGTTAGTAAGCGCTCGGTGCCGGTCAAAATCTTGGGCGGGGGTGAACTCAAAAAAGCCATCGAAATCTCAGCGCATGCGTTTAGCGCTTCCGCCAAAGAGAAAATTGAAAAGGCGGGCGGGAAGGCCAATCTACTATGATTCAAGGGTTTCAGAATATTTTCAAGATACCTGAGCTAAAGCAACGCATTATCTTTACGTTATTGATTTTGGTGGTTTATCGGATCGGCGGTCACGTTCCAGTCCCTGGAATTAACGGCGGTGCATTGCTGGAGTTTTTTAATGAAGCCAGCCAGGGTCGAGGTTTGTTGAGTCTCTACGATCTTTTTGCGGGCGGCGCCTTTCGACGAGCGACGCTGTTTGCGTTGGGTATCATGCCTTACATTTCTGCGTCCATCATACTTCAACTTTTGGGTGCGGTCGTGCCGTATTTTCAGAAATTGCAAAAAGAAGGAGAGGAGGGACGCAAAAAGATCACCCAGTACACCCGCTATGGCACTGTTTTTATTGCTGCAATGCAGGCTTATGGCGTGAGTATTTTTTTGGAAAGCATACGTACCAGCGCGAATATTTCCGTTGTTCCTGCGCCGGGCTGGGGGTTCCGTTTTCTGGCAATGGTATCTTTGACCGCCGGTACCGTTTTGATTATGTGGCTGGGCGAGCAAATAACCGAACGTGGAATTGGCAACGGCATTTCACTCATCATTTTCATCGGAATCGTAGCTACATTGCCGAGCGCTATCATGGACGAAATTCGACAATATGAGCTTGGTGAAAACCGTTTGCTGCTGGATATCTTTCTGCTTGCAGTACTAGTTTTGACGACGGCGGCGGTGGTAGGATTGACGCAGGGCACCCGCAAGATTCCTGTTCAATATGCCAAGCGGGTGGTGGGTCGGAAAATCTACGGCGGCCAGAGCACGCATATACCATTGCGCGTCAATACCGCGGGCGTTATGCCTATTATTTTCGCGCAGTCGATCATGTTTGTACCGCAGACGGTGCTGACCTTCTTTCCCAACAGCGACTTCATGAATACGATCGCGCGTTACTTCAGTTTTGAGTCTGTTGTCTATTGGTTCATTTACGGTTTGCTGATCGTGTTTTTTACTTATTTTTATACCGCCATCGCGTTCAATCCCATCGACGTGGCGGACAATATGAAAAAATACGGCGGCTTTATTCCGGGCGTTCGACCGGGAAAACGCACTGCGGAGTTCATCGATAATATATTGACACGAATCACTTTGCCTGGCTCGATCTGTCTGGCTATCATTGCTATTTTCCCATACATCATCACTAAGTTTACCAATGTGTCGTTCAATTTTGCATCGTTTTACGGCGGCACGTCGTTGTTGATCATCGTTGGTGTTGCGCTGGATACGCTCCAGCAACTGGAATCCCACCTGTTGATGCGGCACTATGATGGTTTCATGAAAGGTGGAGGAAGAATAAGGGGCCGAAGACGTTTCTAATGGCGCAGCTGCTGACGCCGCCATCATTGTTATGATACACATTCGAAGTAAGCGCGAGATAGAATTAATTCGCAACAGTTGCAGAATTGTAGTTGAGGCGTTTAAAGTAGCTGAACGGTTTGTAAAGCCCGGTGTGATGACGAGTACGATTGACAGCGAGGTTGCTAAATTCATTCGCTCAAAAGGCGCCCAGCCGGCGTTCAAAGGATATCGCGGTTTTCCCGCGAATATTTGCATTTCCGTTGAAGACGAGGTGGTGCATGGCATTCCGGGAAATCGCGCGTTGAAGGAGGGTGAGATCGTTAGCATTGATATCGGGGTCGAATGTGAGGGTTTTTTTGGCGACGGGGCAAAAACCTACGCCGTTGGCGAGATTTCTACTGAGAAGAAAAAACTCATGCGAGTTACCTTGCAGGCTTTGAATGAAGGCGTCAAAGAAGCAAGGTCGGGCGCTCGATTATCCAATATCTCGCATCGAATTCAGACGATTGTCGAGGCCGCCAATTTTTCGGTGGTGAGGGATCTGGTAGGACACGGGGTGGGGAGAAAGCTTCATGAAGACCCGCAAATTCCCAACTATGGCTCTCCCAATAGCGGGCCACGACTACGGCCCGGTATGGTATTGGCCATCGAGCCGATGGTAAACCTCGGCGGTTTTGAAGTGGTGACAGAAGAAGACAACTGGACGGTTGCGACTGAAGACGGATTTGCGTCGGCGCATTTTGAACATACCGTGGTGGTTACTGAAGGTGAGCCGGATATTTTAACAATTGGTTTGTGATTTTGTATGCCCAAAGAAGAAGCTATAAAAGTTGATGGAACGATCCTCGAAACTTTGCCCAACGCCACTTTTCGGGTTGAGTTGGAAAATGGCCATAAGGTGCTGGCGCATATTTCCGGAAAAATGCGCATGCACTTTATCAAGATTTTGCCGGGCGATAAGGTAACGCTGGAGTTGTCCCCGTATGATTTAAGCCGGGGTAGAATTGTTTATCGACACAAATAAGGTTTGCCAATAATGAAAGTACGATCATCGCTAAAGCGCATTTGTGAAAACTGCAAGATAATTCGGCGCAAAGGCCGACTCTATGTCATCTGCAAGAATCCCCGCCATAAACAACGGCAGGGCTGAGAGATGAAAGAATTAAAGACGGAGGTTTACATTGGCTCGTATAGCTGGGGTTGATTTACCCAAAGAAAAGCGCGTCGAGATAGGGTTGACCTACATTTTCGGAATCGGGATGGCCAACTCTCGCAGAATTCTCCAAGAGGCCGGCGTTAATCCGGATACGCGCGTCAAGGATCTGAGCAATGATGATGTCGCCAAAATCCGCAATATCATTACCAAAGATCACCGGGTGGAGGGCGCCTTGCGCACCGAAGTTACCATGAACATCAAACGGTTGATGGATATCGGTTGCTACCGTGGTTTGCGCCACCGCCGCGGCTTGCCGGTGAGAGGGCAGCGTACGCATACCAACGCTCGTACCCGCCGCGGAAAGCGTGCTACCGTCGGCTTGAAAAAGCAGGCGTCGCCGCCAAAGGCATAATTGGTTTCAACGAGAAATTTAAGAAGGATTAATCAATGGCTGCACCTAAAAAAACAAAATCGAAGAAGAAAGAAAAAGTCGAATCCAATGGTCTGGCCCATATTAAGGCCACCTTCAACAACACAGTTGTTTCCCTGACCGACCAGTACGGCAATGTGATTTCCTGGGCGAGCGCTGGCAAAGTCGGTTTTAAGGGCTCGCGTAAAAGTACGCCCTTTGCCGCGCAGCTTTCAGCCGAAGCCGCAGCCAAGGAAGCAATGGAATTGGGGCTGCAGAGGGTGGAGGTGTTGATCAAAGGTCCGGGCGCCGGCCGGGAATCGGCGGTGCGAGCGCTGCAAGCGGCGGGATTGGAAATTACTGCTATCAAGGACGTCACACCCATTCCTCACAATGGTTGTCGACCGCCCAAACGACGACGAGTCTAATCGAATTTAGGAGGATATTAAAGTAACATGGCACGCTATACCGGACCAGTTTGTAAACTATGCAGAAGAGAAGTGCAAAAGTTGTTTCTAAAAGGATCAAAATGCACATCCCCGAAGTGTCCGCTTGAAAAGAGAAGCTACCCGCCGGGCCAGCACGGCAATACCCGGCGGTTTAAGCAATCGGACTACGGTGTCCAACTACGCGAAAAACAGAAAGTACGTCGAATCTACGGGTTGTTGGAGCGGCAATTCCATAATACATTTGACGCCGCCATCCGCATCAAGGGTATCACCAGTGAGGTTCTACTCCAGTATCTGGAGCGCCGGTTGGATAATATTGTCTATCGTCTCGGATTTGCACCGTCTCGCAAGGCCGCCCGCCAGTTAGTGCGGCATGGTCACTTTATGGTGAACGATCGTTTGGTGAACGTCCCATCCTTTAAATTGAAGGCCGGAGATATCATTCAAGTCCGCGAAAAGAGCAAAAAGCTGGAAGTGATTCACAGTTCTCTTAAGCGAATGCGCGAAGGAAAGCTTGTACCCTGGCTCGAGCTCGATAAGGCTGGCCTGAAGGGTGCGTTGATGAATATCCCGGCTCGTGCGGATATCCCATTGGAAGCAAACGAATCGCTTGTCGTCGAATTGTATTCCAAGTAATTGTCATAACTTTTGGAGAAAAAAGATAGTATGAATTGGCCTAATTTCCAGATGCCTGAAAGCATTGAATTAGATGAAGCCACATATACGAACAGCTTCGGTAAATTTACGATTCAGCCATTAGAAAGAGGCTACGGCGCGACGATTGGAAATTCTATGCGCCGGGTGTTGTTGTCATCACTGCCCGGATCGGCGATTACCATGATTCGCATCGACGGCGTTTCGCCGCCGGTTTTGCACGAATTTTCCACCGTGCCCGGCGTGGTGGAAGACGTGGCCGAGATGATTTTGAACTTGAAGGAAGTGCGCTTCAAACTTGTGAACAAGAAACCCGATAAGGTGATGTTGCATTTGAAGGGTCCCCGCGAATTCAAGGCTGGCGACCTTCAAAATGGCGCGGCTGAGTTCGAGGTGTTGAACCCCGAGAAGCATATCGCCAGTCTTGGCGCCGGCGCCGAGTTTGATCTGGAATTGCGAGTTAACCGCGGTCGTGGTTACGTTCCAGCAGAGGAAAACAAGCAAGCGGATCAACCCATTGGCGCCATCCCAATCGATGCTATTTACACCCCGATCAAGAACGTCACCTATCACGTGGAAAACACCCGTCTGGGCCATCGCACCGATTATGAGAAGCTGATCCTCGAAGTGGAAACGGATGGCAGCGTTACGCCGGACGACGCTCTGACCTATGCCGCTAAAATCCTGAAAGATCATATCCAGCTCTTCATTAACTTCGATATCGAGCCGGAGCAGGAAGAGCCGGCGGAAATGGACGAAGAAATCATTCGTATCCGCAAGCTGCTTAAAATGCCGGTGGATGAACTGGAGCTTTCGGTGCGTTCGTACAATTGCCTGATGGCCGCCAACATCAAAACCATCGGAGACCTGGTTAGACGGGATGAGCAGGAAATGCTGAAGTTCCGAAATTTTGGACGTAAATCCCTCCAGGAATTGACTAAAATCTTGGACGAAAAGGCACTACACTTCGGAATGGATACCGAGAAGTATCTCAAAGGGGATAACGAATAGAATAGGAAGATCATCATGCGCCATCGAAAAGCGAATCGAAAATTAGGCAGAACCGCCACCCATCGAAAAGCGCTTCTGGAAAATCTGGCGGCCACGCTTTTTGTGCATAAACATATCCGCACCACTTTGGCAAAGGCCAAAGAAGTACGTGGCACAGTGGAGCGCTTAATCACCTTTGCAAAAAGCGGAACTCTGGCGGATCGACGTCAAGTTTTGCGTGCCATTCCGGATAAAAAGATTGTCAAGAGCGTTTTCACCGAATTGGCGCCAGTTTATCAGAACCGCAACGGCGGCTACACCCGCTGCATCAAGCTCGGTCGTCGCCGCGGCGATGGCGCCGAGATGGCAATTTTGGAATTGGTAGGATTTGAAGAAGTGCAGATTCAGAAGCAAAAATCCCGTGAAGAGGCGAAAGCCAAAAAAGAAAAAGGCAAAGAGGGCAAAACAAAAAAGAAAGCCGAAGACAAAGAATAAATACCGCGTGCGATGATACTGTTTCACAGAGCTTTTCGAGCCGATTGTTCTTTCCGGGCACTCGGCTTTATTTTTTGTAGGAATCAAGAGATTTTAAATGTGGTAGTGCAATGAGCGAGTACAGTCCGGTTAAAGCTTCACGAGGGAGTCAAATTACTTGTAAAGGTTGGGCGCAGGAAGCGGCCATGCGTATGTTGATGAACAACCTCGATCCGGAGGTGGCCGAAGCACCTGAGAAGCTCATCATTTACGGCGGCACGGGTAAGGCCGCCCGCAACTGGGCATGCTATCATCAAATAATCAAGTCGCTGCGTAACCTCGAAAACGATGAAACCCTTTTGGTGCAATCCGGAAAACCGGTAGGCGTCTTCCAAACTCACGCTCATGCGCCGCGTGTTCTCATCGCCAATTCTTTACTGGTGCCGATGTGGGCGACGCCCGATTATTTCCGTGATCTCGAAGATCGCGGCCTCATCATGTACGGCCAGATGACCGCCGGCAGCTGGATTTATATCGGTACGCAGGGGATATTACAGGGAACCTACGAAACATTCGCGGCCGCGGCAAGGAAACATTTTGGCGGCGATTTACGGAAAAAGCTGGTGGTTTCCGGTGGCCTTGGAGGAATGGGTGGAGCGCAGCCATTGGCAGCGACCATGAACGGCGCGGCATTTCTGGGGATTGAGGTCGATCGCCGACGAATCGAGCGCCGCATTCAAACCCGCTATTGCGATAAGATGACAGACAGTCTTGACGAAGCGCTAAATATTGTATTTCATGCCAAAGAAAAGGGGGAAGCAGCCTCGGTGGGATTGCTGGGCAATTGCGCGGAGGTGCTGCCGGAATTAGTCAAAAGAAAAATCGTTCCCGATCTTGTGACGGATCAAACTTCGGCCCACGATGAGCTGAACGGCTACGTGCCAGCAGGCCTGCCCCATAACGAGGCGCTGACGCTGCGTGCTCGCAACCCGAAAGAATACATCCAACGAAGCTATGACTCAATGGTGACCCACGTGCAGGCAATGTTGGAACTGCAGAAAATGGGCGCCGTCACGTTCGATTATGGCAACAACATTCGCGGCCAGGCCTTCAAGCATGGGTTGAAAAACGCCTTTGATTTTCCGGGCTTCGTGCCCGCTTACATTCGTCCGCTCTTTTGCGAGGGCAAAGGCCCGTTCCGCTGGGTTGCATTGTCCGGGCGCGAGGAAGATATTTACAAAACCGACGAAACCGTGTTGAAACTTTTTCCAAAAGATCAAGCGCTCGCTCGTTGGATTAAGCTCGCTCGCGAGCGCGTAAAATTTCAGGGGCTGCCCGCCCGCATCTGTTGGCTTGGATACGGCGAGCGCGCGCAATTTGGACTGGCCATCAACGAATTGGTTGCTAAAGGCCAAATCAGCGCGCCCATTGTGATTGGCCGCGATCATCTCGATACGGGCTCCGTGGCTTCTCCGAATCGCGAAACCGAAGGCATGAAGGATGGCTCCGACGCCATTGCGGATTGGCCCATCCTCAACGCCTTGTTGAATGCTTCTTCCGGAGCTAGTTGGGTATCGGTGCATCATGGCGGCGGAGTGGGAATTGGCTATTCCATTCACGCGGGCCAGGTCATCGTCGCCGATGGTTCCAGAGACGCTGCGGAGCGCCTGCAGCGTGTTCTCACCAACGATCCCGGGATAGGTGTCGTTCGCCACGCTGACGCCGGTTACGAGGAAGCCATTCAGACCGCGCGCCAGAAAGATATCAAAATTCCAATGTTAGATAAATAACGACAGCATGACTTGAAAGCTGATCTTTTAGTAACAAATGCCGCTGAGCTGGCTACCCCCTTAAGCAACTCGGAATTTAAACCCGCAAAGTTTTTAGTCATAAATGATGCTGCGGTAGCTGCATTTCAGGGGGAAATCGTCTGGGTTGGACATGCTTCTGAAGTTGAAAAAAATGTTCAAGTAGCAAAACCTGGTCGGGTTGTGAACGCTTCCGGTAAAACCGTCACTCCGGGTTTTGTCGATTGCCACACCCATCCGATATTTTACGGGACCCGTGAAAATGAATTTGAGATGCGCATCGCCGGCAAAAGTTATGAAGAGATCGCTCACGCCGGCGGCGGAATTCGCGCCAGTGTTCGGCAATTGCGGAAGGCTTCGAAAGAAGAATTGATCAAAGCAGCGTTGCCGCGGCTGGATCGGTTTTTAGCGCACGGCACCACAACCATCGAAGCTAAAAGCGGCTACGGATTAAGTGTTGCGGACGAGATTAAATCACTCGAGGCCATCCGCGAGCTGGATGTAATTCATCTCATCGATCTGGTGCCGACGTTTTTGGGGGCGCACGAAGTTCCCGATGAATATCGCCAAAATAAGGCTGCTTATATCGATATAGTTGTGAATGAAATGATTCCCGCTGTGCAGGAGGGGGAACTCGCAGAATTTTGTGATGTCTTTTGCGAGTCTCATGTCTTCACGGTGGAGGAGGCGCGACAGATTCTCACAAAGGCCAGGGACGCCGGTTTTTCGTTAAAAATTCACGCCGATCAACTGACCCGCAACGGCGGCAGCGCTTTGGCTGCTGAGTTGGGCGCAGTCTCTGCCGATCATCTTGAAAACTCGACAAGCGATGATTGGCAGAAAATGAAAAAACACGCTGTGGTCCCTGTGATGTTGCCTGGCGCCGTGTTTTTTTTAGGAAGGGATCGATATGCTCCGGCGCGGCAGATGCTCGATCTTGGTTTGCCAGTTGCGGTGGCCAGTGATTTCAATCCTGGCAGTTGCATGTCTGAATCTATGGCGCTCATGCTTACGATTGCATGTTTGAAACTGAAGCTTACCCCCACAGAAGCGCTCACAGCCGCAACCTATCACGGGGCGTTGGCGATCCGGCGTGGGAACTTGTTAGGTACTCTCGAAGTAGGCAGAAAGGCCGATATCGTGGTCTGGGATGCGCCGAGCCATAAACATTTACCCTATCACTTTGGAATAAATCTCGCAAATACGGTTATAAAATCTGGACGAGTAGTTTGCGAAAACCAGATATCCATTCACTCTATTTAAAGAAAGAACAGTAATTGATGAAAATATCTCTGGTCTCAAGAGTTTTTGTCTGGACAGGTTTGCTGTTATTGGCAGGGGTAATTGCGTGCAGCAATGACATGCCTATTCAGGGTTTTGACCTCTCCAACCCCGGTAGCCGTGGCGTGGTTGATAGCACTGCTATCAAAGACATTGATTTTGAAGTGACCTATTCGGACAGCTTTATCCCCACCGGCTCACTGAGTGCTTCCCTGCTGTTGGGTTCCTTAAATGGCATTGAAAATCGTCTACTCCTCCGCATCGATGACATTCCGGATACGGTTGAAGTGAAGAAAGCAACCTTAATTTTGGTATCCAACAGTGTCGTAGGCGATCAAGCTAAAACGTCATTTCAGGCGTTTGTTCACAATGTACTCGACGAGTGGGATGAGGATACTGTTACAGACGCCAACTTTTCTTATAATGTCGATGCTGCTGCCATCGCCGCGGCGGAGATTGTATCTGCAAGCCAGGTGTTTGATGAGAATGATTCACTCGTTGCCGAGTCGGTTCGTTTTCAATTCGACGAGCGCGGAGTCGAGTTGGTAAACGGTTGGGCTGATACGATCGATGCCGTTCCGAACTTTGGCGTCTTAATCGACTTTGACAATAGCACATTCGTCAAGAATTTTTTTAATCGCGGCAATGTAGCCAATCACCCGACTTTAGAATTGGAGGTCATGAAGAGCACGGATCTGGATACACTGGTTTTTCCAATTTCTGCTGACGCATTCCTGGCGCATCAGTTGGCCGAGCCTGTTACCGGACCCCATTATGTTGACCATCTTTTCGGCTATCACAGCATCGTAAAATTCGATTTATCAGCCATACCGCGGGAATCGACAATCAACCGGGCGTTGATGGTGTTGGCCGTCGATAGGGCTAACACTTTCATCACCGATACCCAGTTTTCGATCCAAGTCCTGAGACTGCTCAAGCCATTTACAGAACCGGATTCAATCTCTTTGGATTTTAGTTTCGAAGCGACCGTAGGGGTAAGTCCGACCGCAACTACAGTAACTTTCCCCAGTGATCTGACTCAACCCCAATTTCGGAGAATGGTTCAGGACTGGGTGGCGGGTCTGGTAGAAAATAACGGAATTATTATCCGCTCACGCACACCAGGATTTTCCATTTCACGCGTTGCATTTTTTTCCACAAACCAGAGTTCACCTGACGCCCCGCGCTTAAGCATTGACTATTCAATTGCGCCAACCATATCGAACCGAAACTGAGGTTTATCACCAATGCTCAAACCAAAATCGCCCTTTCTCTTTGCGGTAATTGTCTTCATTGCCAATCCACTTTTAGCGGGATCATTCTATTCTTCGCGGGGCATAGGCTTGGTCCACCATTTCGTCAGCGGACGTAGCGCGGGCATGGGCGGCGTCGGCTTGACCTTTGCCGAACCCCTGACCGTCAATTATTTAAACCCGGCCACGATTGTGGATATCCCGTTAGCCACCCTATCCGGAAATTTTTTCCACGAGGCCACCGATCTGAAAAGCGCCACTCAAGATGCGCACATCTCTGATACCAATATCTCCGGCTTCCAGTTTGTGGTGCCATTAAAACAAGGGCGTTTTGCCCTGGCGATTGGCGTTACCCCCTACACTGGCATCGAATACAGTTTTTCGGGCCGGGATACCTTGGGGGTGAAACGCTACACCGAATTCGTTTCCGCCGATGGCGGAGTTAACACCGGCTTCCTCAGTTTGGCGGTACGGCCGGTCAAAAATCTTTATGTCGGCGTCTCGGGTTTGTTTTATTTTGGCACGCTCAGAAATTTCTGGCGTATTGTATTTGACTCCTCGCAGTTTCTTAATACCCAGGATGAAGTTTCTCGAGACTTTACCGCCGGGAACCTACGCTTTGGATTTCTATATAAAGCTCTTCCATTCTGGAATATCGGCGGGGTAATGACACCTGGGATCACCTTAGATGCCAACACCACCATCATTTTGCGCCGCATAACTGAATTTACTGATTTCCCAGACACGAAAATCGATTTGCCGCTCTCACTCGGCTTTGGCACCTCGTTAGAGATAGCTCGCAAATTGACCGTTGGTGTCGATTATTACACCGAGCTTTGGAGTCGCGTCAACGAAGACGGTTTTAAAAATAACAGTCAGCGGATTGCACTCGGCATGGAGTTCTCTGGTCGCGGCGGGCCACGGAGCCCCTATTTTAGCCGAATGGCCTTTCGAGCAGGATTTTTCTATCATGACTTAGGTTTAGTTGAACCATCTGGCGAGAAAGTTACCGAAATCTTTGGTTCTGTTGGAGTCGGAATGCCTATAAAATGGGCGGCTGCCAGGCTTGATTTTTCACTGGAGGCAGGAAAAAGAGGTTCGCTTGCAACAAACACTTTCCGCGAGACGGTCATCCGGGTTGCAGGCAGCATTACTGTGGGTGAACGATGGTTCTACCGCGGTGAAGAGAGATGAAAACGGGGCTGTAACATATCTCTTGCATTTTAATCAAAATTTCGTTATGCTTTTAGCCCAAGTTTAGAGTCTTGTTAAAATTAATGCCTTAAGCACAGTAACCGGTTAAGTGCTTTAAATTAGCTTTGAGTGTGTGTGAAGAGGGATAGAGGACACGATATACGCTTTTTGTACAGAGTGGCTATTGATTAAATGGGGGAGGAGAGTAATTTTTGAAGCATCTGAAGCAAAACGATCCCCAGATATATAAAGCCATCCTTGCCGAAACTCGCCGACAGAATGAAAAATTAGAGTTGATTGCATCGGAAAATTTTGTCAGCCTCGCCGTCCTTGAGGCCATGGGTCAAGTGATGACCAATAAATACGCCGAGGGCTACCCAGGCAAGCGCTATTACGGCGGTTGCGAGTTTGTGGATGTGGCCGAAGAACTTGCGCGTGAGCGTGCAATGAAATTGTTTAATGCAGAGCACGCAAATGTTCAGCCGCATTCGGGTTCACAAGCTAACATTGCAGCTTATTTTTCGGTGTTGAATCCTGGCGATACTATTCTCGGAATGAATCTCGCGCACGGCGGCCACCTTACCCACGGCAGCCCGGTTAATTTTTCGGGCAGAATTTTCCGAGTGGTCTTCTATGGCGTGGATGCTAAGTCCGGCCGCATTAATATCGATGAAGTCGCAACGCTAGCCCGTAAGGAAAAGCCGAAACTGATCATGGCTGGCGCTAGCGCATATTCCAGAGAAATTGACTATAAAGCCTTTCGCGAAATTGCGGACAAAGTAAATGCCTACTTGGTCGCAGACATGGCCCATCCCGCTGGTTTGATTGCCACTGGCTTCCTTCAGAGTCCGTTGCCGCACTGCCATTTTGTGACTACTACCACCCACAAAACTCTGCGCGGCCCGCGCGGCGGCATGGTACTGATTGGAAAGGACTCCGAAAATGATTTGGGTCTGAAAACACCAAAAGGCCGAACCAAGACCTGGGCGGAAATTCTTGATTCCAACGTTTTTCCCGGCTTTCAGGGCGGCCCGCTAATGCACGTTATCGCTGCCAAAGCCGTGGCTTTTAAGGAAGCTTTAGAACCGAGTTTCAAAGAATATTCTCGACAGGTGATTCGCAATGCAGAGGCTTTGGCCAATAAGCTGATGGACCTTGGATATAATATCGTTTCTGGAGGCACCGACACACATCTTTTGCTGGTGGATCTACGGAACAAGAAAATCACCGGCAAGGAGGCAGAAGAAACGTTGGAAAGCGCCGGCATCACCGTGAACAAAAATATGGTACCGTTTGACACGCAAAGTCCGTTTGTGACCAGCGGTATACGCATTGGAACTCCGGCGCTCACGACGCGCGGCATGAAAGAAAGCGAAATGGAAGAAGTTGCTTTTTTGATCGACAAGATTCTCTCCGATCGCGACAACGAAGCCGTACTGAAACTGGTGAAGGAACAAGTGGCCGACCTCTGCTCGCGATTTCCACTTTATCAGGAATTACTGCAAGACAATTAGTCTATGCGATGCCCATTCTGTAAATTTGAAGACAGCAAAGTCATTGATTCGCGTTCCAGCAGTGATGGGCGGATTGTTCGAAGGCGGCGCGAGTGCCTCAAATGCCAGCGAAGATTTACTACGAAAGAGTACGTTGAGGAATCTTCGCTGATGGTTGTGAAGGTCGACGGGAGAAGAGAGATTTACGATCGCGACAAACTCAAGCGCAGCATCCAGATAGCCTGCAAGAAGCGCCAGGTTTCAACGTCAAAAATCGATTCTGTCGTCAACAAAATCGAGGGGATTTTGCGCGACCGCTTTCAGGACGAAGTGCCCTCGCGCGAGATCGGGGAATTGGTTATCGATTATTTGCGCAACCTTGATGAGGTTGCTTATGTCCGCTTCGCTTCTGTATATCGTAATTTTCAGGACAAAGAAGAATTCTTGAACGAGCTGGAAGGGCTCAAGAATAACAAGAAAACTGCGATTTGAAATAAAAATCTTTGTCGACCTTTTTGAGCAGATAGTTTTTGTCTCTTTTTGAGGGGGGCACTATCTGCTCTTTTATTCAAAAGAAAACATAAAAGCTTTTATGAATGGAAACGTTCGAGACCAGGAGATGCCATTCCTTGAGCACCTTGAGGAACTGCGCTGGCGGCTGATAAAATCCATCGCGGCAATCATCTTCTTTGGCCTGGCGGCCTATTTTTTTTCTGACATAATCCTCGCGCTGCTGCTGCGACCTTATAATGAGGCAGTTTCTGCGCTCAACAATGGGGAGTCCAAGAAACTGATCTTTTTGACGCCGACCGGCGGATTCATGATTCACCTCAAGCTATCTATTTTCGCCGGATTGATTCTGGCGATTCCGGTAGTTTTTTATCAGCTCTGGCAATTTGTGGTACCGGGCTTGTTCGAAAAAGAGCGGCGATACGTCCCGATAGTTGCCTTCTTTTCCACCATTTGTTTTTTGTCTGGCGCCTTGTTTTGTTATTTTTTTGTTCTCCCGTATGGATTGAGTTTTTTGTTGGGATATGAAACTGCCGATCTGGTTGCGACCATTTCGGTAAATGAGTATCTTGAGTTTGTCAGCATGATGATTCTGGTGTTTGGCCTGGTCTTCGAGCTTCCCATTCTATCTTATTTTTTAACGCGTATTGGATTTTTGACCCCTGCGTTTATGCGCCACTATCGCCGTCATGGCATCGTTGTCATGTTTATCATCGCCGCCATTCTGACTCCTCCCGATGTGTTCTCGCAATTATTATTAGCAGGTCCGTTGCTTGTTCTTTATGAACTCAGCATTTTGGTTTCGAAGCTGGCACAAAGGAAGAGACGCCACACAGTCAATCATAGTGAGTAAAGTAATCACAGATCCGAGCGAAGAAATAATAGGGCGAAACGAGAAAAAAATGGCGATTAAACCGGACAAATGGATCAAGAAAATGGCAATGGAGCAGGATATGATTCAACCTTTTGTTGAATCGCAAGTACGCAAGGGTGTGATCTCCTACGGATTATCCTCCTATGGTTACGACGTAAGAATTGCTGACGAATACAAGATTTTTACCAACCTCAATTCGACGATTGTCGATCCGAAGGATTTCGATCCTAAGTCGTTTGTAGATTTCAAAGGCGCGATGTGCATGATTCCACCCAACTCGTTTGCATTAGGCCGAACGATAGAGTATTTCAAAATTCCCCGCAATGTTATGACTATTTGCGTTGGGAAGTCCACTTATGCGCGCTGTGGAATCATTACGAACGTCACTCCACTGGAGCCGGGCTGGGAGGGCCATGTGACGTTGGAAATCTCGAATACCACCCCGTTGCCCGCGCGGATTTACTCCGGGGAAGGGATCGCGCAGATTTTGTTTTTTGAAAGCGATGAAGAATGCCTTGTCTCGTATGCTGATAAAAAGGGCAAATATCAATCACAACTTGGAGTTACTTTACCCAAAGTCTAAATTATGAGTAATCTAAATGGTCATGCCGATTTACATCTACATACAAATCGTTCTGACGGTCACTATTCGCCTAAAGAGTTGATCGATTTAGTGCGCTCCCACAGTCTGCGTGCAGTGGCTCTCGTGGATCACGATGATATCAGCGGCGTTCAGGAGGCGATCGATTATGCGTCTCAGTTTGGCATTGAGGTTATCAGCGGGGTCGAGTTGAGCGTCAATTATCTCCATTACGATTTGCACATTCTGGCCTACTGCTTCGATCACCAGAATTTGCAACTGGTCGATCATTTGAAAATGATTCGTGTGGAGAGGTTGAAGCGGGCGCGCAAAATCGTTGAGAAGCTTAACAAGATGGGGATACCGATTTCTTTCGATTCGGTGATGAGAAAAGCCGGAGCGGGATCGGTCGGCCGCCCGCATATTGCCAGCGTCTTGCTTGATGAAGGGCACGTTTATTCTTTTCAAGATGCATTCAATCGCTTTTTAGGAGACGGCAAACCTGCCAACATCGACAAATACCGACTCGATATCCAAACCACGATCGGGATCGTCCGTACCGCTGGCGGCATTTGTTCCATCGCCCATCCCGGGTTGCAGCTTGGTCAAGAAGATTTGCTGTTTTTGATTAAGGCGGGAGTCCAGGGCATCGAGGTCATCCATCCCGCACATGGCGAGGAGCAGGTGCGCAGTTATCGTCAGTTGGCGCAAACCTACGGCTTGGTTGAAACCGGTGGCTCAGATTTTCACGGCGGGAAAAAGGGCGACGAAGTCTTAGGAAAATATTTTATTCCGTACCCCGCCGTGGAGAGATTAAAAGAATCTGCCCGGCTCCTTGGTTACAGTCAAAACGTTTGAGTATGATTATTAAACAACTGGCAGTAGGCGTATTTGCTGAAAATTGTTACGTCGTTGGTTGCGAGAAGACACGCGAAGGCGTTGTCATTGATCCCGGCGATGAGATTGGCAGAATTCTCCGGGCAATCCAAAAGCATAGCCTCAAAATACAACATATCCTTCTGACCCATGCTCATATCGATCACGTGAAGGAAGCACAGGCCATCAAGGCACAGCTGAACGTTCCACTATATATGCACCGCGCCGATCAGTTACTTCTCGATAACATGCTGGCGCAAGCCGCTGCGTTTGGTTTAGCCACTTCGGGAATACCGATTGTAGATCATTATTTCGAAGAAGGTGAGACCATAGAATTCGGAGAGCATATTTTCAATGTTGTTCATACGCCGGGCCATTCGCCAGGGAGTGTCTCTTTTATCGCACCGCGTGTCGCGTTCGTCGGCGATGTACTGTTTGCCGGCTCGATCGGGCGTACGGATTTGCCGGGCGGCGATTTTGCGACTCTAATCGACTCTATCAAATCTAAACTTTTTTCCCTTGGGGATAATACTATGGTGTATCCCGGCCACGGCCCCGCAACCACTATCGGTGATGAACGCCGTACTAATCCGTTCATGATGTAGAGAATTAACCCAGACAGAATTTGGAAAAAGCAGCTATGGACACGCAAATAAATTTAGAAGACATAAGAAAGGATTCACAAGTACAGGCATATATCGACCGTGCCGATGAGTATCTGGCTGTCATTGGCTACACGGAGCACGGAACTCGCCACTGCAGTCTCGTTGCAAAAGTCGCTCGGGATATTTTGCTGAAGCTCGACCGACCTGCGCGCGAGGCTGAATTATCGGCTATTTCCGGTTATCTTCACGATATTGGCAATGTTTTTAATCGCATCAATCACGCCTACACCGGAGCGGTTCTGGCGCATACCCTGCTTAAGGATATGGGCATGAATCCGCGCGAAATCACCGCAATCGTGGCGGCAATCGGCAGCCACGATGATAACGGCTTCGAGCCGATCAGCAGCATTAGCGCGGGATTGATTATCGCCGATAAGTCAGATGTGCATCGCTCACGAGTTCGCAACCCGGACATGATCAAATTCGATATTCACGATCGTGTGAATTACGCGGTCAACAAGTCATATTTGCAGGTTGATCCCGAAAACAAGACCATCACGCTTTTTCTCACCATCGACGTTAAAATTGCATCGGTGATGGAGTATTTCGAGATCTTTCTCAATCGCATGCTGTACTGCAAACGCGCCGCGAATTTTTTGGGCTGCCAATTCAGATTGGTTGTAAATGACAACCCACTTTTGTAACAACCGGGTCATGCAGGAATATGAAGTAGGTACATATGAAGTAGTTGCGAAGAAAAAAATCTTGCAAATTATTGATTTTTTTTTTATAATAGCTCAATTTTGTGATTAAAAATGGATAGTCATTATCCTTTTTTAATTGTTCTTTGACAATTTCATTATTGCCTCGAATCCTTATCTAACCAACTTGATTCTTAAATCGAGTTTCAAACGATTTTTTGAATAGGAGTACAAAAACTATATATGAGAAAGGAAATCATCATCAATTCCTCGATTGGTGAGACAAGGATTGCTATTGTAGAGGATGGCAAGTTGGCAGAGCTTTTTGTTGAGCAACCCGAAAACGAGAGAATGGTCGGGGATATTTACCTCGGCAAGGTGGTCAATGTCGTAAAAGGCATGCACGCAGCTTTTGTCGATATCGGACATGACCAGGACGCTTTTCTGCATTTTTCAGACATTGGCGAAACACTGACCGAGTACAGGTCATTCATTGATATAGACAGCACCTACGAGAATTCCAAATCAAAATCCGAACGCCCCATTCCGAGAGAGGGACAGGAAATATTAGTTCAGGTCATTAAGGAACCCATCAGCCGAAAGGGAGCTCGCGTTTCCAGCGAACTATCGTTTCCAGGGAGATTCATCGTTCTTGTTCCAAACTCCGATGTCGTAGGAGTTTCAAAAAAAATTGACAGCATCAAAGAGAAAAAACAGCTCAAAGGCCTCATCCGGGCGATTAAGCCCAACGGTTTTGGATTAATTGCGCGAACTGTAGCCGAACAAAAAAATGAAGATGCTCTCCGGGCTGATTTGGAAAACCTGCTAAAAAAATGGAAGAAAATTGAGAAAAAGTTGAAGCAGGTTGCCCCACCTGCGCTGATTTACAAGGACGCTGCAATGGCATCAAGCGTGATTCGCGATCTCTTCACAAATGATGTCACCCGGGTCGTTATTGATTCCAAAAAGCTCTACCGTGAAATTTTAGCCTACCTCGAAGACGTAGCGCCAACCCTTGCACATCGAGTTGAGTATTTCAAAAGCCAGAAACCGATATTCGATGTTTTTGGAATAGAAAGCGAGATCGACAAAAGTCTTGCGCGAAAAATTTGGACGCCCAGTGGAGGATACATCATCGTCGATCACACTGAGGCTATGGTTGTAATCGACGTCAACAGCGGTAAGTATATCAGGGGAAAGGAACCGGAGGAGACCACACTAAAAATTAATCTCGAGGCAGCGAAAGAGGTCGCCCGTCAGTTGCGTTTGCGCGATCTTGGCGGTCTAATCGTCATAGATTTCATCGATATGACTGATTCGAATAATAAGCGACGTTTGTATGAGGAGTTTCGGCGTGAGCTGAGAAAAGATCGGGCGCAGTCCAGCATTCTGCCTATCAGCGATTTTGGCTTGATCGAAATGACGCGCGAGCGAATTCGCCCCAGCTTGCTTTATACATTCAGCGAACCCTGCCCGACTTGCGATGGGATCGGGCGCGTCATCTCAAAAAGTACAGTGTTAACTAAAATTGAACGGTGGATCAAACGATTTAAAACAGAACGAAGTGAGTGGTCGCTCAAATTGGCAGTGCATTCATCCATTGCGGATTACATTACAGACGGCTTTATCAGCAAAATCAGGAAGCTGATGTGGAAATATCGAGTCAAAATCGAAGTCGTGAAGGATGATGGGTTGCGCACTGACCAATTTAAAATGATGTTGAAAAAAGATCAGACCGATGTAACCGATCAATTCTTATCATAAATTTTTAACATACCTAGCACGGAGGAACCAAAAGCATGTACGCAATTGTTGACATAGCCGGCCAGCAGTTTAGAGTAAGCAAAGATCAAAAATTGCTGGTTCCAAAAATCCAGGGTAAAGAAAACGATGAGGTGCAGCTGGACAAAGTTCTGTTATTGGCCGATAAGGGCAAAGTCACTGTCGGCATGCCTGTGATCGAAGGCGCCAGCGTTAAAGCGAAAATTTTAGGATTTGAGCGCGGCAAGAAAATTTTGGTTTACAAAAAGAAACGCCGCAAAGGCTACGAAGTGAAGAACGGCCATCGCCAGGATCTTACTTCGATCATGATTAAAAGCATTAAGGCCAAGAGTTCCGCAAAGGAGGAGAAGTAAACATGGCTCATAAAAAAGGTGTCGGCAGTTCCAAGAACGGTCGTGACAGCAATCCCCAGTTTCTCGGGGTCAAGCGTTTTGATGGGCAGTTGGTCAGCGCTGGTAGCATTTTGGTGCGGCAGCGCGGTACACGCATTCAGCCCGGTGACAATGTGGGCGTTGGGCGGGACGATACGCTGTTTGCGCTTAGTGATGGCGTCGTGAAGTTTGAACGGAGCGGTCGCTACAAGAAAAAGGTTAGCATTTTAGCGAAAGCTTAACGGCTTTTGGAGCGCACAAAGGGCATAACTGAAAAGCGGCGACGAGCCGCTTTTTTTGTTCTAACCCATTAAATTTTAAGAAGGAATTTCCTTTCTTTACAAAAATTATGCCACCTCCGGAGTTTGGTCTTGACAATGCCGGCTAATTGTTTTATATTAGCGCTGTCCGTTTCAACCGCTCGACTGTTATGGCCATAACCATTGAACATGTAGAAAAGGTCGCTATCCTTGCAAAGCTTTCATTTGATAAAACGCAAATGCAAAAGCTCACTAAAGAGCTCGACCAAATTGTGAGTTATGTTGAGAAGTTGAATGAACTAAAGACAGATGAGATTGCACCTACTTCTCATATGATCGAGTTGAGGAATGTATTTCGAGAAGATAGGGCGCAGTCGTGGCTGTCTCAGGAAGAAGCGTTAAAGAGCGCTCCGCACGCAAAGGATGGCTATCTCAGCATTCCAAAAGTCATGGGATAACCTCGAAACCGGGAACAAGAATTTCAAGTGCTCAACAGCTAACGTGGCCGTTAACGAACAAACAAGGTATATCTTCATCACTGGGGGTGTGGTCTCATCCCTAGGCAAGGGAATTGCTTCAGCCTCAATAGGACTCATTCTCAAATCCCGCGGACTCAAATTAACCATCCTAAAACTCGATCCTTATCTCAACGTCGATCCGGGAACTTTAAGCCCCTACCAGCACGGCGAAGTTTACGTTACCAACGATGGCGCAGAAACAGATCTCGATCTCGGCCATTATGAGCGCTTCATCGATGAGGACATGACTCAGAAGAACAACGCCACAACCGGGCAAATCTACTATACCGTAATCAGCAAGGAGCGTCGCGGCGATTACTTAGGCAAAACCGTGCAGGTAATTCCGCATATTACTGACGAGATTAAAAATCGCATTCACCAAGCCGGTCGTGACGACCTGATTTACGATTGTGTGATCGTGGAAGTGGGAGGTACCGTTGGGGATATCGAAAGTCTGCCGTTTTTGGAGGCGATTCGGCAATTGTGTCTCGAGGTTGGCCACGCCAATTCTTTGAACATTCATTTGACGCTGGTACCATACATCAAAGCAGCGGGCGAATTCAAAACCAAACCCACTCAGCACTCGGTGATGCGACTGCGCGAAATCGGAATTCAACCGGACATTCTGCTCTGCCGTTGTGAGTCTCATCTCGACGATTCTTCGCGAGAAAAGATTGGTTTGTTCTGCAACGTGCCCAAGAACTCGGTGATCGAGGCACGGGATGTTTCGACTATATATGAAGTGCCATTGATTTTTGAAGAGGGCGGCGTCGGCGATATCATCGCCCAAAAACTTCTTTTAAAGACTCGCAATCCTGATCTCTCTCACTGGCAGGTTTTTGTGGAGAAAGTCCGAAATCCTGCACATCAAGTCAAAATTGCGATTGCGGGAAAGTACGTTGATCTGATCGATTCCTACAAGAGCATCGTCGAGTCGTTTGTTCATGCTGGCGTGGCCAACGACGCCCGTGTTGAATTAGAATGGATCGATTCCGAGGAAATCGAAAAGAGTGGCGCCGAGCCGTTGTTGAGAGATGTTTCAGGGCTGCTCATTCCGGGCGGATTCGGGCATCGAGGGATAGAAGGCAAGGTGTTGGCGGCCAAATGCGCGCGGGAAAAACACTTACCGTTTTTCGGTATTTGCCTCGGAATGCAATGCGCAATTATAGAGTTTGCCCGCAATGTTTGTGGGCTTAACAACGCGAATGGCTCGGAGTTTTCACCGGATACCAGGTATCCCGTGGTTGATCTGATGGAGGAGCAGAAAAATGTCCATAACCTCGGCGGCACCATGCGGCTCGGGGCATACGAGTGCCGTCTCAAGCCTGGAAGCATGATCTCAAAAATCTACAAAAAAGATCATATTAGCGAGCGGCATCGTCATCGCTACGAGATCAATAATCTCTATGTTGGAGAGATCGAAAAAAAGGGTATGTGGGCCACGGGCATCAACCCAAGAATGGAACTTGTGGAGGCCATCGAGTTGAGTGGGCATCCCTGGTTCATCGGAGTGCAATTTCATCCGGAGTTGAAGTCGCGCGTCCTTAACCCGCATCCGCTTTTCAAGGATTTTGTGCGGGCGGCGCTGACTTACCAAAACGAGCATGCCCAAAAAATGAAATAGCCTGAATAATTCAGTAACCGCAAAGACGCAAAGTTCGGGAAAATAAAAATTAAAATAGAAGGCAATAGCAAGTAAATTTGCAAATACTCCAAAGAACTCGATGAAACCAACGTTCCTAATCTGTTGTGCGTTTTTAGCGCCTTTGGGTGAAAACTTTATTAATAATGCAAGATAGATGAATGAGGCGATTCAAACACACTTTTTCGTTTTTGATTGTGTTGTTACTAAGCTGCCAGTCCAAACAGGAGCTGGCATCCAACCCATCCGAACTGCCAGACGAGCCGGACCAGGAAAGCTGGAACGCTCATATAACCACTTCCACCAACGGCAAAGTGGCGTCGAAAATTAGTTACGGCCACCTGCGGAAGTACTCCAAAAAAAGAACTGTGTATTTAACCGAAGGGGTTGAGATCGATTTCTATGATGCGAATGGCCGGCACGCCTCGAAAGTGAATTGCGATGAGGCGATATTGAATGAAGCAAATAACAACGCTGAGTTGATGGGCAACGTGGTGTTCTTCTCCGACAAAGGTTTGAATGTCAGCACCACCAAGCTTAATTGGCATGAGCAGGAGAGCAAGGTAACCTCCAGCGAGTTGGTGCGAGTCATCACCGCTGAAAAAGATACCATATTCGGAGTGGGGTTCGAATCAGAGCAGTCGCTTGAAAAGTGGACCATTCTCAAACCCTGGGGCGTAACTCAAAAGAAGCTGAATCTGAAGCTGACTGAGTCAACGGGTGACAGCTTGGATGCGAAGAAGTGAATTTTAATTGGTTCTTTGTAATAAGCCTTTCGGCAACGGTGCTGGTGATCCAGGAAAGTGGCGAGCGCTTGCGGCTGATCCACGCCGATGTGCTGAAGCGCGAAATCATCGCAGGCAAGGCCCATCAAATTCTGCGGGGCAACGTCGAATTTCAGCAGGGGAAAACCAACATCCGCTGCGAGCTGGCGACGCAAGTCTTTGAGCAAGATCCGTCGGCGTTGATCGGAAGGGTGAAAATAGTTGACGAGAAACGCCAGCTTTACGCAGACACGGTTTATTTTTATGAGAAGCAGAGCAAACAAATTGCGCTTGGTCATGTAACCAGCATCACTGAGTCGGACACCACAACTGCGGAACGCATCAGCTATTTTGAAAATGAGGACAAAGTCGTTTCAGAAAACAACGTGCGTATTTCCAACTTCAAAGAGCGAACGATTGCTACCGGTGGTTATGCCGAGTATTATCGTGAAACGAAATACGGAAAAATTTTAATGAACCCGGTGTGGACGAAATTGGATAGTTTGGGAAAAGCCACGATGACCATCAGCGGCGATACCATGGAGGTTTTCGAAAGCGGCAAACGAACCCTGGTTCGAGGCAATGTTAAAATACGACAGAATGAAACCGATGCCACCTGTGGCAGAGTCGAGCAATTCAAAGAAGACAAGAAAGCGGTGTTGACGAAGCAGCCGTTGGTGATTCATTCCAATCAGCACATCAGCGGCGATACGCTCGTGCTCTACCTCGAAGATTCCCAGCTAAGACGAGCATTTGTAACTGGCAGCGCCCTCGCCACCTCCGAAGCAGATACCCTGAACAAAGGCAGCTGGGTCAACAAGCTGACCGGGCAAAAGATGAACTTCTATTTTAATAATAAGAAACTGGATCGCGCGGTGATCGAGAATCAGGCTAGCAGCCTTTATCATGTGATTGAAAACAAGCAGTACAAGGGAATCAACGAGGTCAGCGGCGATCGCATTGAAGTTTATTTAAAGGACGGTGCGGTGCAACGGGTGAAGGTTACCAGCAACCCCGAGTTTTCCAACGGAAAGTATTCGCCACCCAAAAGTTAACCCGGAATTGAATTCGGACATGCTCAAGACAGATGGTCTCGTTAAGATTTACAAGAGGCGCAGGGTTGTCGATGGCGTCAGCATTAACGTCGAGCGAGGTGAAATCGTAGGGCTGTTGGGCCCGAATGGTGCGGGCAAAACCACGACGTTTCACATGATTACCGGCATGATACGTCCACACAGCGGCCGGATTTTTTTAGGCGATCACGATATTACCAGCCTCCCCATGTACAAACGAGCGCGGCTGGGAATTGGTTATCTTTCACAGGAACCATCTATTTTTCGCAGGCTGACGGTCGAGCAAAATATTTCTGCAATCCTCGAGACGCTGATTTTGTCGAAAGCAGAGCGCGGTCAACACTTGCAGTCTTTGCTTGAGGAGCTCAATCTCACTCGTCTCGCCAAGCAGAAGGCCTACAGTCTTTCCGGCGGTGAACGTCGGCGGGTTGAGATCACGCGGGCGCTGGTGGTCAATCCTAAGTTCATCTTGCTTGACGAGCCGTTCGTGGGCGTCGATCCCATAGCAGTCGAGGAAATTCAAAACATCGTACAGCGGTTGAAAGCGCGGGGCATCGGCGTGTTGATTACCGATCACAACGTGCATGAAACGCTGTCGATCACCGATCGCGCCTACTTGCTTTACGATGGCGTCATCCTCAAGTCTGGGACGGCGAATTTTCTGGCCGCGGATCCGTCGGCATTAAAATTATACTTTGGCGAGAAATTTAAATTGAATCGATAGAAGATTTTTCTATATTACGAGTTAGGAGGCCCCGCAACTCATAACGCGGGATTTGAGTCATGCCCAATTTAGTACAAAGACTGAGTCTGCAGTTAAAACAATCTCCGCAGCAGGTCCTGCTGTCATCACTTTTGCAACTACCGATCTTGAGTCTCGAGCAGAAGATTAAAATGGAGTTGGAGATGAATCCGCTGCTGGAACTCGATGAAGCTCTGGAAGAGGAAATGGCTGAGGAGATGGAAGAAACTCCGGAAATGAAATTGGAAGCTGACTCCAATGACAAGAATAGCGACGGCGAGGCCGAGAAATCAGAAGATGCCATAGATGATTTTGAGAAAGAGGAGGTGGACTGGGACAGCATTCTGAACGACGAAGACAACTACGAATTCAAGCTGCCTAGAGAAGACAACTCCGAAGTTTTCGAGCGTCCGGAAGTGGCGCAGACTACTCTCCCCGAGCATCTGATGAATCAGCTCCACTTTACCAACCTTTCCGAAAAAGAAATGGTGATTGGCGAGTACATCATCTGGAGCATCAACGAAGACGGCTATTTGAACTATACCGTGGAAAACATCGCTGAGAATCTCGATGTTGAAAAAGAAGTCGTGGAGAAAGTTTTGAAAGTGATCCAGCGCTTCGAGCCGACCGGCATCGGCGCTCGCTCGCTGCAGGAGTGTTTGCTCATTCAAATGGTGGAGAAGTTTCCCGAAAATAAAATCGCTATTGAAATTCTCAAAGAAAGTTTTGATGATTTCACCAACAAGCGTTACGAGAAGATCGCCAAGAAAATGAACATCACCCTCGATGACATTCGCTTAGCCATCGAGGAAATCACCAAGCTCAATCCCAAGCCCGGCGAAGGCTATGTGCTCTTCCATCAAAACGTGATCGTGCCGGACCTGGTCGTGGAGCGCGATGACGACAACGGTTTCCGCGTCCACATGAACGATTGGAACATCCCGCATCTCCGCATCAACAATTCCTATAAAAAGCTGTTGCTGGACAAAAAAACTTCTACCAAAGAAACGCGCGACTATATACGTCAAAGTTTAGAATCAGCGCGCTGGCTCATCAACTCCATTCACCAGCGCCGCGCCACCATTTTGAAAGTCATGGAAACCATCGTTGAAAAGCAGCGCGACTTTTTCGAGCTTGGCAAGGAACATTTGAAGCCGATGATCCTCAAAGACATCGCCGATGAGATCGGAATGGACATTTCCACCATCAGCCGTGTGACCAACGGCAAATATGTCCAGACTGAGTACGGCGTTTTCGAGCTGAAGTACTTTTTCAGCGAGCGCATCAAAAGCGACGTAGGCGAAGATGTTTCCAACAAAACGATCAAGGCTTTAATAAAAGAGATCATCGAGAAAGAAGACCCCAACAAACCACTGAACGACCAGCGCATCGCGGTGATGTTAAAGGCCAAAAGTTTTAACGTAGCCCGGCGCACCGTGGCCAAATACCGCGAGCAGATGATGATTCCGGTTTCCCGCTTGCGCAGAAAAATCTAATCTCTCCCATTCATGAAACTTATCAAAAGCACCACGATTTTAGGAGTCCGCCACAAAGGCAATAACGCCATGGGCGGCGACGGACAGGTTACTTTCGGCGACGCCGTTCTCAAAATGAAAGCAAAAAAAATCCGCAAAATTTATAACGATGCCGTACTGGCGGGATTCGCTGGCGCCTCCGCCGACGCCTTTACGCTTTTCGAAAAATTTGAGGCGCGGCTGGAGCAGTACAGTGGCAACCTCAGCCGCGCGGCAGTCGAACTGGCAAAGGAATGGCGCTCCGATCGCTTTCTGCGCCGGCTGGAAGCGCAGCTCATTGTGATGGACAAAAAGAGCATGTTTCTCATTTCCGGCACCGGCGATGTAATCGAACCCGATGACAACATCATCGCCATTGGCTCGGGTGGCGGTTATGCCATGGCGGCAGCCGGCGCGTTGGCGCAATTTTCGAATTTACCGGCGAAGGGGATTGTCGAAGAATCGCTCAAAATCGCTGCGAGGATTTGCATTTACACGAATCTCGATCTGACTATCGAAGAATTGTAATCACACAGGAAATGGAATGTTAGATATTAAAGAATTCACCCCACGACAGATCGTTCAGGAATTGGATAAATACGTCATCGGACAGGGCAAGGCGAAGAAGTCCGTCGCCATTGCGCTGCGCAATCGCTGGCGGCGCTTACAGGTTGGAGAAGATTTGCGCGATGAAATTTATCCGAACAACATTATCCTTATTGGGCCCACCGGCGTGGGCAAGACTGAGATTGCACGGCGCCTGGCAAAACTCGCCAATGCGCCGTTCATTAAAGTAGAAGCTTCGAAGTTTACGGAGGTGGGCTACGTCGGCCGCGATGTCGAATCCATCATCCGCGACCTGGTAGACCTGGCGGTGTCGATGGTGAAATCCGAGAGGACGAATGAAGTTCAGGAGCTGGCCGAGCGTCACGCACAGGAGCGATTGTTGGAATTGTTGCTGCCGCCGCGTCCGAAAGCCAAGAAGTTGGCTGAGGGAGATAACTCGAATTCCGATGAAGCTGAGGAGCGTCATAAACGTACTCGCGAGAAGCTAAAGAAGCAGCTTGAAAGTAGCGAGCTGGAAGACCGTATGGTGGAATTGGATGTGACTGCCGAGCAATTTCCGCTAATGCAGATCATATCACCGATGGGTGTGGAAGAAATGGGCGTCAATCTGCAGGATATTTTCGGTGGCATGATGCCGAAAAAAACTAAGCGCCGAAAAATGAAAATCTCCGAAGCCCGCAAACACCTGACTCTCGAGGAAGCGCAAAAGCTCATCGATATGGAGCAGGTGGTGCAGGATGCCATTCACCGCGCCCAGAACTCCGGTATCGTGTTTTTGGACGAGATCGATAAAATCGCCGGCGAGGATCACAGCGCCGGTCCCGATGTTTCCCGCGAAGGTGTACAGCGGGACTTGTTGCCGGTGGTGGAGGGTACGAGTGTGTTCACAAAGTACGGAATGGTGAAAACGGATCACGTATTGTTCATCGCTTCGGGCGCCTTTCACGTTTCAAAGCCGTCAGATTTAATACCGGAATTGCAGGGGCGATTTCCCATTCGCGTGGAATTGGAGAAACTCACCGCAGCGGATTTCATTCGCATTCTCACCGAACCGGAAAACGCCCTCATCAAGCAGTACATCGCGCTGTTGCGCACGGAGGGGGTGACGCTGGAATTCACAAACGACGCCATCGAGGAGATCGCTGACATTGCCAGTCAGGTCAACAACCGAACCGAGAATATTGGCGCGCGGCGGTTGCACACCGTTCTGAATGCGCTGCTCGAGGATTTTCTGTTTCAGGTTCCGGACAAGAAAATGAAAAACGTCAAAATCACCCGTGAGATTGTACGCAAGACGTTGAGGAATATTGTGGAAGATGAGGATTTGAGCCGGTATATTTTGTAGTTCAATGTTAGGCCAATGGGTAATGAGAAAATATGCCTTGTGTCAGCCAATTCTTTGGTATCGCCATATACATGTATTACAATGAACATTTGCCCCCTCATTTTCACGCAGAAT
>Ga0247727_10003029_pt1 | contig 37719 bp, 31 predicted proteins | sample WisWelCaveWW1625_FD_202498 | JGI IMG/M metagenome (GOLD analysis project Ga0247727, IMG submission 202498) | Biofilm microbial communities from Wishing Well Cave, Virginia, United States - WW16-25 | ecosystem: Environmental > Aquatic > Deep subsurface > Groundwater > Cave microbial mat | place...
CCTGCCGCGGACAGCCGGAGCCGGCACAGGACGATGGGGAGGTTGTCCTTCGGATTGGGCCATTCGAGGTCCAGCCGCCCACCGGATCGAATGAGCAGCTCTTTTCGACGTTCCACGGCCTCGAGGCTGACTTTCCGCCTCAGGGCGGCTCGGGTGTCGCTGTCCAACGGCTCCGCGGGAGCCATTCGCCCGACTCGCCGGAGGAGATCTGAGAAGTCCTCGTGCCCGCAACCCTCGAATCCGCGCGCCCAAGCTGACTTCGCCCAGAAGATTGCGCCGCCCGCGAGGAGATGGAAAAGAGATCGCCGCTGCATCGCCCTACCTCCTTCACCCTGCTGCCCTCTGGCACGGCGCGCGGGGCAGCCCCCTCCCTGCTGAAGGCCGTTAGCCTCTCCCCGCGATGGCTCTATCTTTGGGTAGACGGCATCGGGAACCGGACCGAACGCCTCACGCCCGGGCCGTGATCCGACAAACGGATCTCACCAATCCAAGAGCTTGCGGGCGAGTTCCTCGGAGGAACAAGAGCTCGGCGCCGCGCCGACCGTGCCACAGGATCGCCGTGCTAGGATTCCGCGTCCTCACCTCCGAAACGCCGCCCGCATGGAAGTCCCCGGCTACCGCATCCACGACGAGCTGGCGCGTGACACGCACTACGTCGTGTGCCGCGGCGAGACACACGACGCCGCCCCGGTCCTGCTGAAGCTCCCGCTCTCGCCCTCTCCGCATCCCGCCGCGATCGCTTCGCTGCGGCGGGAGCACGAGCTCATGACCGCGCTCGATCTCGACGGCGTTCCCCGGCCACGCGCTTTCGAGCCGCAGGGTGCCCTGATCCTGGAAGACATCGGCGCTACGTCGCTGCGAGCCGTGCTGCGCTCCGGGCCGGCCACGCTCGACGACTTCTTCTGGATCGCGCTCGAGCTCGCGCGAACGGTGGGCGAGCTACACCGGCGGCGCCTGATCCACAAGGGCCTGAGTCCCGAGAGCGTGCTGGTCGAGCCGAAGCGCCGGCACGTGCAGGTATTCGATTTCAGCCTCGCGTCGCGCCTGCCGCAGGAGACCCAGGCCGCGAGCCCCCCCCAGCTCCTGCCCGGACGACTGAGTTACATGTCGCCCGAGCAGACGGGCCGGATGAACCGGGTGGTGGACTACCGGACCGACCTCTACTCGCTCGGGGTCCTGCTCTACGAGATGCTCACGGGCCGGCCGCCCTACCACTCCGACGATCCGCTGGAGCTGGTGCATGGCCACATCGCCAAGGCAGCCCCCGCCCCCGCGGAGCTGGTCCCCGGCGTCCCCGAGGTGCTCTCCGAGATCGTGATGAAGCTGCTCTCGAAGACACCGGAGGGGCGGTACCAGAGCGCCTGGGGACTCCGCGCGGACCTCGAGCGCTGCGCGAGGGAGTGGACGGCGAAGGGCAGGATCGACCGTTTCCCGCCCGGCGAGCAGGACGTTCCCGACGCCTTCACGATCCCCCAGCATCTCTACGGCCGGGAGGCCGAGATCCGCGTTCTGCTGGACGCCTTCGAGCGGGCGTGCGCCGGCCGGGCCGCCCTGCTGCTGGTCGCGGGGTACTCAGGGATCGGCAAGACCTCGCTCGTGAACGAGGTCCACAAGCCGATCGTCCGCCTGAAGGGACGCTTCGTCTCGGGGAAGTTCGACCAGCTCGAACGGCGCACGCCCTACGCGGCCCTGCTTCAGGCGTTGCGTGGGCTGGTGCGTCACGTCCTCGCGGAGAGCGAGCCGCGGATCGCGGCGCTGCGGGAGCGGCTCGCCGTCGCCCTCGGCCTGAACGCGAGCGTCGTGGCCGCCGTGATCCCGGAGCTCGAGCTGCTGCTCGGCCCGCAGCCGCCGGCTCCGCCTTTGTCTCCGGCCGAGGCCCAGAACCGCTTCAACTACGCGTTCGAGAGCTTCCTCTCCGTCTTCGCGCGGCCGGAGCATCCGCTGGTGGTCTTCCTCGACGACCTGCAGTGGGCGGATTCCGCGACGACCCAGCTTCTGGCGCGGCTGCTCACGAACCCGGCGGTGCGCGACCTGTTCGTGATCGGCGCGTACCGGGACAACGAGGTGGCCCCCGACCACCCCCTGATGAAGGTGCTGGCCGAGATGCAGGAGGCTGGAGCCACCGTGCAGCAGATCGTGCTGCCGCCGCTGCGGCCCGCCGACCTGCAGCAGCTCGTCGCCGACGCGATCCGCGCGGAGGCGCACGCGGCCGAGCCGCTCGCCAGCCTGGTGCTGCGCAAGACCGGCGGGAATCCCTTCTTCGTCGCGCAGTTCCTGAAGGCGCTCCACGCGGACGGCCTGCTGGCCTTCGATCCCGCCGCGCGCTCCTGGAGCTTCGATCTCGCCCGGATCGAGGAGGCCCAGATCACCGACAACGTGGTCGACCTCATGACCGGCAAGCTGCGCGGGTTAGCACTTCCGACGCAGGAGGTCGTGACGCTCGCTGCCTGCATCGGTAACCGGTTCTCGCTGGCGGCGCTAGGCGTCGTCCGGCAGAAGAGCCTGCGAGACGTCGCGTCGGAGCTGTGGCCGGCGATCGAGGAAGGCCTCGTGCTGCCCACCACCGAGCGCTACGAGCACTTGATGGCCGCGACCGAGGCGGTCCTCGAAGGCGCGACGCCCGCCTACAAGTTTCTGCACGACCGCGTCCAGCAGGCGGCGTACGCTCTCATCCCCGAGGACCAGCGCAAGTTCGTGCACCTTCGGATCGGCCGGCTGCTGCTGGGTGGCGCCGGGGATCCCCCGGACGAGGGGCTGTTCGAGATCGTCAATCACCTGAACGTAGGGCTGGAGTCGATCGCCGACGAGGCCGAGCGGACGCGGCTCGTGCGTCTCAATCTGCGGGCCGGACAGCGGGCCAAGGAGTCGGCGGCGTTCCAGGCCGCGCTCGAGTACTTCCATGCCGGCCTGCGACTGCTCCCGCAGGACCGCTGGACCTCGCAGTACCCGCTGACGCTCGCCCTCGTCACGCAGGTCGTGGAGTACGCCTACCTGTGCGGGCGCTTCGAGGAGGCGGACCGGAACTTCGAGGTCCTGCTCCGCGAGTCCCGCTCGCCCCTCGAGAAGGCCGAGGCCTACCGGATCCGCGTCATGCAGTGCGACAGCCGGGCGCTCTACGTCGAGGCGGTCGAGGCGGGGCGCCGTGGCCTGGTCCTGCTCGGCGTCGAGCTCCCGGAGGGCGAAGCGGCGACCCAGGCGGGTCTCGATCGGGAGCTCGACCGCGTCCAGCAGGCCCTCGGAACGCGCGGCATCGCTTCTCTCGAACAGCTGCCGGAGATGCAGGACCCCGCGTCGAAGATGGTGGTGACGCTGATGGCGGCGATGTGGGCGTCCGCCTACATCCTCGGTGGCCGGGTGCTCGCGTCGCTTTTGTCCGCCCGGATCGTGAACCTCTCGCTCGAGCGCGGGAACACCGCGGACTCTGCGTATGGATACGCGACCCACGCAATCGCCGTCGGCCCGGTCAGGGGCGACTATCGCTCCGCGTACGAGTGGGGCGCGCTCGCGCTGCGAGTCAACGAGCGGCTCGGCGACCGGAAGGGCCGCGCCCGGGTGGAGCAGCAGTTCAACGCCCACGTCAACCTCTGGCGCCAGCCGCTTTCGACGTGCATACCGCACGCCCGCGAAGCCTGCCGCAGCGGCCTTGAGACCGGGGACTTCACCTACGCCGGCTACGGCGCCTTCACCGAGACCTGGGCCGCGTTCTTCACATCGAACGACCTCGAGCGCTTCGTGCGCGACTACACCCCGACCGTGGCGCTGCTCGAGCGGATCCGCCGGACGAGCCTCGCCTCGGCCCAGCAGCTCTTCCTCGGCTGGGGTCGGGCGCTCCAGGGTCAGACACCGGGCCCGTTGTCTCTGTCTCACGCGGGCTTCGACGAGGCTTCGTACCTCTCGACGTATCGGGCCGACGTGTTCTGCATGGCGTTCTACTACGCCGCGAAGCTCCAGCTCGGCGTGATCTTCGAGGAGCATGGCCTCGCCCTCGAGGCCGCGCGAACGGCAAGGCGCGAGGCCTGGACGGGGGAGGGGACGCTCTGGCCTGTGTTCCAGGGTTTTTGGAGCGGGATCGCGATGGCCTCGCTCGACCCGGCGGCCAGCGATGCGGAGCGGCTCGAGTATCGTAGCGAGCTCGCGCAGACGCGGAACTGGCTGCGGGTCCTGGCCGAGAACTGCCCCGAGAACTTCCGCTGCCTCTTCCTCGTGCTTGCCGCGGAGCTCGAGCGTCTCGAGGGACACGAATCCGAGGCCGCGTTTCTCTACGAGGACGCGATCGGCTACGCGCGGGAGACGCGGAGCCTCCAGCACGAAGCCCTGGCGAGCGAGCGCTGCGCGAAGCTCTGGCTGGGCCGCGGGCGCGACAGCGTCGCGGCCGCCTATCTGGCCGAGGCTCACCGCTGCTACTCGGCTTGGGGTGCTTACGCCAAGGTCCGAGACCTGGAAACGCGGTATCGCGGCCTGCTAGCCGACAAAGGTGCGTCCCATACGTCGCATCTCATCCCGGGCCTGGCTCCCGGGGACCGGGCGGCCGTGTCCCTGGACCTCGCCACGGTGCTGAAGGCCGCTCAAGCGATCGCCGTCGAGATCGAGCTCGACGACCTGCTTCGCAAGCTCATGAAGATCGCGCTCGAGAACGCCGGGGCGGAGCAGGGGGTCTTTCTTCAGGAACGGGACGGGCGCCTGATGGTGGAGGCGGAGGCGTCCTTGAACCCCGAGAAGGTCCGGGTGCGGCCCGGGATCCCCCTGGAGGAGGCCCTGAACCTGTCCCAGGGGGTCGTCCAGTACGTGCTGCGGACCGGCGAGGGCATCGTCCTGGGGGACGCCCGTGCCGACCCGCGCTTCGCCGACGACCCCCACGTGGTCCGGTCGGGAGTGAAGTCCATCCTGTGCGTGCCCGTCGTCCATCACGGCCGGCAACGCGGGATCCTGTACCTCGAGAACAACCTGACCAGCGAGGCATTCACCGAGGCACGCATCGAGATGATGCGCGTGCTCTCGGGCACCGCCGCGATCTCGCTCGAGACGGCGCGGCTCTACGAAGAGATGAAGCACGAGGTCGCGCGCCGCCGGCAGGCCGAGCAGGCCGCGCACGACGCTCTCGCCGAGCTGCAGGTACTGAAGAACCGGCTGGAGGCCGAGAACGTCTACCTCCAGGAGGAGATCCGCACCCAGCACAACTTCGAGGAGATCGTGGGCGGCAGCCCCGCGCTGCTACAGGCCCTGCGCCAGGTGGAGCGCGTCGCGCCGACCGACGCTTCCGTGCTGATCTACGGCGAGACCGGGACCGGCAAGGAGCTGTTCGCGCGGGCGATCCACAGCCGCAGCCCGCGCCGGGAACGGCCGCTGGTCAAGGTCAATTGCGGCGCGATCGCGCCCGGCCTCGTCGAGAGCGAGCTGTTCGGCCACGTCAAGGGCGCCTTCACCGGGGCACTTTCGAATCGCAGCGGGCGCTTCGAGCTGGCGGATCGGGGCACGATCTTCCTGGACGAGGTCGGGGAACTGCCGCCCGAGACCCAGGTCAAGCTGTTGCGGGTGCTGCAGGAGCAGGAGTTCGAGCCGGTCGGCAGCAGCCGCACGCAGCGCGTGGACGTGCGGGTGATCGCCGCGAGCAATCGGCGCCTGGACGAGGCCGTGCGCGACGGCCGCTTCCGGGCCGACCTCTTGTACCGGCTGAACGTCTTCCCTCTCGAAGTGCCGCCGCTGCGCGAGCGGCAGGCGGACATCCCACTCCTCGTCGGCTTCTTCGTGGCGGGGCTAAAGAAGCGGCTCGGGAAGACGATCGAGGGCTTCAGCCGCCAGGACATCGAGCGGCTCGTGAGTTATTCCTGGCCCGGCAACATCCGGGAATTGCAGAACCTGGTGGAGCGCGCCGCGATCGTGGCCCGCGGACCCGTGCTCGAGTTGGACCGCGACGTGTTCGGCGTGTCGGAAGCGAGAAGCGCCGACAACGGCTCGGGAACGATCGCGGAGGTCGAACGGGCCCACATCCAGCGCGTGCTCAAGACCACCGCGGGGGTGGTGGAAGGCCCGCGGGGGGCGGCCAAGATTCTCGGCCTCAACCCCAACACGCTCCGCAGCCGCATGCAGAAGCTGGGAATCGAGTTCCGTTCCCGACCCTGATCCGCGGCGCTCGATCCCGTGCGATGCTCGGTGTAGCCCGCCGAGAGTGCACCTATACTTGCGGCCGGCGAGAAGACCATGGCTTCCGGTTCCCTCCAAGCTCCCCTCCCCGACGAGGAAGCGAAACGCCTCCAGGCGCTTCACGATTACGACGTCCTCGACACGCCCCCCGAACCCGAGTTCGACGACCTGGTCCGGCTGGCCGCGCAGATCTGCGGCGCTCCGATTGCCGTCGTCAGCCTGGTGGACGCGAACCGGCAATGGTTCAAGGCGAAGCTAGGGTTGGAGGCGCAGGAAACGCCACGCGAGCTGGCCTTCTGTGCCCATGCCATCCTGCAGTCCGACCTGCTCGTCGTCCCCGATCTCCTGCGTGACGAGCGCTTCGCGACCAACCCTCTCGTGACCGCGGATCCTCACGTGCGCTTCTACGCCGGCGCGCCCCTCGCCAACCCCGAAGGCTACAAGCTCGGCACGCTGTGCGTGCTCGATCACGTCCCCCGCGAGCTCCGTGGCGAGCAGCGGGACGCGCTCCGCGCCCTGGCGCGTCAGGTCGAAAGCCTGCTGGAGCTGCGCCGGACGAGGCAGGGCCTCGCCCGCACGATCGCCGGAGGGCGGGCCACGGAGGAGGCCCTGCGGCAGAGCGAAGAGTTCAAGACCCGCATCATCGAGTGCAGCCGGGACTGCATCAAGATCCTCGACCTCGAGGGGCGGCTGCTCTCCATGAACGCGGGAGGCATGCAAACGCTCGAGATCTGCGACCTGACTCCTCTTCTCAATGCGCCGTGGATCGACTTCTGGAAGGGCAAAGACTCGGACGCGGCGCGGCGGGCGGTCGCGGTCGCCCGTAGCGGGAGCGTGGGCCGGTTCGAGGGTTACTGCGCGACCATGAACGGCAAGCCCATGTGGTGGGACGTGGTCGTGAGCCCGATCCTGGACTCGACCGGCCGACCCGAGCGGCTGTTGGCTCTCTCGCGCGACGTGACCGAGCGGAAGCTCTCGGACGAAAGGCTCCGTGCGATCACCGAAGGGACGGCCCACGTGACCGGCAGCGACTTCTTTCGCTCCCTGGTCCGGCACCTGGCCTCGGCGCTGCAGGTCCGCTACTCCTTCGCAGCCGCTTGCCATCAGCAGCCCCAGGCCCGGACGGTCGCGTTCTGGAATGGGGACGGCTTCGGCGACAACTTCCAGTACGAAGTGGCCGGCACGCCCTGCCTGAACGTGCTGCAGGGCCAGAGCTGCTCATATAACGACCGCCTCCAGCAGCTCTTCCCCCGGGACCAAGACCTGGTCGCGCTGCGAGCGGAGAGCTACCTGGGCGTTCCGCTGCTCGATTCCTCCCGCCGCGTGATCGGCCATCTCGTCGTGATGGACGACAAGCCGATGGGGGACGACCCCTGGAGGGTGTCTATCGTCGAGGCCTTCGCAGGGCGCGCCGGGGCCGAGCTGGAGCGGCAGGATGCCGAGGACAAGCTGCGCGCGGCGCTGGCCGAGGTACAGACCCTCCGCGACCGACTCCAGGCGGAGAACGTCTACCTCCAGGAGGAGATCCGCACCCAGCACAACTTCGAGGAGATCGTGGGGAACAGTCCCGCTCTCCTCGTGGCGCTCGGAAAGGTGGAGCAGGTCGCCCCCACCCACGCCTCGGTGCTGATCTACGGCGAGACCGGGACGGGCAAGGAGCTGTTCGCGCGGGCGATCCACAGCCGCAGCCCGCGCCGGGAACGGCCGCTGGTCAAGGTCAATTGCGGCGCGATCGCGCCCGGCCTCGTCGAGAGCGAGCTGTTCGGCCACGTCAAGGGCGCCTTCACCGGGGCACTTTCGAATCGCAGCGGGCGCTTCGAGCTGGCGGATCGGGGCACGATCTTCCTGGACGAGGTCGGGGAGCTGCCGCCCGAGACGCAGGTCAAGCTGCTGCGGGTGCTGCAGGAGCAGGAGTTCGAGCGGGTCGGCGCCAGCCGCACGTTGCGCGTGGACGTGCGGGTGATCGCCGCGAGCAATCGGCGCCTGGACGAGGCCGTGCGCGACGGCCGCTTCCGGGCCGACCTGCTGTACCGGCTGAACGTCTTCCCGCTCGAAGTGCCGCCGCTTCGCGAGCGCCACGGCGACATCCCGTTGCTCGTGGCGTTTTTTCTGGACCGGCTCGCCAAGAAGCTCGGCAGGCCGTTCGAAGGCGTGAGCCGCAGGAGCCTGGACCGCCTCGCGGGTTATCCCTGGCCGGGCAACGTGCGCGAGTTGCAGAACGTGGTCGAACGCGCCGCGATCCTGGCGACCGCTCCGCTTCTAGAGATCCCGGCCGAGCTTCTGGCCACCTCGGGATCCGCGCCGGCAGCCCGGACACTCGAGGACCTCGAGCGCGAGCACATCGTGTCCGCGCTGCGCGGCACCGGCGGTGTGATCGAGGGGCCCCGCGGCGCCGCGGGTATGCTGGGCCTGCACCCCAATACGCTCCGCAGCCGTATGAAGAAGCTCGGCGTCGAGCGTTTCCCGTCGGCGACTTCGTAAGCGAGAACAGCTACGACATTTCGTAGTGCCCACGAAATCACGTGGGCGGCGGTCGTCCAGTCGTGCCCATTGGCATCCGCAACTCGTTGATCGCTAGGCATCTTACTCAGTTCCTGAGGCTCGGCACGATCCTCGCTATGTACAGCTCTCAGGCAGAGCAGAGAGCCCACATGCTGAGGATCACAGGCAGAACGTGCCAGTGCGGTGAGCGCCTCGATCTCGAGGGACGGCTCACCACGCCATACCTACCCGAGCTCGAGAGGGCGGTCGTGGAGGCGCGCATGCGCTCGGCACATGTCTCGCTGGACGTGTCGGAGCTGACCTACGTGGACAGCGACGGTGCCCGTGCGCTGCGCGAGCTTCGTCGCGAGGACGTCGAGGTCCACGGCTGTTCCGCATTCGTGGCAGAGCTCTTGGGTCTCCACTCGTCGGCCGAGCGTTCGAGAGGTGGCCCATGCTGGACGTGAGCCCTCGGCCCGTCAGCGACGACTCGTTCGTGCGACGGCTCCGCGCCGGCGACGGCGAGGCTTTCGAGGCCCTGGTCCGGCGCGAGAGCCCGCGGCTGCTCGCGGTGGCGCGCCGGCTGCTACGAAACGAGGAAGACGCCAAGGACGCGGTGCAGGACGGCTTCGTCAGCGCGTTCCGCTCGCTCGACGACTTCGGCGGGCGCTGCCAGGTCTCGACCTGGCTGCATCGCATCACGGTCAACGCGGCTCTCATGAAGCTCCGCACGCGGCGCCGCAAGCCCGAGGACTCGATCGAAGATCTGCTGCCGAGCTTCCTCGAGGACGGGCACCATGCGCGCCACCCCCACGAATGGCGCGACACCGGCGAGGCGCTGCTTTCGAGCCAGGAGGACCGCGAGTTCGTGCGCGCCGCGATCGACCGTCTGCCCGAGATGCAGGCGCACCTTGACCACGTTGTCGCTGACGCCGAGCGCCCGGGCCACCTCGGCCGTGTCGAGCTCCTCGATGTCGCGCAGCAGCAGCACGCCCGGCAGGCGCTGCGGACGCTGCTCGCGCCCCGCTTCGAGAAGGGGGACGCCTGAACGCGGGGAAGGCGGTCGCTCCCGGGGCGGTCGTACTCGGGCCGGCCCCCGCCCGGGCTGTAACGCGACACGTACTCCGGTCATCTCAGGTGTGAGAGGATGGCCGCGCTCCCGCCCTGAGGCGGGTGCGGACGCATGCACAGCAAGCTCACGTGCCGGGAGTTCGTCGAGTTTCTGGCCGTGTATCTCGAGGGGCGGCTGCCGGAAGACCAGCTCGCCCGGTTCCACGCGCACCTCGCCGTGTGCCCCCCTTGCGTCAGCTACACACGCTCCTACCAGGACACCGTACGACTGGGGCGCGGTGCCTTCGCCTGCCCGGACGAGAACGTGCCTGGCGACGTTCCCGAAGACCTGGTGCGGGCGATCGTCGCCGCCCGCGACCGCGAGCCGTAACGCGCTTCCCGGCACGACATCCAAGAGCGTGAAAGGCGGGGCCGACCCGCTCTGAGCGCGAAAGGATGCCGACGATGCTGGAGATCACGTCACACACGAGGGCGGCCTGGGGCGATCGCCCGGACTCGCTGGCTCGGCGCCCGACGCCCCGACCGGCTCCGACCCCGGCAGCGCCCGGGCCCTGGGATCTCGAGGGTCGTTTCGAGCGGGAGGCGATTCCCCACATGCGGGCCCTCTACGCCGGCGCCCGCCGCCTGCTCCGCAACGCGGCGGATGCCGAGGACCTGGTGCAGGAGACCTACCTGCGCGCGTTCCGCGCGTTTCACCTCTTCAAACCGGGGACGAACATCCGGGCCTGGCTCTTCACAATCCTGTATCGAGTACGCGCCGACCACTTCCGCAAGCTCGCCCGCTCGCCGCGCACCGTGGAGCTGGTTGACGAGGGCCCCGCGGTGGCGCCGTCCCAGGAGCGGCTCGCCGGAGGTCAGGAGCCGGTGCTGCGCGCCCTCGATCGTCTCTCGGAGCCCTTCCGCAGCGCCGTGGTGCTGCGTGACATGCAGGACCTCACGTACGACGAGATCGCAGGCGTCCTGCAGATCCCGATGGGCACGGTGATGTCGCGCATCCACCGGGGCCGCTCGCTGCTGCGAGGGATGCTCGAGGGGGCGCGGGCGTGAAGCGACGGGTCCAGGCGGGACGCAACCTGCTCACACCTCACGACCCCGAGAACTACTCGGGGCTGCTGGTGGTCCAGCCCGGACCGGAGTGGGACACGTTCGTGATCGTTCCCGAGGACGGGCAGACGATCGTGGCCCTGGGCGGCGAGAAGGTCTACGGCTACGAGACGGTCGACGGCGGCCGTGCCGAGGGCCTCGATCTCGGTCGGGGCGATCGGGCGACGCTCGTCCGGTCGGGCCTGCCGTTCTCGCTCGTCGAGTGGCAGATCGAGTCGGAATAGCCGGACGCGAGACGCTGCGCTGGTACCTCGCGACCAAGCCTTAGCGAGCGAAGCCGTCCAGTCGGGCAGGTACCGCCGGGAGCGGCTCGGCCTGACGCGTACCGTCAGCCTTCCCAATAGAGCCGGATGACGGGGCGTGTGTGAAGGCTCGCACGGGAATCCCGGGGGCGTGGCTGGCGATGGTCCTCCCAGACGGTCTCGCATCCAGGATGAGCCTGGATGCCGGTCCAACGTGGAGGCGGATGCCATGCGCACGACTCTGGCTCTAGGGTTCGCGGTCCTGCTTGGGGCGCCCACGGCGAGCTCGGCTCAGGACCCCGTCCCCTTGTACCCCGAGAACTACAGGGTCCTCTTCGAGAACGACCAGGTGCGAGTCCTGGACTTCACGCTCAGGAAGGGGGTCTCGGAGAAGGCCCACTTCCATCCCGCCAACCTGGCGGTGTTCCTGGCCGACTTCAAGATCCGCTTCACGCTGCCCGACGGCTCGACCCGGATGCGGGAGGGCCGTCCCGGCGAAGTCGCCTGGAGCGACGCGATCGTGCACAGCCCCGTGAACGTCGGCGGCACCGATGCGCACGGCATACTGATCGAGCTCAAGACGACGCCCGCGGGAAAGAAGTAGAAATCGCCATGCCCTCCTACGAGCCGGAGACGCGTCGAGCGTTCCTGAGGGCGGCCGGCGGGACCGCGGCGGCGGCGAGCCTCGGAGCCCGGCCCGCGCCCGGCGCCGAGCCGTCGCGCAATGAAGTGATCACCGCCGTGACGCTGATCCACGGCATCCCGGGCCACGAGGACGACCTGAGGCATCACCTGCTGTCGCTGGCCGCCCCCACCCGTTCCGAAGCGGGCTGCGTTACGTACGACCTCTACGAGTCCCCCGAGGCGAAGCACGAGTTCATGCGCCACGAGATCTGGGCGAGCCTGGACGCCCTCGAGGCCCACAAGAAGACGCCCCACCTCCGCTCTTCCTTCGACAAGCGCCAGAAGGAGGGGTGGACCACGCAGATCACGGTCTGGAAGAAGCTGCTCGAGTAGTCGAGCTCGAGAGCGAGGCGAGCATGAGGACGACACGACGGCTCTTGTGCGGCGGCGTGCTGCTCGCCGCCGCGGCGAACCCGGCCGAGACTCCGAGCGCGAAGCCGAGCGTGGGCCGGATCGAGCGGCTCGACCCGCGCTTCGATACGCTCGTTCCGCCCGGGGCCGTGCTGGAGAAGGTGGCCGACGGCCTGGTCTGGACGGAGGGGCCGCTGTGGGATGGCCGCGCTGGCGCACTCCTCTTCTCCGACGTGCCCCGAAACGGCGTCTTCCGCTGGAAGGAGGGGAACGGGGTCACGCCCCTCTTCTCTCCGAGCGGTTACACGGGCGCCACCTCCTTCACCGGGGCCGAGCCCGGGTCGAACGGCCTCGCCTTCGATCGCGAAGGGCGGCTCGTCCTCTGCCAGCACGGGGACCGACGCATCGTGCGCCGGGAAGTGGACGGCCGCTTGACGGTCCTCGCCGACCAATTCGAGGGCAAACGCCTCAACAGCCCGAACGACCTGGCCTTCCGCTCGAACGGTGATCTCTACTTCACGGATCCTCCCTTCGGCCTGCCCCGGGCGTTTTCGGACCCTGCCAAGGAGCTGCCGTTCCAGGGCGTGTACCGGCTGGGCGAGGACGGGAAGCTCTCGGTGGTGGTCAAGAACCTGCGCGCCCCGAACGGCCTCGGCTTCTCCCCCGACGAGAAGACGCTCTACGTGAGCAACGCCGACCACGCCCGGCCGGTCTGGATGGCCTACGAGGTCCGGCCCGACGGCAGCCTGGGGACGGGACGGCAGTTCGCCGAGGCGAGTGCTTTCGTGAAGCCGGAGGAGGGCGTACCCGACGGGCTGAAGCTCGACCACGGCGGCAACGTGTTCGCGGCCGGCCCCGGCGGCGTTCACGTGTTCGCCCCGGATGGCACGCGCCTCGGCCGCCTCGAGACCGGGGTCAAGACCGGCAACGTGGCCTGGGGCGAAGACGGCAGCGTGCTGTTCGTCGCCGCCAACCACTGGATCCTGCGCCTGCGCACGAGCACGCGCGGAAAGGGGTTCTAGAGTGTGCATCGCATCGAAGCCGGTGGCGCTCGCGGCCTTCTTGTCACTGGGGCTCGTGGCTGGTGCGGCCACGGAAGCTACCGCACAGACCCTGGACAAGAAGGTGCTGAGCTGGAGGCGGCCCGCAAAGTGGCGGCCGCCGCGCACGAAGCGGCCCGGGCCAAGGGCGTGGACGTCGTGATCGTGGTGGTGGACGACGCCGGTTTCATGCTGTTCCTCGAACGGATGGACGGGGCCCAGGTGGCGAGCGTGAACGTGGGCATCGGCAAGGCCCGCACGGCCGCCATCTACCGCCGTCCGAGCCGCGTGTTCGAAGAGCAGATCAAGAACGGCCGCGTGGCCGCCCTTGCGCTCGCGGACGCCACCCCGCTGCAGGGGGGCGTTCCCATCCTGCTCGACGGAAAGGTGGTGGGGGCGATCGGGGTGAGCGGCGATTCGCCCCAGATCGACGAGGACATCGCGATCGCGGGCGCCCGTGCTTTTCGCTAGCAGCTGAAGCCACCCGGGCGATTTCGCGCCGTTTCTCGCCGTTCTTGCCGACCCGTGCCACGAACTCGGTGCTTGCCGGGCTTCGAACAGGACCTGCCGGAAGACCGACTTCATCAGCCAGGGTGACCCGGAAAGCGGTGCCTGCTGAGCTCATAATCCGGGCATGGTGCGTCCTTACGAAAGAGAGGCCCCCGCACGGGAAAGTCGCGTTCAGGCAGCACTTGCGCCAGTACATACCGAAGGCGGACGGGAAGAAGCGGCCGCTCGGCATCCCAACGGTGAGGGACCCGGAAGCCTCCACCCCTGGGCAGTAAAGCGGACTCGTCACGGTCCGGCTCCGGCTCACTGTCCGCCGCTCCCTTCTATGCATCCGTCGAACAGGCTGTTGAAGCCTCCGAACCCGTCGTGGGCCCGCGCCGGGTTCGCATGGTCGACGAGCCAGCGCGCACCGTCGAGCTGGAACTTGTAGGCGTAGCGGCCGGCGAGCGGGCGCACCAGCTCGGCCTGCCACACTCCCGGCTCGACCTGGCTCGCTTCGATGCCGGACTCGGCCCAGCCGTCCCAGCTCCCGAGGACGCGCACGGATCCGGCGGCGTGCTCGTGCAGCATGAAGCGCACGCGGTCGTCGCCCACCAGCGGGCTGTGCGTGAAGTCGGCGCTCGCGCCGTGGCGGTCGCCGCGCGCGAGCGCCGTCGCGCGGCCGGCGCTCACGGCGCCCGCCCCCTGCCGTTCGGCCGGCGCGCCCGGGACCGCCCGGCACGCCGCCACCAGCAGCTCGCGCAGCCGGCGTGGCTGTAACGCCGCGTTCGTCTCGAGCATCGTGGCCACGATGCCCGCCGTGATCGGGGCGGCGAAGCTCGTGCCCTCCACGTGCTGGTAGTGCGGGGTCACGAGCTTCGTCTCGGCGAGCCGCGCCTCGACCGACGGATCGCCTTCGGCCCGGCGCCGGAACAGCTCCGCGGCTTCCTGAGCGAGCTCGCTGCCGGGGAGCACGGGCGCCACGACCCACAGGCTCGGAGCGACGATCTCGGGCTTCGTCGCCCCGAACGCCGTTTCGCCGTAGCTCGAGTGCCAGAGCGCCGTCTCGGCGTGGTCGAAGGTGTTGCGGTCGTCGACGCCGCCCACCGTGACCGCCAGAGGCGCCGTTCCCGGCGGGACCAGCCGGCGCTCGCCGTCGTTGCCCGCGGCGACGATCACGCTGATGCCGCTCGTCACGAGCCGCTGCACGGCGGCATCGACCGGGTTCCCGGCGAGCGGCTCGACCGGCTCGCCCCCGAGCGACAGGCTCACGACACGCACGCCCAGGGATTCCGCATGCTGCTCGAGCCACACCAGCGCGCGGGCGATCGCCTCGTTGCCGATGCGCCCGCGCTCGTCCATCGCCTGGACGAGGACGAGGTCGGCCTGCGGGGCGAGCCCCCGATACAGGCCGTGGCTCGAGCGGCCGTTTCCGGCGGCCACGACGCTCGTCATCAGCCCGTGCCACTGCGCGGGGCGGGCCTCGTTCCAGCCCGGCCAGCGCGGCTCGTCGTCCGGCCCGAACCGCAGCGCCCGGACGATCGGCCCGCTCGCGTCCACCCAGGCGCGGATGCGGTTGCGGGGGCGCGTGAGGTCGGGATGAGGATGGAAGGCGGAGTCGACGAGCGCGAGCGTCACGCCCTGGCCGGAGAGGCGTGGATCGGCGTGCATCCGCAGTGGGGTGGGGATGGCGCCGAACGCGGCTTCGGCGTCGAGCGGCCAGCCGCGCTGCAGGCCCTCGTGGAACTCGCCCTCGCCGCGTTCGACGAGGGTAATCAGGAGCGCCTGCTGCACGCAGGCGGGGCAGCCGCCGTCTTCGCGTCTCCAGCCCGGGTGATCGAGCGCCAGGCGTTGGATTGTGGCGCCGTCCGCCCAGCCGACCTCGGCGAGCGCGCTTGGGGTGGCCGCCGTGCTGCAAAGCGCGCAGCTCTCCGTCGAACGGGCTTTCGACATGACTGGCCTTTGGATGCGGCCCGGCGGTCGAGACAACCGCCAGGCCGCTCGGAACGCCGCTCGGCTTAGGCCTTCTTCGCGATCTTCTTCTGGCCCGCGACCTCCTCGATCAGGATGCCGCCCTGCGTCTTGCACTCGGAGGCGCCGGCGTTCACCCAGTTGAGGATCTGCGCCCCGCTGCCGCACTTGGCGTGCGAGCCGCAGGAGTGAGCCTCGGACTTGCCGAAGCGGCTCTTGAAATCCTTCTGGCCGAGCAGCTTCCGGACCGCCTCGATGTCGGCGGCCGAGACCGCGCACTTGGCGTGCGAGCCGCAGCCGTTGATCCCGTAGCACTTCACCTCGCCCGGCTTGTCCTGGGCATGGCTCGTCGCTGACGCCGCGAGGCCCACGCTCAGACCCGCGAGCGCCGCCCGCAGCAGTGTGTCCTTCTTCATTCCATCCTCCTCCGCCCTGCCCCGCCCGGGGTGGGCCTGGGGCGGCTCAGTGCGCCCCGACACCTGCATGCAACGGAAGGGCGCCGTCGCACATTCCCACGACACCGGCGTCACGGCAGGGCGTAGGCTAAGCGGCGGTCCAGGAATACCCGCGCGCGCAGGACCGATAGCTCACACGACGCGGGGTCCAGGCAACGTCCCCGCACGCGGAGGAGAACATGCAGAGGGCAGGGCGCGGGTTCGCACTCATGGCACTCGTGGCCGTGAGCGCGATGGCAGAGGCGCAAACGGCGCCGTCGCGCGGCCTCACGCTTGAGGGCGCGCGGCGCCTCATCGCCGCGGCGGAGGCGAAGGCCAAGGCCGACGGCGCGGGCGGCGCGATCGCGGTGGTCGACGCGGGAGGAAACGTGGTCGAGATCGCGCGGCTCGACGGGACCTTCCCGGCGGCCACGGAAGTGGCGACCGGCAAGGCGCGCACGGCGGCGCTGTTCCGCAGGCCGACGAAGGGGCTCGAGGAGATCGTCAACCAGGGGCGCACGGCGATGACGACGCTGCCGGGCGTGACGACCTTCACGCCGCTGCAGGGCGGGATCCCGGTCGTGGCCGGAGGCGAGTTCGTGGGCGCCATCGGCGTGAGTGGCGCGAAAAGCGCCGCCCACGACGAGGAGATCGCGCAAGCCGCGGTGCAGGCCTTCGCCCCGGGCAAGACGGTCACCTACCTCGGCGCGAAAGACGTCGAGGCCGCGTTCGCCGCGGGCAGGCCGCTCACTGAGACCGCCGACTACAAGGTGCACGCGAGCCGGCGCGAGGCCGCGGGCCAGGCCGAGATCCACGAGAAGGACACGGACCTGATCCACGTGCTGTCGGGCAAGGCCACATTCGTCACTGGCGGCAAGGTCGTCGATCCCAAGACCACGGGGCCGGGCGAGATCCGCGGTGCTTCGATCGAGGGCGGCGAGACCCGTGCGCTCAAGCCCGGGGACGTGGTGGTCGTGCCCCACGGCGTGCCGCACTGGTTCCGCGAGGTCCAGGGGCCGCTCACTTACTACGTGGTGAAGGTGCCATGAGCGGCCGTGAGCTTCTGGTCGCGGCCCTCGTGGCCGCGGCGATCGAGCCCGCCTCCGCGGGCGTCGTCCGTAGCCCGCTCTCCCCCGAGGAGGCGCGGCCCGACGCGATCGTAGACCTCGCCACGCGCGAAGGCACGGCACTCGTGTCCGGCACCTGGCGCTACGCGGACGCACGCCTCGTCGAGATCGAGTCGCCCCGCGTGGGGCCGGACCTCAAGCCGTCGGGAGCGCCCGGGCGCACGCTCGACGTCTCCCCCACGGCCGGCGTTGCGGGTTTCGACGACTCGTCCTGGACGCGGATCGAGCCCGAATCGCTCACGGACCGGCGCGGGCCGGGGCGTGTGTCGTTCGCCTGGTACCGGCTGCGGCTCACGATTCCCGAGCGGATCGGCACGTTCGAGACGCGAGGCACCATGGTCGTGTTCGAGATCGTGGTCGACGACGCCGCCGACGTCTGGGTCGACGGCAGGCTGCCCGTCGTGTTGGGCCAGACCGCGGGCGGCGTCGCCCGCGGCTTCAACGCCCCGAACCGGGTGGTGCTCGCGCGCGACGCCCGGCCGGGCCAAAGCCACGAGATCGCGGTCTTCGCGCAGAACGGCCCGGTCTCGGCCAGCCCGAGGAACTTCATTTGGGTGCGCACGGCGACGCTCGACTTCTATGCTCCCCGCGCGGAGGCGGCCGCGAGCCGGGGCACGATCGAGCGCGTGGACCCGGCGCTCGACCGGATCGTGCCTGCCGGGGCCCGGATCGAGAAGCTCGCGGACGGCTTCCTGTTCACCGAGGGACCGATCTGGCACCCGGACGGCTACCTGCTCTTCAGCGATCCGAATGCCAACACGATCTACCGCTTCTCCGAGGCGGACGGCGTCTCGGTCTACCGCGCCAAGAGCGGTTACACGGGCGTCGACGCGCGCGAGTACGGCCAGCCTGGGTCGAACGGCCTCACGCTCGATGCCGAGGGCCGCCTGACGATCGCCGAACACGGGAGGCGGCGCATCTCGCGGCTCGAGCGGCACGGCGTCGTCACGGTGCTCGCGGACCGTTACGAAGGCCGCCGCCTGAACAGCCCGAACGACCTCGTCTACCGCAGCGACGGCGCGCTCTACTTCACCGACCCGCCGTTCGGCTTGCCGCGCTTCTTCGACGACCCGAGGAAGGAGCTGCCCACGAGTGGCGTGTTCCTGCTCAAGGACGGGCGGCTCCGGCGGGTGGCCGACGAGCTCACGGGTCCCAACGGAATCGCCTTCTCGCCCGACGAGCGCTTTCTCTACGTGTCGAACTGGGACGCGAAGCGCAAGGTGGTGCTGCGCTACGCGGTCGCAGCGGACGGCACGCTTGCGAACCCGAGCGTGTTCTTCGACGTCACGAGCCTCCCGGGCGACGAGGGGCTCGACGGCGTCAAGGTCGACACGCAGGGCAACGTCTACGTCTCGGCTCCGGGAGGTGTCTGGATCCTCTCGCCCGAGGGACGGCATCTGGGTACGATCCGGGTGACGGACGAGCGCCCTGCCAACTTCGCCTGGGGCGACGCCGACGGCCAGACGCTCTACATGACCGCCCACCGCGGCCTCTACCGGATCCGCCTGGGCATCTCCGGGACGCGGCCGCCGCTCGTCGCGCGGGCGGCACGCTGATCGGCGTGCCTCGAGGCGCCGTTCGGGGCGGCCAGCACCGCCCCGCCGGCGCCTTTACTCGGTCTTGACGCGCAGCTCGAAGATGTCGGGCCGGTGGTAGTGCCCGGTGACGTCGAGCGTGAGGCTCTCCGCAGCGACGCGCGAGAGATCGAGATCGGCCACGAGAACCGTCTCCTCGTCCCAGACGGGGCCGGCCACGAGCGCGCCGTCGGGAGCGATGATCGCGCTGCCGCCCCGGAGCACCAGCGCGTCGGGCCGGCCGCGGAACGCCTCGGGCTGGTCCAGCTCAGCGGGGAGCGCGCTCGCCTTCATCAGCGCGCCGCAGGCGATCACGAACGTCCGGCCCTCGAACGCGTAGTGGCGCGAGGCCACCAGGTTCATCTCCTTCACCTGCGGCCAGGCCGCGACGTGGATGTCCTCCCCGGAGCTGTGCAGCACCTGGCGGGCGAGCGGCATCCAGTGCTCCCAGCAGATGAGGCCGCCGATGCGTCCGCGGTCCGTGGCGGCCGCCCGCAGGCCCGACCCGCTGCCCGAGCCCCAGATGAGCCGCTCGGTGAACGTGGGCATCAGCTTGCGGTAGTGGTTGAGCAGCGACCCGTCCGCGCCGAACGTCAGCATCGCGTTGTAGAGGGTGCCGCGGCCGGGGCCCGCGTCGATCCGCTCCTGGACACCGACGTTCAGGACGACGTCGTGTTCGCGGGCGAGCGCGGCGAGCTCGGCGGTCGTCGCGCCGGGCACGACGACGGCGTTCTCCCGCAGGCGCACGAAGACCTGCTTCATCGGAGCGTGGTCCCACAGGCCCACGTCGCGGCAGCAGTCGAGCCACGCCGGGTAGCCGGGCAGCCAGGTCTCGGGGAACGCCACAACCCGGGCGCCCTCGGCCGCGGCCCGCGCGACAAACAGCCGCGTCCTCTCGAGCGTGGCGCGCAGGTCGAGCTGGACCGGCTCGGCCTGGACCGCGGCGACGCGGACGATCATCGCCACCCGCAGCGGAACTCGCACAACTCGTCGCCCCGGCCGCAGCAGCGAGCGAGCTCGACGCGCACCTCCTTCGCTCCCACGAGCGCAATCGCACGCTCGAAGTAGCCGGCGGTGCTCTCGCAGTCGGGCCACGAATGGCTGCTGGCGCCCTTGACCCGTAGCACGCCGCCCGTGTCGCCCGTGCGGTCGTAGCTCGCCGTGCCGTCGCTGTAGTAGGTGCCCCTCACCGCGGGAAAGCCCGCGAGCACTGCGTGCGGGTTCTGGCCGCGCAAGAACACCGCGTGGAACTTCAGCAGGTTCTTCTGCGCCGAGGCCCGGCCCAGCTCCCGGTAGACCCCGCTCGGGTCGAGCGGATTCACCGAATGTGCGATCGCTTCGTCCAGGCGCTCGTTGAGCTCGAGCGGGAAGAAGCTCCCAGGCAGGGGAATGTCCCTCGAGCACCTTCCGGTCCGCGGGCGCGAGTCGCGCAAGGACGCGTGCCAGCAGCTCCGGCCCACCCTTCTCCGCGACGTACTCGAGACGTGCCAGCAGGCTGGCCCCCTTGATGCGTGTCCCCGGACGATCGTCAGTCCCCTCTGCCATTGTCGCTCGCACCTGCTCTCCCGGGGTTCCCGCCGCTGCGGCGCGAGGCCCCGGAGATCAACGCCGGCAGGGGCCGGGATCTTCCCGGGGAGCCGAGTGACGTTCATTCTTGTCGAGGTCGCGCCACGCTGTTGAGGGTCCAGTCGTAGTCCGTCTCGCGTAGATCGAAAGCGCCCGACGCGAGAAGCCGCTTCTCCTCGCCCTCCGGCCAGTAGCGTGCCAGCCAGCGCGCGATCGCCGCGTTCCCGCCGCCGAAGTCGTCGCGGTACCAGACCAGAATCGGGCTCACGAACAGCGTGCGGCTCGCGACGTCCACGCGGTTCTTGGCGGGGGAGCGCAGCAGGAACGCACGCGCCTGGTCCTCGAGCTGCTCCTCGAGCCGGGCCCCGACGTAGGCTTCGCTCCGCAGGGGTGGACAGCCGAGCGCGGCGCACACGAGCGCGAAGTGGATGCGGGGCTCGCGGAACTGCTTCCGGATGATCTCGTGCTCGACCTCGTCGAGCGTCAGCGTCCGGCCGGCCGCGTGTACCATCGGCTCCGACCAGGGACCCTTGAGCGGCAGCATGCCGAGCGTCTTGCGGATGTTCCGGATCGAGCGTCGCTCCGCGTGGGCATTCACCTGCTGGATCGTGTAGGCGTTGTAGGTGTTGATCCAGAAGGCGAGCCGGTCCGCCTGCGCAAGCGCGTCGGGCTGGGCGCTCGCGAGCCGGCCGAGGTAGGCGCCGAACTCGGCGGAGCGAGCGAAAGCGTCGTAGTCCACGAGCCCCGCGGTCACGTGGGCATGCAGCAGGGCGTCCCACTCCGCGTGATCGAAGGCCAAAGGCGCCGCGGCGGCGAGCGGATCGAGTGCGGCGACCGCCAGCGTCGACGCGATCAACAGCGAGCGAGCTCGGGCGAGCATCCCTGCACCCGATTCTGTCACGGACGCGGCGGGAATGGCGAGGGAACTCCCATCGTTGGAGCAGGTGAAGTCTACGGAGGTGCCCTTGCGATCCAGTGTCGTTCCCGTGCTCCTACTCGCTCTCGCGGGGTGTGGCGGAGGAACTTCGTCCCCTACGGGCCCGTCGACCCCGGCGCCAACCCCCGTGGCCAACCCGTCGCCAGCTCCGACGCCTACTCCGACGCCGACACCTGCGCCGACACCTGCTCCGCCACCTGCTCCGCCACCTGCTCCGACACCTGCTCCGACGCCTGCGCCGACGCCCACGCCTGCGCCCACGCCCCCGCCAGGCCCGACCGTGCTGCGGCGGGCCGCGATCGGCGGGGCGAACGGCCATTCAGCGGGAGGAACGGCCGAGATCGTCCGGACCGGGGCCACGCACACCTTGGAGTTCAGTAGCGACTTCCGGATCGACACCGGCAGTATCGACGTCTACCTGGCGAACCAGACGAACGGCGTGACCGGCGCGGACATGAACCTGGGCAACCTCCGCTCGCTGTCGGGAGCCCAGAGCTACGCGATGCCCAACGACGGGTCGGGCTACCGCTACGTGCTGCTCTGGTGCCGGCCCTTCCGCGTCCCGATCGGAATAGGAGAGCTACGATGAAACGCGGGTTTGCAGTCCTTGCTTTCGTGCTTGCGGCTTCGGCGGCGCAGGCCGGTCCCTGGGCCCAGGGCCGCGGGCACTTCTACACCAAGCTGAGCTACCAATACCTGCGGGCCCAGGAGTACGCGCAGCCCGACGGCACGATCTTCGCCATCCCGACCTTCAACTCGAGCGAGCTGAACTTCTTCGGCTCTTTCGGCCTCACGGACGGAGTCACGCTGTGGGCCAACGTCCCGCTGCTGCGCTCCTCCGACCTCGGCGACGACCCCGACGAGCTCGGCCAGGAGAACGGCTTCGGCGACCTCGGCTTCGCCCTGCAGGCGCAGCTCGGGTCGAAGGGGCCCTGGGTTTTCGCCGTCCGAGGCAGCCTGCAGATACCGACCGGCGACGAAACACGCTCGCAGGGTCTCCAGGCAACCGGGAGCGGGGTCTACGAAAGCTGGGGTGTGCTGAGCGCGGGCCTTTCGTTCGCGGGCGGGAGAGGCTACGGGTTCGCGGAAGCCGGCTACAAGTACCGCGGTGGCGGGCTTCAGGACGCTTTCGTCTACACCGCGCAATTGGGCTGGAACGCCGGCACCCGCGCCAGCTTCATGCTGAACCTGCGGGGCGAGGAGCCCTTCTCGCACGAGCCGGGGGCTTCCCTCAACTCTTTCGTCGGCGTGGGCGACCGCGTGACCTACGTGGTGGCGGGACCCTCCGCGATCGTCAAGCTCGGCAGCGGCTGGGCGGCGCAGTTCGACCTCGAGGGGTCGTGGAACGCCAAGAACCTGGCCAAGGGCCCGATGTTCCGCGGGGGCATCAGCTACCAGCGCTAGCCCGAACGGGCGCATTCTGGCGCGACGTGCGCGTTTCCGCGTGCCACCCGCAGCTCCCGCGTGCCACCAGCAGCCGCTGCGGAGCAACGGGCCTCTCCGACGGGTGTCTACTGCGGTAGACCGCCAGCACGATCGTCCGGAGGCACGCAGGGCTGGCGCAGATGAAACCGATCGCGCACGAAGGCATCCAACCTGGCAGACCTGGGACCCCGGCCACTCACCCGGGTCAAGGAGACGAGATGTCGACGAGCATGAGAGCGATCGCGGTGCTGCCGGGCCGCCGCGAGGTGACCCTGCTGACGGAGCCCGAACCGCGTATCGGCTCGCCCACGGATGTGCGGATCCGCGTCCTCGAGGTCGGGGTGTGTGGCACCGACAAAGAGATCTGCGCCTTCGAGTACGGGATCCCTCCAAAGGGCTCCGAGCACCTGGTGATCGGTCACGAGTCGCTCGGCGAGGTGGTCGAGGTGGGCGGCGGCGTGACGAAGGTGAAGCCGGGCGACCTCGTGGTCGTAATGGTACGCCGGCCCTGCGACCGGGAGGAATGCGTGCCCTGCCGCGCGGGCCGCCCCGACTTCTGCGCGACCGGCGAGCACGTCGAGCGCGGGATCAACGGCATCCACGGCTTCATGACCGAGTACGTCGTGGACGACGAGAAGTGGCTGATCCCGGTCCCGAAGGCGCTGCGCGACGTGGCCGTGCTGGTCGAGCCGCTCACGATCGCCGAGAAGGCCCTGATCCAGGTCCACGAGATCCAGGCGCGGTTGCCCTGGTCGTGCCCGACGCGCACCAAGGGCTGGTGCCACAGCGCCGTCGTGCTGGGGGCCGGGCCGGTGGGCCTGCTCGGCGCGATGGCGCTCGTGCGCGACGGCTTCCGGACCTTCGTCTACTCGCGGGAGGCCGAAGGCGGTGCCAAGGACGCGCTGATGCGCTCCTTCGGGGCAAACTACATCTCGACGGAGGCGACGCCCCCATCCAAGCTGGCCGAGCGCGTGGGCGGCATCGATCTCGTCTACGAAGCGGTCGGGCTCTCGCGCCTCGCCTTCGACGTGATGGCGCAGATGGACAGGAACGGCATCTTCGTGTTCACGGGAGTCGCGGCGCTGCGCGGGCCGCAGCCGCTCGACACCGACACGCTGATGCGCAACCTCGTGCTCAAGAACCAGGTCGCGCTCGGCACGGTGAACGCCGGCCGCGACGCCTTCGAAGCCGCGGTCTCCGATCTCTCAGTGTTCCTCGAGCGCTGGCCGCAGGCGATCCGACGAGTGATCACGGGGCGCTTCCCGCTCGAGGACTACCGTGACCTGCTGCTCGGCCGGCCCGGCGGCATCAAGAACCTGATCGCGCTCGCGAGTTAGCGCGATGACCGCTACGCTCGAGGAGCTCGAAACGGTCGTTGCGGGCCGCCAGGCGCAGCCGCTGCCGCGCTCGACCCGGACGGAGGAGGCTGGTGCGTGGGCGCGTTTCCAGCGCGAGACGGGGTGGCGCACGACCCCGCGGATCGCCCCGCGCCGCTGGCGTGACGAGGAGGGGCTGTGAACGATCGAACCGTCGGCCACTGGGTCGTCAGCATGGCTGCCGCCGCCGAGGGGGGAGGCGGGTCCGGACGGCCACGCTCGGTGGGTCCGGTGGAGGTGCGCGAGATGGGCGCCGAGGAGCAGCGGCTGCAGGAAGACGGCGCGCGCAAGCGCAACTGGAAGCGTTGGGGTCCCTATCTCTCGGAGCGGCAGTGGGGCACGGTGCGCGAGGACTACTCGCCCTACGGCGACTGCTGGAGCCACTTCCCGCACGACCACGCCAGGAGCCGTGCCTACCGCTGGGGCGAGGATGGCCTGCTGGGCATCAGCGACCGCGAGGGACGTCTCTGCTTCGGAATCGCGCTCTGGAACGGCAAGGATCCGATCCTCAAGGAGCGGCTCTTCGGCCTGACCGGGCCCGAAGGCAACCACGGCGAGGACGTCAAGGAGGAGTACTACTACCTCGACTCGACGCCGACGCACTCGTACATGAAGGCGCTCTACAAGTACCCACTCGGGGAATTTCCGTACGCGCGTCTCGTCGAGGAGAACCAAAAGCGCGGCCTCGAAGCGCGCGAGCTCGAGCTTTCGGACACGGAAGCCTTCGCGGGTGGGAGCTACGTCGACGTGTTCGCCGAGTACGCCAAGGCGTCGCCCAACGACGTGCTCGTCCGGATCACGCTCGCGAACCGCGGAAGCGCCGCTGCGACGCTGCACGTTCTGCCCACGCTGTGGTTCCGCAACACCTGGTCGTGGGGCCGTGAGAGCGAGGGCTACGGCGAGCGGCCGAGCTTGAGCCTCGAGAAGGACGGCAGCGTGCGCGCCCTGCACGCGACGCTCGGGCGGATGCGCGTCGTCGCCGCTCCGATCCCCGGCGGGGCAAGGCCGGAATGGCTCTTCACCGAGAACGAGTCGAACGCGGAACGGCTGTGGGGGGCGGCGAACGCGACGCCGTACGCCAAGGACGCCTTCCACGAGTACGTCGTGCGCGGCCGCACGGACGCCGTCAACCCGAACCAGACCGGGACCAAGGCCGCGGCACTCTACCGCCTGGAGCTGCCCGCGGGCGCTTCGGTAACGCTGCAGCTGCGGCTCTTCGCCGAGGACGAGGCGCCGAAGCAGCCCTTCGGCGCCGACTTCCCGATGCTGTTCGAGCAGCGCCTGCGGGAGGCGGACGCCTTCTACGCGGTACGCACGCCGGCCGGGGCGTCAGACGAGGAGCGCCGCGTGCTGCGCCAGGGCTGGGCGGGACTGCTGTGGTCGAAGCAGTTCTACCACTACGTCGTGAGGGACTGGCTGGCCGGCGATCCCGCGCAGCCTGCGCCCCCGGCGGAGCGCAAGGCGGGCCGCAACGCCGATTGGCCGCACCTCTACAACCGCGACGTGATCTCGATGCCGGACAAGTGGGAGTACCCGTGGTACGCCGCCTGGGACCTCGCCTTCCACATGATCCCGTTCGCCACGGTCGATCCCCAGTTCGCGAAGGACCAGCTGCTGCTGTTCCTGCGCGAGTGGTACATGCACCCGAACGGCCAGATGCCGGCCTACGAGTTCGCCTTCGGCGACGTCAACCCGCCCGTGCACGCCTGGGCCTGCTGGCGCGTCTACAAGATGACCGGAGCGCGCGGGGATCGCGACCGCGCTTTCCTCGCGCGCGCGTTCCAGAAGCTGCTGCTGAACTTCACCTGGTGGGTGAACCGCAAGGACGCGGAGGGCAAGAATCTGTTCGCGGGCGGCTTCCTGGGCCTCGACAACATCGGCGTTTTCGATCGCAGCAAGCCGCTGCCGACCGGCGGCCACCTGGAGCAGGCGGACGGCACCGCGTGGATGGCGTTCTACTGCGCCACGATGCTGTCGATGGCGCTCGAGCTCGCCAAGGACGACCCGGCGTACGAGGACATGGCGAGCAAGTTCTTCGAGCACTTCGTGGCGATCGCCGACGCGATGAACAACCTGGGCGGCTCCGGGCTGTGGGACGGCGAGGACGGCTTCTACTACGACCAGCTCCACGTCGATGGATCCGAGATCCCGCTCAAGGTGCGCTCGCTGGTGGGCCTCGTGCCGCTGATCGCCGTCGAGATCCTCGAGGACGAAGTAATCGACCGCCTGCCCGGCTTCAAGAAGCGCTTCGAGTGGTTTCTCGCGAACCGGCCCGAGCTCGCCACGCTGATCTCGTGCATGAAGCCCGACACGGGGGGCCACCGCCACCGGCTGCTGGCGATCCCCTCGCGCGAGCGGCTCGAGCGCGTGCTCGGCTACGTGCTCGACGAGCGCGAGTTCCTGTCGCCCTTCGGGCTGCGCTCGCTGTCGCGGATCCACGCCGAGCGGCCGTACGTGTTTGGCGTGGCCGGCGAGGAGCACCGCGTCGACTACGTGCCGGCGGAAGGCACGACGCGGCTCTTCGGCGGGAACTCGAACTGGCGCGGGCCGATCTGGTTCCCGCTCAACTTCCTGCTGGTGGAGGCGCTCGAGCGTTACCACCACTTCTACGGCGACGGCTTCACGGTCGAATACCCCAAAGGATCGGGCGAGCGCGCGACGCTCGACGCGGTGGCGCGCGACCTCGCGCGCCGGCTCGGCTCGATCTTCCTGCCGGACGCCGCGGGCCGGCGTCCGGTCCACGGCGACGACGCGCGCTACGCCAGCGATCCGCACTGGAAGGACCTCGTGCTCTTCTACGAGTACTTCGACGGCGACAGCGGTCGCGGCGTGGGGGCGTCCCACCAGACCGGCTGGACGGCGCTCGTGGTGCCGCTGCTGCGGGGGCTCGCGGCGCGCCGCTCCTCGGGCGCCGAACGACCGGCCCACGCCCACGCCCCCGCGGGACGCTAGGAGGTTCCGTCATGACGAACCGCGACGAAAACCGGGAGTGGCTGGAGGCGGACGGCCTCGGGGGTTTCGCCTCGGGGACGGTCTCGGGGGTGCGGACACGGAGGTACCACGCGCTGCTGCTCGCGGCCGTGACCCCCCCGACCGGCCGCTTCGTGCTGGTGAACGGCCTCGACGCCTTCGTCGAGACGCCCGCCGGCCGCTTCGCGCTCAGCGGCCAGCGCTACGCGGGTGACGTCGTGCATCCCGACGGCGCGCTGCGGGTTGAGTCGTTCCGCGATGAGCCGTGGCCGCGCTGGAGCTACCGGCTCGACGACGACACGCGCGTCGAGCAGGAGGTCTTCGTGACCCACGACCGGCCGCAGGTGGTGATCAGCTGGCGGCTCACCGGCGACGCCTCGAAGGCAGCGCGGCTCGAAGTCAGGCCCTTCCTCTCGGGACGGGACTACCACGCCCTCCACCACGAGAACGCCGCGTTCGACTTCCGGCCCGAGCTGACCGGCGACGGCAGCCGCGTCGTGTGGCGTCCGTACCCGGGCCTGCCCGGCGTCGCGGCGCGATCGAACGGGCGTTACGCCCACGAGCCATCCTGGTATCGGAGCTTCCTGTACGCCGAGGAGAAGAGCCGCGGCCTCGACTGTATCGAGGACCTCGCGGCGCCGGGCAGCTTCGCCTTCGACCTCGCGGCGGGTGAGGCGGTGCTCGTGCTGGCGACGGACGCCGAGGACGCGAAGCACGAAGCCGCCCGGGACGCGCTCGCGCTCGCGAAAGCCCTCCGTGCGAAGGAGACGCGCCGCCGCGCGCGATTTTCCGATCCGCTCGAGCGGGCGGCCGACAGCTACCTCGTGCGCCGGGGCGAAGGCCGCACGATCGTGGCCGGCTACCCCTGGTTCACCGACTGGGGGCGCGACACCTTCATCGCGCTGCGCGGGCTGTGCTTCGCGACCGGCCGTCATGACGACGCCAAGGCGATCCTGCTCGAATGGGCCGGCGCCGTCTCGCAGGGGATGCTCCCGAACCGCTTCCCCGACCGCGCCGAGCCGCCCGAGTACAACTCCGTCGACGCGTCGCTCTGGTACGTCGTGGCCGTTCACGAGCTGCTGGAAGCGGCGGACGCGGGTCGCGCACGCGTCGGACGACGAGAGCGTGAACGCCTGATAGCCGCCACAGGCGCGATCCTGCACGGGCACCGGCGTGGGACGCGGCACGGCATCCGCATGGACGCCGACGGCCTGCTCGCGGCCGGCGAACCCGGCGTCCAGCTCACCTGGATGGACGCGAAGATCGGCGATCGAGTGATCACGCCCCGCATCGGCAAGCCGGTCGAGATCCAGGCGCTGTGGCTCAACGCGCTGCGCATCGGCGCGCAGCTCGGCGTCGCCGCTCCCGAAGAGTGGGAGCGCGGGCGCGCCGCCTTCCTGGCCCGCTTCTGGAGCGACGAGACCGGCGCGCTCGCCGACGTGGTGGACGTGGACCACGAGCCAGGGCGCGTGGATCTCTCGTTCCGGCCGAACCAGGTTTTCGCCGTGGGCGGTCTGCCGTTCCCGGTCCTCGAAGGCGATCGGGCGCGGCGCGTGGTCGACGCCGTCGAGGCCCGGCTCGCGACGCCGCTCGGCCTGCGCTCGCTCGCGCCCGGTGATCCCGCCTACCGGCCGTACTACGGCGGCGGCATCGTCGAACGCGACGAGGCCTACCACCAGGGCACGGTCTGGCCGTGGCTCGCCGGCCCGTTCGTCGAGGCGTGGGTGCGCGTGCGCGGCGGCTCGTCCGAGGCAAAGCGCGAGGCCCGCGAGAGGTTCGTCGCCCCGCTGCGACAGCACCTTGGCGAGGCCGGGCTCGGCCACGTGTCCGAGGTCGCGGCCGCCGAAGCGCCCTACCGCCCCGGCGGCTGCCCGTTCCAGGCCTGGTCGCTCGGCGAGCTGCTGCGGCTGGAGCGGGTGGTGCTGGCCGACGCGGCCCCCGAAACTGGGGCTCGACCGACGCGTCGCCGCGCGCCGCTCCGGCCGGGGCTCGCTCCAGGGGCGTAACGCCGGGCGGCATCCGGCATCCAAACCGGCGAGATGCGTGACGCCCTGCGACGCCACTGGCCCGAGTACCTGATGGAGGCGGCCGGGCTGGGCCTCTTCATGATCGCCGCGTGCCTCTTCGGGGCGCTGCTCGAGCACCCGGGCTCGCCCGCGCGTCAGGCCCTGTCCGACGCCGGCATGCGCCGCTTGCTGATGGGCCTCGCGATGGGAGCGACCGCGGCCGCCCTCATCTACTCGCCCTGGGGACAGCGCTCGGGCGCGCACCTCAACCCGTCGGTGACGCTCACCTTCCTGCGGCTCGGCAAGCTCAAGCCGGAGGACGCGGCGTTCTATGCCACGGCGCAGGCGCTGGGCGGCGTCCTCGGGGTCGTGTTCTCGGCGCTGCTGCTCCGGGGGGCGCTCGCGCACCCCGCGGTGAGTTTCGTGGCTACCGTGCCGGGGCCGGCGGGCCCGTGGGCGGCGTTCGCGGCCGAGGCCGCGATCTCGTTCGTGCTGATCCTGACGGTGCTCGCCGTCTCGAGCAGCCGGCACGCGCGCCTCACGGGGCTCGCGGCCGCGCTGCTCGTCGCCGCCTGGATCACCTTCGAAGCCCCGTTCTCGGGCATGAGCATGAACCCGGCGCGCACCGTGGCCTCCGCGCTGCCGAGCGGAATCTGGACTTCGGCCTGGATCTACTTCCTGGCGCCGCCGCTCGGCATGCTGCTCGCGGCCGACACGTTCGGGGCGCTCACACGCTGGCGGGCGCACTACTGCGCCAAGCTCGACCACGCGCCGGGCGTGCGCTGCATCTTCTGCGAAGCGTCGGCCGCGTGAGCGGCCGGGAGGACCAAAGGTGGCGAACCGCTACGACGTGATCGTGATCGGGACCGGGGCGGGCGGCGGGACGCTCGCCCACGCGCTCGCGCCCACCGGCAAGAAGATCCTGGTGCTCGAGCGCGGGGATTTCGTGCCGCGCGAGAAGGAGAACTGGGACTCACGCTCGGTCAACGTCGAGGGCCGCTACAACACCAAGGAGCTCTGGCACGACGGCGACGGCAAGCCGCTCCACCCGCACACCAACTACTTCGTGGGCGGCAACACAAAGTTCTACGGCGCCGCGCTCTTCCGCTTCCGCCGCGAGGACTTCGGCGAGCTGCGGCACCACGGGGGCGTCTCGCCGGCGTGGCCGATCGCCTACGACGAGCTCGAGCCCTACTACATGGAAGCGGAGAAGCTCTACCACGTCCACGGCGCGCGCGGGGAGGACCCGACCGAGGCCGAGGCGAGCGGGCCCTACCCGTATCCGGCGGTCTCGCACGAGCCGCGCATCCAGCAGCTCGCGGACGACTTCGCGCGGCTCGGCGTGAAGCCGTTCCACGTTCCGCTCGGGGTGAAGCTCGACGAGCGCGACCGGCGCAAGAGCCCGTGCATCCGCTGCTCCACCTGCGACGGCTATCCGTGCCTGGTGGGGGCGAAGGCCGACGCGCATGTGTGCGCGATCGAGCCGGCGCTCGAGCATCCGAACGTTACGCTGCTGACGAACGCGTACGTCTCGCGGCTCGAGACGAGCGCCTCCGGGCGCGAGGTGACGGGCGTGCGCGTCATGCGGGGCGGAGTCGAGGAGCGCTACCAGGCCGACATCGTAGTCGTCTCGGCCGGCGCCATCAACTCCGCGGCGCTGCTGTTGCGCTCGGCGAACGACCGCCACCCGAAAGGCCTCGCGAACGGCAGCGACGTGGTCGGCCGCCACTACATGGGCCACATCAACTCGGTGATGCTCGCGATCTCGAAATGCCCGAACCCGACCGTGTTCCAAAAGACGCTCGGCGTCAACGACTACTACTTCGCCTCGAAGGACTGGGACTACCCGATGGGCCACATCTCCTTCGTCGGCAAGCTCGACCTGCAGGCGCTGCGCGCCGGGGCGCCGAAGCTCGCGCCGAGCTTCACGCTCGAGCTGATGGCGCAGCACTCGCTCGACTTCTGGATGACTTCGGAGGACCTGCCCGACCCGCAGAACCGGGTGAGCCTCGACCGCCAGGGCGGGATCGTGCTCAGCTATCGGCCGAACAACGAGGAGGGCCACAAGCGGCTGCGCCGGAAGCTCGAGAGCCTGATGAAAGAGCAGACGAAGTGCCCGGAGCACAGCCACGCCTGCCACCAGGGCCTATTCGCGCGCAACCTGTTCGTCGGGGACCGCATCCCGCTCGCGGGGGTGGCGCACCAGAACGGCACGGTCCGCTTCGGGCGCGACCCGAAGACCTCGGCGCTCGACGCCACGTGCCGCGCCCACGAGCTCGACAACCTGTACGTCGTCGACGGCAGCTTCTTCGTCTCGAGCGCGGCCGTGAACCCCGCGCTCACGATCATGGCGAACGCGCTGCGCGTGGGGGACCAGCTCAAGCAGCGGCTGGGTGTCTCGACGGCGGCCGTTGCGGTCGCGGCCGGAGCCTGACATGCGCGCTATCCTGCGGACGCTTGCCGCGCTCTTCGGGCTCGCCGCGGCCGTCTTCGCGGGGACGCCGGCTCCGGCGCCACTCGCGCGCGCGGCACAGGCTCCCGCCGCGCTCGTGCATGCGGCGGAAGCCGCGCCGATCGTCCGCTCCGTCCTTTCGGTCGGCTACACCGTCTCGGACCTCGACCGCGCGGTGAGCTTCTTCAGCGAGGTGCTCGAGTTCACCCGGGTGCCCGGCGAGCAGGAGATCGCCGGCGAGGCGTGGGAGCGGCTCGCCGGTGTCTTCGGCCTGCGCGCGCGGGTGGCGCGGCTGCGGCTCGGGGGCGAGGAGCTGGAGCTCACTGAGTACCTGGCGCCGCGCGGGCGACCGATTCCGCCCGACATGCGCGGCAACGACCGCGCCTTCCAGCACGTGGCGATCGTGGTGAGCGACATGGCGCGGGCGTATCGCAAGCTGCGCGAGCACCGCGTGGCGCACGCCTCCAGCGGGCCGCAGCGCCTGCCCGACTGGAACCCGAACGCCGGCGGGATCGAGGCCTTCTACTTCCGCGACCCCGACGGGCACTTCCTCGAGCTGATCGCGTTCCCGGCCGGCAAGGGCGACCCGAGGTGGAAGCGCGTGGCCTCGGAGAGCTCGCGGCTCTTCCTGGGCCTCGACCACACCGCGATCGTGGTGGCCGACACCGAGACGAGCCTGCGGCTGTATCGCGACGCGCTCGGCCTGCGCGTCGCGGGCGAGAGCGAGAACTGGGGCACCGAGCAGGAGCACCTCAACAACGTTTTCGGGGCGCGGCTGCGGATCACGGGCCTGCGCGCCGCGAGCGGGCCGGGCATCGAGCTGCTCGAGTACCTGGCGCCGCGCGACGGGCGCCCCGCGCCCGCCGACCTGCGGGCGAACGACCTTCTCCATTGGCAGACGACGCTCGCGACCGCGGACGCGGCAGACGCGGCGCGGCGGCTGCGCCCGCCCGTCGCGGCCTTCGTCTCGCCCGGCGACGTTTCGCTGCCCTCCGTCTCGGCTGGCGACGTCGCGCGACCGGGCAACGAGGCCGGTATTCGCCGCGCCCTCAGCCTGCGCGACCCCGACGGTCACGCGCTGCGGCTCGCGGAGAGGTGAGTTCTTGAGACACGAGCATCCCGGCCCCGCGCTCGCCGCGGACGGCACGCGGCGCGCGCGCATCGTCGTCCTCGGCGGCGGCTTCGGGGGCGTCTACACGGCGCTCGCGCTCGAGAAGCTCCTCGAAAAGCGCGACGACTTCGAGATCGCGCTCGTCAACCGCGAGAACTACTTCGTGTTCCAGCCGATGCTGCCCGAGGTGATCTCGGGCACGATCGGGATCACCGACGTGGTCAGCCCGATAAGGCGGCTGCTACCGCGCACGATGCTCCACCTGCGCGACGTGGAGGGGATCGATCTCGAGCGGCGTCGCGTGCCGCTCAGCCCCGGCTTCCGGCCGCACACAGACGAACTCGAGTACGACCACTTGGTGCTGGCGCTCGGCAACGTGACCGACTTCCGCGGCCTCGCCGGGCTCCCCGAGCACGCGATGCCGTTCAAGAACCTGGGCGACGCGCTCGCGCTCCGCAACCACGTGATCCGCTGCCTGGCCGAGGCCACGATCGAGGCGCACGACGTCGAGCTGCGGCGCGAGCTCCTGACGTTCGTCGTCGCCGGGGGAGGCTTCTCCGGCGTCGAGGTGGCGGCCGAGCTCAACGACTTCGTGCGCGCGGTGCTGCCGAACTACCGCGGGCTGCGAAAGGAGGAGCTGCGGGTGGTGCTGCTCCACTCGCAGGAGCGCATCCTGCCCGAGATGGCCGAGCCGCTCGCGCGCTTCGCGCAGCGCATCCTCACCAAGCGCGGCGTCGAGCTGCGGCTCAAGACGCGGCTCGCGGCGGCCACGGGGACCGCGGCCGTTCTCGCGAGCGGCGAGCGGATCATGACGCGCACGCTCGTCTCGACCGTGCCCTCCTCCCCGCATCCCCTCGTCGAGCGGCTCGCGCTTCCCAAGGCGAAGGGGCGCGTGGTCACGAACGCCCAGCTCGAGATCGAGGGGCATCCCGGCGTGTGGGCGGTCGGCGACTGCGCCCAGGTCATGACCCCGGACGGAGCGACGGCGCCCCCGACCGCGCAGCACGCGATCCGCGAAGGATCGGTCGTGGCGCACAACATCGCCGCCTCGCTGCGCGGCGGCACGCGAAAGGTCTTCGCTTTCAAAGGCCTCGGCAAGATGGGCTCGCTCGGCCACCGCTCGGCCGTGGCCGAGGTCTTCGGCATCCGGCTCTCGGGATTCCTGGCCTGGTGGCTGTGGCGGACGATCTACCTGATGAAGATGCCGGGCTGGGGGCGGCGGCTCAGGGTCGCGGTCGACTGGACGCTCGACCTGGTGCTGCCCCCGGACCTCGTCCAGCTGCGGGTGGGGGGCTCGCGCGGGCTGGCGCGCGAGCACTTCGAGCCCGGCCAGGACGTCTTCCGACAGGGCGAGCTCGGGGACCGCCTCTACCTGATCCTGAGCGGCGAGGTCGACGTCATCCGCGAGGAAGCCGGAGAGAATCGTGTGCTCGCCCGACTCGGCCCCGGCCAGTGGTTCGGGGAGATGGCGATCCTGCACATGACGATCCGCAGCGCGAGCGTGCGCTGTGTGCTGCCGCTCGACGTGCTGAGCCTGCCGCGCGAGGAGTTCGGCGTGCTGGCCGCGCACCTTCCCGACCTGCGGCAGCGTTTCGACGCGCTCGCCGCGGAGCGCCAAGCGTCTCCCGCGCCAGGTGCGCCCGTAGCGGTTCCCTTGGGCGTGGCGCGCGGCGAGCACGCCGTGGCGTTCCGGGAATAAGCCGGGCCGCGAGCCCGTTACACGAATCAACCGCCCCCAGCCGGACCGCGCGTCGGGCTCCGTGTGCGCCGACGTTCGAAAGACCCCGGTGGGCACCGAAGGCGGATCAAGGAGGACGACACATGCGACGTCGCGAATTCACGAAGGCGATGGGGGCCGTGGCTGCGGGTCTCGTGGCCGGCTCGAAGCTGCTCGGCAGCTCGAAGGCGCTCGCCGCCGACGAGAAGGCTCCGAAGCACACCTGTAAAGGCCACAACGCGTGCAAGGGCCAGGGGGGCTGCAAGTCCGGCGAGAACGGCTGCGCCGGCAAGAACTCCTGCAAGGGCAAGGGCGGCTGCGCGTCGGCAGCGGCCAAGCACGAGTGCAAGGGCAAGAACGAGTGCAAGGGGATGGGCGGCTGCAAGGCCGGCGACAACGGCTGCGGCGGCAAGAACTCCTGCAAGGGCAAGGGCGGCTGCGCGGTGCCCCCGAAGGAGAAGAAGTAGGCCGACGCTCGGGGCCGGGGCGCCTCGGGCGCTCCGGCCTCGGTCGCCCTCAGGAAAAGAAGGATCACGCGCGATGAACCGCTTCGGCTTTCCCGACCTCGGCATCGGCATCGGCCTGCGCGCCAGCCATTTCGGCGAGATCCTCTCGCAATGGCCGCAGCTCGACTGGTTCGAGGTGCTGTCCGAGAACTACATGGACACGGGCGGACGGCCGCGGTGGGTGCTCGACCAGGTGGCCGAGCGCTACCCGGTCGTGCTCCACGGCGTCTCGCTCTCCATCGGCAGCACCGACCCGCTCGACCGCGAGTACCTCCGCAAGCTGAAGGCGCTCGCCCTGCGCACGCGGGCGCGCTGGGTCTCCGATCACCTGTGCTGGACCGGCGTCCTCGGCCGCAACACCCACGACCTGCTGCCGCTGCCCTACGACGAAGCGACCCTGCGCCACGTGGTCGCGCGCGTGAAGCAGGTCCAGGACGTCCTCGAGCGGCCCATCGCGATCGAGAACCCGAGCTCGTACCTCGCCTTCGCTTCCTCGATGATGAGCGAGTGGGAGTTCCTGGCGCGGCTCGCCGAAGCGGCCGACTGCGCGCTGCTCTTCGACGTGAACAACGTCTACGTGAGCGCCTTCAACCATGGCTTCGAGCCGGAGCGCTACATCGACGCGATCCCAGCGGACCGCGTCGTGCAGTACCACCTCGCGGGCCACACCCACAAGGGCACGCACATCGTCGACACTCACAGCGGTCCCGCGCTGGCTGCGGTCTGGGCGCTCTACGCGCGCGCGTGCGCGCGCAGCGGGCCCGTCTCGACGCTCTTCGAGTGGGACGAGGCGATTCCATCCTTCGACGAGGTGCGCGCCGAGGCCGCGAAGGCCGCGCCGCTGCGAGGCTCGCCGGCGCTTGCGACGGGGACCCATGGCGCCTGAGCTCGCCCTCGGCGGCCTGCAGAGCTGGATGCAGTCCGTGATCGTCCATCCCGGCCCGATCGACGAGGCGCTCGCCGGCCGCGAGGCCAGGGCGCTGCTGCCGCCCGAGCTCCTGGAGCACGTGCTGCTGCCCTCGGCCACGCTCGCGGCCGGGGAGCGGATCGGCATCTACCACGAGATGTACCTGCTCCGCATGGCGGAGGCGCTCGAGAAGGACTACCCGGCGCTCGCGCATTTCTTCGGCGAGACACGCTTCGCCGCGCTCGCGCGCGACTACGTGCGCGCCCACCCGTCGCGGAGCTACACGCTGAACCTGCTCGGCCGCTCGCTCGCCGACTGGCTCGGCGAGGTGGATGAGCTGAAGCACCGCGGATTCTGCCAGGACCTCGCACGGCTCGAATGGGCCGTCACCGAGGCCTTCGACGCGGAAGAGACGCCGCGGCTCACCGCGCATGAGCTGGAGGCAGTGCCGCCAGAGGCGTGGGACGAGTTGCGCCTCGTCCCGAGCGCAGCGCTCCGGCTCCTGGAGCTGCGCTGGAACGCGAACGAGTGGCTGGACAGCACGAAGGACGACGACCACGATCACCCGAAGCCGCGCCGGCGCGATGCGTGGGTGGCGGTCTTCCGCCAGAGCTACGCCGTTTACCGGCGCGAGCTCAGCCACTCGGCCTTCCGCCTGCTGAACGACCTCGTTTCCGGCCGCAGCCTCGGCGAGGCGCTCGCGGCGGCGCTCCACCGCCGCGGCACGCCCGGCCCGGAGGCGCTCACCCGCTGGTTCCAGGACTGGGCGGCGGACGGCCTGTTCTCCCGCATCGACCAGCCGGGCGAGGGCTGAATAGCGCAAGCGCTGAATACCCTTGACCTGTACAACGTCCCACGGCTGCATCCCGCCATCGGCCTCTCCTTGGTCGTCGACAGATGCTGCGTAACGGGCCGCTCACCGCGGCATCTCAAGAGTGAGCCGCCTCTTGTCTCCGGGGGCGCGGCAGAACGGAGGACTGACGCATGTCGAGCATCGATTCCGTGCGGCGCGGCCGCGCGCTGGCGCTGAAGCTGGCCGCCGCCCTCGCGTTCCTCGCCCCGCTCGCGACGCGCCTCGTGATGGGCCAGGCCTTCTATCAGACCGGAGGCGGCAAGATCGAGAACTTCGCGAACACGGTGGGCTTCTTCACCGAGCTCGGCATACCGCTGCCCGAAGCGAACGCGTTCTTCGTATCGCGGCTCGAGTTTTGGGGCGGGCTGCTGCTGCTCGTGGGGCTCGCGACGCGACTCGTGGCCGCAGGGCTCGCCTCCACGATGTTGGTGGCGCTCGCGACCGCCGACCGCACCACGTTCCTGGATGCACTGCGGGGATCGGGCGACGCGGGGCTCACGGACGTCGTGCCCTTCGTCTACCTGCTGTTCCTCGGATGGCTGGTGCTCTTCGGCCCCGGCGCCGTGAGCCTCGACACGCTCGTCACACGCTGGCTTGACCGTCCCTCGCGCCAGCGGGAGGTCGCGGCTGCCGAGCAGCCGTCCTGAGTCACCGGCCGCCATCGGGCGCTCTGTCTTTGTCGCGAGCCTGGCAAGCCTCGACCAGGATTGGATCAAGCCAAGCCGCAAGGTGTTGGTGCACCTCCTCCAGTCCGCCGGCAATCCCGACGTGTTTCGCTTCCCTGCGATAGCCGACAGAGAGCTCGCGCGGGGGTGGCGGCAGGCGCTCGGGTACGGCATGCGTCGCACGGCGATCGAACACACGCTGGATGGCGCCTTGCAACTGCGTGGCGTCCACGCGCGCGTGCTGACGGATGAGCAGGAGATCCACGAGATCTCTGGCTCGCGTGGTGCCTCCGCCCTTGTACGTACGCGTGTAGGCGTGCAACTTCTCGGCGACGTGCCGCGCCAGCGGCACCAAGAAGACCTCGAACGAGTCGAACCCTAGTTCGGCCAGCAGTCCCGGACGTCGGGCGGGTTCCGCATCCCAGGGGTCAGGTGGGGCGAGGGTGACATCGATCTGCAGCGGCTCGAACAGCCGTCCCGCGAGTGAACTCTCCACCCTGTACCGCACCGCCAGGCCGA
>Ga0247727_10003030_pt1 | contig 37703 bp, 36 predicted proteins | sample WisWelCaveWW1625_FD_202498 | JGI IMG/M metagenome (GOLD analysis project Ga0247727, IMG submission 202498) | Biofilm microbial communities from Wishing Well Cave, Virginia, United States - WW16-25 | ecosystem: Environmental > Aquatic > Deep subsurface > Groundwater > Cave microbial mat | place...
TTGCTGAACAAGCCTTCGACTCTAACCGGCAAAATATCCGTTGCATTATTTGCCGCCATCATGCCGACGCCGGATTTGCTCGCGCCGATTTCGCCCGAACGCGAGCGCGTGCCTTCCGGAAAAAGCAGCACCGCTTCACCGTTTGCCAACAATTGATTGACGCGCCGAATCGTCGTGTGCGCCACCTCACGCCGGTCGACCGGAATCGCGTGCAAGAAGCGCATCACCGCCGCGAGCAACGGATTTTGAAACAACTCTTTTTTTGCCAGAAAATAAAGCGCGCGCGGCACGAGCGAGCCGATCACGAACGGATCATACGCCGAAATGTGATTCGCCGCCAACAACAATTTGCCGCGCCGCGGAATATTTTCCCGCCCCTCGACTTGAATGCGAAACAAGAGACGAAAGTAAATCTGAAACATGTACTGCATGAAACGAAAAACGGCGCGCATGGCGTCATGTAAGGCAAAACGATTTTGAGCAAAACTATTAAAAGCTTTTTTGCATGGTATTTACAGAGATTTCAATTTTTTCTCCAACTCCTGCACGATAAAATCCACTTGCTGCTCAATGGTCATCTGCGTGGTGTCGATCAAAATCGCATCGTCGGCGCGAATCAATGGCGCGACTTTGCGCGTGGAATCCGTTTGATCGCGTCGCGCAATTTCTTCTTTCAATATTTCCAAGTTGCGCGAAAAGCCCATCACGGCCAACTCTTCCTGTCGGCGGCGGGCGCGTTCGTCGAGCGAAGCTTGCATGAAAATTTTCAAATCCGCCTCCGGAAACACGACCGTGCCGATGTCGCGGCCTTCCATCACCACGCCGCCGCTGCGGCCAATCGCGCGCTGTTTCTCCACCATAATCGTGCGCACTTTTGGATTGGCAGAAATTAGCGAAACGGCATTGGTCACGGACGGCTCGCGAATCAATTGCGTCACGTCGCGGCCATCCAACCAGACGCGATTTTTGTCGACTTCGGGCTGCAATTCAATTTGGGTGGTTTCTGCGAGTTGCAACACGCGAGCGCCATCTTCCGGTGAAACGCCGGCTTCCAAAACTTTCAGTGTGAGGGCGCGATAAAATGCGCCGGTGTCAAGATACGTGTAGCCGAGTCGCTTCGCGAGCAAACGTGCGGTCGTGCTCTTGCCGGAGCCGGCTGGACCATCAATCGCAATAATCAGTCGTCGTTCTCTCACAGTTAGTTCTTCTGCTGTTTATAGTTGATCTCGGTCCCTCATCCTGTTGCCAGTCGTTGGCTGCGTCCGAGGTTGAGCTAACGACGTTAGAATTTTTAATTCTTCAAAATTTTAATTCACCGCGCATTCGGAATAGCGGCGCTTTTCTTCCGACATAAAAGCAAGAACGATCTGCTCGCGTGGAATGCCGCGATCGATGAGCTCGCGCGCAATGCCGTATTGTGTCCCGTCATATTCAATCCATGCCTTGTCGTTCATAACGTCAACATGAACAACGCTCCCGTGTAAGCGCATGCCGGCATCCCATCCCGCATACATCAACTCGTAATGTCCTAAATTATCATCAAAAATTTTTTCAATCTTTATTTTACCGTACGAAGGTTCGTCTTTTGCGTAGTCAATAATGGCGGCTTTAATGGTTTCAATCAGTTTTTCGCGCGTAACCATTGGGTGATCTCCTTTCTATCCGTATCATCGATAACAGAGAGTCCAACAAAGCTTTTGATCTCGACGGCAATTTTTTCTTTTCCCTTCTCGGCGGCAATCAAACGTTCTGCGCCGATATCAGCGTAGACTTTTCTGATTCCAAAGGCCAAACGCAGCGGATCATGTGTGATCGTCCAGCCGTCTGCGATCAGCAATTCTTTCACAAGATCGTGGTAAAGGTCCTTTGCCATAAGTTAATTCACCCGATATAAACTTCCGTATCAAGCAATTTGACGGCTGCTTTCAAACTTTTAATTTCCTTCTCCGTCAAATAACGCCACGTTCCGAGTTTCAATTTTCCCAAAATCAACGATCCGATCTGAATTCGTTGCAGGGCTTTGACGCGATAGCCGAGCGCGGCAAACATTTTTTTTACTTGCCGATTGCGCCCTTCGAAGATTGTGACTTCACAGAGACGATGATCGTTCGCATTGGGAAATTGCAACTCGCCGCGAACGCGATGCGTTTCATCAATAATTACGCCGTCGCGAAAACTTTGTGCATCCGCCAATCGCAATATTTCATTCAACAGCACGCGATAAACTTTCGGCACTTTGAAGCGCGGATGCGTCAATCGATATGTCAACTCACCGTCATTCGTCAACAGCAGCAAACCTTCGCTGTCGAGATCGAGACGGCCAACCGGAAAAACTCGCACGGGATGATTGACCAGCGCAAAAATCGTTTGGCGCCCCGCTTCGTCTTTCGCCGTCGTCACGTAGCCGGCCGGTTTGTTGAGCACGAGGTAAGTCGGCACGCTCACCGGCCGCACGCTTTCGCCGCGCACCACCACGTCATCACGATGCAAATCGACCTGCGTCGCCAGGTCGCGCACGCTTTTGCCATTGATTTTGACTTCGCCGCGCGTGATCAACTTTTCGACTTCGCGGCGCGAGCCAAGGCCGGATTGCGCCAAATAACGATTTAACCGCATCGTACCCGACGGCTGAATGCTTCGTAATTCGTTCCGTGCGCGCTTCATTTGCTCTAAACTTTGGCGCCAATAAGTGTCATCAATTTGTCGAACGTACGTTTAATCCAGCCGGTCATCCGTTCGCGAAAAGTGACGGCGCGGCTTTCTTCATTCTTAATTATCGCCGGGCGCCAGACATTAAGAAAGAAATTTTCATTTGGCGCAACCGCCGGATCGGCATTCATTGCTGGAGTTTCGACATTGCCGGCTTCTATTTCAACATTTTTATCATCAAAAATTTCCGGCGTCGTCTCATTAACGGATTCGATGATCGCTGGTTCAGCCAAATTAACTATCGTTATTTCATCGGTAATCGCAGAGAGCAACGGTGTTGAAACGACAATCGGCTCCGTTTCTGTAGGAAGCGTGTTGGCGTTCAAATCAATTGTCTCGACGGAGGGCTTACGCGCGTCTTCTAAAAAAAAATTCTCGGGTTTTTGCACAAAATCCGGTTCGGCGATTTCTTCGCGCGAAAGTTCTTCCGCCAGCCAGCCGTCAATCTCGTTGGCCGAATTGGCGGCAAACTCGGGTGGGATCAACTCTTCATCCGGAAGCAATTCTTCATCTGAAAAACCGACGTCATTCACTTCGATGACCTGAACCTCCGCGGCAGGCGTGTTGACCGCCATCTCAACGATTTCTTCCACCGCGACGACAAATGTTTCCTGAGCGAAATTGTCGCAGCCGTTGCTCACCTCGTCGGTTTGTACAAAATTCATCGTCAAATCTTCCGTCATGGCTTCGATGGACGAGGCTTTTGCTGCGGTTTCTGAATTTGAATCGCTCATCTCTTCGGCGGTGAATGCATTGGAAGCGACTTCCGTCACGCTGGCGAAAATTGATAGATCGTTCGAGGTTTCGGCCAAGTTGTCAATAGATGATGCTTTTGTCTCGGAATTTACGCCGCTCATCTCTTCGGCGACAAATGCCTCGGAAACGACTTCGGCCGCGCTAATGAAAGTCGGCAAAGCATTCGAGGTTTCGGCTAAATCCTCAACTGAAAGCTCGTTTCCCGTAAAATGTTCCGCCTGGTCGTTCGCGTCGTTGTCAAGACTAATCCACGCGATTTCATTCTCGCGTTCATCTGCAGGCGGTTGAGCAGATGATAGAGGAGCTTCGATATTGCCGGAATCTTCCAATTGCGCGAGAACTTTTTCATTAATATCAATGGACGAATTTTCCGGTATCATAGCAGGTGTGGGCGCTGCCGCGGCGACTTCCTGTTTTTCAGTCGGAACCTCAATAACAACGGAATTGGCTGGACTCTCGGCTGGCTCGATTTCTGCGGATTCATCGGGGGCATCAACGACAGGTGAAACTTCGATTATAGTTGATAACGGCAATACCGGCGAATTAGTGGTTGTGATTTTATTTTCAACCTCTTCCGCAGCGGTCGTTTCGCCGTCGGCGTTAATCGGCAAACTAAGCTGGCCGTCGGTTTGGCTCAACGCCTGCAGCAATTCTTCCGGCATGCCTTCTTTGCTGAACAGCTCTTCAATCTCGCGCGGTTTGGGAAGATCGGCAATGTCGTTGATGCCAAAATATTTTAGAAACTCGGGCGTGGTGCTGTAAAGCAAGGGCCGACCGACGGTTTCGGAGCGGCCGCTGATGGTGATGAGTTTGCGCTCCAACAGCGTGCCGATCACGGCGTCCGAATTGACGCCGCGAATTTGCGCAACATCGACGCGGCTGATCGGCTGCTTGAAGGCGATGAGCGCCAGCGTCTCCAAAGCCGCGTGCGAGAGGCGCGTTTTCTGGCGGCCAAGATAAAGTTTTCTAATCCAACTGGAAAATTGCTGCTGGGTGACGATCTGATAGCCGCCCGCCACTTTGCGAATCGTGAAGGCGCGATTGCTTTCCTGATATTCACGATTCAATTCGTCGATCAGAACGCCGAGATCGAAACCATTGTTCAGGTCAAGAGTTTCAGCAATGCGTTCGTCGCTCAACGGCTCATCCGCGGCGAAAACTAATGCTTCAATAATGCGTTTTAGTTCCTGCGTTTCCATCAAACTTGATTGATCCAAATTTCTCCGTAGGGTCCGGATTGCGTCGCGGTCGCCATGCCGCGTCTCATCATTTCCAGCAAGGCGATGAACGTGACGATCATATAAATTTTGCCCGGCAGTTTTTGCAGCAGCGAGATGAAGAGCAAGCGCTTGCCGATCTGCAATTCCTGCTGAATGTATTCGATTTGCTCTTCGACGCTGATGGGGAGGCGCTCGACTTTGTGTTGAAGTTCTTTGGGCACGCGCATGAGCACTTGCTTGAACACCGCCATCAAATCGAACAAACTCACATTGCCTTTTGAATAATCCAGCCAATCGCTGAAATCATTGTCATCAAAATTCAAATCGAGATGGCCGCGCGCATAAAAATAACGTTCGTTGGCCTCGAACACAGACAAATGCTCGGCCACTTCTTTGTAGCGCTGATACTCCAACAGCCGGCGCACCAGTTCCTGCCGAGGATCTTCTTCCTCGACTTCCTCGCTTTCCGGAGATTTCGGCAGCAACATTTGGGCTTTGATGCGGATGAGCGTGGCCGCTAATAGAATGAAGTCGCCGGCCACTTCGAGATCGAGCATCTGCAGGATGGCGACATACTCGAGATACTGCCGGGTAATGTTGGCAATCGGGATGTCGTAAATGTCCACCTCGCTCTTTTTGATGAGAAACAACAAGAGGTCGAGGGGTCCTTCAAAATTCGTAAGTTTAACGCGATACGCCATGCGAGGCTCTGGCTAATCCTTTTCTCTTAAATCCATTCCGATCGTGCGAGATCGGTTTACCATTTGAACCGATGAGTTGTTTGAGTTGTTTGAGGTCTTTTACTTCTAAAAGCCCGCCGGCTATTCGCTCGAGCCGCTTGGCGTCGTAAATCCTTTCGAGTCGTCGGCGGATGTCATCTGGCACGGTCCCAAAAAGATGCTCGATTTGACTCAAAATTATGTGGCGGCTTCCCATGCCCATCAGTTCTTTTCCAAAACGTGTGTCTTCTATCATAAAACCTCCAACCAATTTATTAAATTCTTTCGGGGTCAACCTTTTAACACGATGCGTAACAAAACCGCCAAGCAAAGTCAACAACTCTTAGATTCAAAGCCGCGTGATAATGCGAGCGTTCTAAAAAGATTATCGCTGCATGCAACTCGCCAGTAAACTTCTTCTGCTGGCAATACATCATCATGCCTTGCAACAACCCGTGATAAACATACGGATCAGGATAACCGTGCGACTCGACGAATAATATCTTTTCACCTGAGCGCTTTTCAAAGATCAGGTCGCGCCGATTCTCCGTTGCTTTAAAGGTAAAACTGCTGGCGGCATACTTCTCCGAATCGGGAATGCCGAGCAATTTCAAAATTGCCGCCGGATGATCGATCGCCAGTTTGTGAATGAGCTTGTCGGTTGCCAAAAAACTATCCCCTTCCTTCGATCTGCACAGCCTCTTTAAAATTTACCGCAAAAAATAACGCGGACGAGAACCAGACACGGGCAAAGAACTAAAAAATGACTTGTTTTTTATCCGCGTCTGTCCCTCAAGTCCGCGTTTTATTTGTCATCCGCGCGTTAATTCATGAACAAATATGGCTTCCAACGTTCATCGACAATGCCGACAAAATGTTGAATAAAAAAAATGTGATTCGGCTTGTGCGGTTTCTTCGCCAGGCGCATGCCGGCCTCATCCGGCGTGCGATTGCCTTTGCGATTGTTGCAATACACGCAGGCGCAGACCAGATTTTCCCAGGAGTCTTCGCCGCCGCGATTTTTGGGAAGAACATGATCGACCGTTACCGGCTTATGCGTGGCGCCGCAATACTGGCAGCGATGGCTGTCCCGTTTGATAATATTTTTTCTGGATAGCACAATGCGCTTGCGCGGCACGTGCACGAAAGACACCAATCGCACAATGCTCGGGAAAGGCATTTCTTGCCGAACTGAACGGATTACCCAGCGCGGGTGGCGCTCGATAATTTCCGCCTTGCCGAGATAAATCAATATCACCGCTTTTTTCGCGGTGATCACGCTCATCGGCTCATAGTTTTGACTGACAATTAAAACGTTGTGATTGAGCGATGCCATATCTTTACCCTGCCCGATCTCATCCCGATCCGTCGGGATGAAATCAGCACTATTTAATCATTGGTCATGGCGGCGCATTCTGACTTCTTTCCAAAATTTAATATAAACTGGTCATGACAAATCTATCTAATTTACAAGAAATTGGCTAAAGAGTCAAGCCCGATTTTTCCTATTGCTACACAACCTATAGCGGTTGTGCTTCGTCGATCAACAAGATAGGAATGTCGTCTTTGACGTCATATTGCAAACGGCAATTGTTGCAGACGAGCTTCTGTTCCTGTTCCCGATATTCCAATTTGCCCTTGCACTTGGGACAGGCAATGATTTGCAAAATTTCTTGATCGAGCATAAAAAGATCTCCATAGTTTGCTGCCCGTTTGCCAGTTAGTCTGTTGGCCAGTTAGTCCAGTCAACCGGTTAACGGGCAAACCGGCAAACTAGCCGAACTGGCAATCCGCTCAACTCTTTTCTTCAAAAAATCCCATTTTGCCATATTTTTCAATGCGCTGCGCCACTAAGCGATCGGCCGGAATTTTTTCCAATTCATTGAGCTCCTGCAGCAGGCGCGTTTTGAGAATTTGCGCCGTCGCGTCATAATCGCGATGCGCGCCGCCGAGCGGCTCTTGAACGACGCCGTCAATCACTTTCATTTGCAAAAGATCGCTCGCCGTGAGCTTCATCGCTTCGGCAGCTTGCTCCGCTTTGGTGCTGTCGTGCCAGAGAATTGCGGCGCACCCTTCCGGCGAAATCACCGAATACCAGGTGTTTTCCAGCATCAGCACACGGTCACCAATGGCGATGCCGAGCGCGCCGCCGCTGGCGCCTTCGCCGATGATCACTACCACAATGGGCACCGGCAGATGCGACATTTCAAACAAATTGCGCGCAATCGCCTCGGCCTGACCGCGTTCTTCGGCGCCGATGCCGGGATAGGCGCCGGGGGTATCGACCAAACAGACGATCGGGCGATGAAATTTGGCGGCGAGTTTCATGACGCGCAGCGCTTTGCGATAGCCTTCCGGATTCGGCATGCCGAAATTGCGATAAAGTTTTTGTTTGGTGTCGCGGCCTTTTTGCTGCCCAATGAGAATAATTTTTTGGGGCCCGAGCCGGCCGACGCCGGAAACAATCGCCGGATCATCGCCAAACACGCGGTCGCCGTGCAGCTCGATAAAATCATCCATCACACGCTCGATATAATCCAGCGAATACGGCCGCTGCGGATGCCGGGCGAGCTGCACACGCTGCCAGCGCGTCAGTCGCGAATAAATTTCTTCGTGCAAGCGCCGGGCTTTCTCTTCCAATTTGGCGACTTCCGCCTGAACGTCCTTGCCTTCCTTCTCCGCGTTTTGGCGGATCCCCTTGATCTGATTTTCCAACTCAACAATCGGTTTCTCGAAATCCAATACAAATCCGGCCATGTTATTTTCCTTCCCTCAAAACCGAAACACCGTCCGCAGAAGAATTTCCAAATCCAACAGCGGGGTGTAGTGCGTTACATAATAAAGATAGAGTTTATTTTTTTCTTCTTGAGAAAGTTGTCCGTGCCGATTAATTTTAGCCACATCGGTTACGCCCAGAGGCAATTCAATGCCGAGATAACTTAATTCAGATTCATTCTCGGATGGAATCGCCACGCCGACCCAACTGAGCTTGCCGGAAAGAATGGCGAAGAGCCAGGGCCATTTGGCGAATTTTCCGCCGTGCGACAATTGCCAGAGCCGGAGCGCACGGCCAGCGGGAATTGGCGTCACGCGCGACTGCAATTTTCCTCGAAATAACCACAACAGCAAAAAAAACGGTGCGCCCGCGATCCCCAAAAATCCTGCCAGCACGACGTCCAACACTCTTTTACCGAATGCCGGCCAAAACCGCGACAGCCGGTTTTCAATTTCGAGCAATGGCACTTCCGTCACTTGATCGATGCCGGATTTGCCGATGATCACGTCGAGATGGCCGGGCACTAACTTAAAACTCAACCCCTGCTCGCGTTGTCTCGACATCACTTCGAGAATGCGGCCAAACGACAGACGCTGCGTTGAAAAAATTATTTGTTGAATGCGATGATCATTGCGATCCTCGCCTTGCGAAGCGTTAAGCCATGCTTCCAGACGATCCAAACTCGTGAGCACGGGAAGGCCGTGATAAAACTTTCCTATTTCATTGGCATCCAAACTGACCAGGCCGATGAGATCATAATTTCCCCCAATTCCATTTGTCGCATTGACGTTCGTCTTCAACTTTTCGATTAATGCGCCGTCAGCCGCGAAGTCACCCACCACAATCGTGCGTCCCGACTTTCTTTGAAAAGGAATAAAGGAAAATCGGAACGCTTTCACGAGCAAACGCCAGCTCGAGAGCAGCAAAATATTCATGCCGCCGGCCACCAGCACCACCGCGCGCGAAAAGGCATATTGCTTGAAAAAATACGTCATACTGGCATTGATGAAAAAGCCGATGGTCGCTGCCGCTAAAGCCTGATAAAATGAAAACGTCGAGCGTTGATAACAGCCAAAGAGCGCGAGGCAGATCAGCCAGATGAACGAGTAGACGGCGTCGACGATGAGAAAACGCGGCAACATTTCCAATGTATCGAAACGAAACCACACGGCCACGATCATGCTGATCTGCATGAAAGCCAAATCGATTAACGGCGCCGCCAATTTGCGAACAAAGGATTGGGCAAATGCAATCACCGCGCGAACCCAGATCGCCGCATGTAAAAGCCAGTAAGAAATCAGCCCGGATGTTCCTTTAAAAAATCCCAAAGGAGAGTCGGGTCGAAAATGCTTGCGCACGAACAGGCCCATCGCTTGATAAAAAAGCCGCAGGTTATCAAGATCGCTCTGTTTGGCGCTTTCGCCCTTGAAATGAATTATTTGAGTTTCAGGGAAATAATGAATTTTCCAACCGGCGGTGCGCATGCGAAAACACCAGTCGAGGTCTTCGCCGTAAAGAAAAAAATTTTCGTCGAGCAAACCAACCTGGTTGAGCGCTTCGCGACGCACGGTCATGAAAGAGCCGGAAATGGCTTCGACTTCAGCCGTTTCATCCTCGGGAAGATAAGTCAGATTGTAACGTCCGAACCAACGGCTCCTGGGAAAAAGCTGGCTCAAACCGGCGAGACGAGTGAAAGCGACCCATGGCGTGGGGAAACTGCGGCGGCAGGCGAGTTGCAGGGTGCCGTCAGGATTGAGCACTTTGCAGCCAACCATTCCGGTTTCAGGATGTTTGTCAAAGAACGCGCAAATCGCCGTGAAGGTGTCCTCCTGCACAACCGTGTCGGGATTCAGCAGCACGACGAGACGGCCGCGGGTCTGTTGCAACGCCTGATTGTTGGCAGCCGCAAAACCGATATTGTCGCGATTGACGATCAATTCCACTTCGGGAAACTCGCGCCGCACCATTTCAACACTGCCGTCGTTCGAGGCGTTGTCCACAACGAAAACTTCGGCGGAAAGATGCTCTCGACGGGCGCAGTCCAACGCCTTGCCGAGCGAAAGCAAACTCTGTCGCAAAAATTCACGCACGTTGTAGTTGACGATGATAACCGAGATATCGCACAACGCCTCATTCGTATGCAGCTCTGAAATCCTTTCAGGCGCAAAGTCCTTTTGCGGCTCGAAGACGGCTGTGCTGGTTGGTGTATCAAAACGGCTGATCATTAAACCGCGGGGGCAGCGAAGCTTTCTCGTCAAAACGATTGGAACTGGTTTCGGCGATTCGCGAATCTCGGTGGCAAGTGCGGGTTGGAGGAATCGCCTTCATTTATTTACTATCAAGCTAATTTACACAACGACGCCATTAAAAACAACTGCGATTTATTTCATACGCCCCAACAGGTCATTCAGCTTGAGACGCCAGACCATGGTGGCGGCCTCGAGTTGCACTTTGCGCGACATTTTGGATTTGCCCTCACTGCGCTCGGTGAAAACAATCGGAATTTCACAAATCCGAAAACCGCGCCGCCAGATTTTGTAATGCAGCTCGATTTGAAAGGCGTAGCCGTTGGAGGCGATGTGGTCAAGCGTAACCGCTTCGAGCACGCGGCGATGAATGCATTTGAAGCCGCTGGTGCAATCATGGACGGGCATGCGCGTGATAAAGCGGGTATACCAATTCGCAAACACGCTGAGCAGCAAACGGGAGACAGGCCAGTTGACGACTCTGCCGCCGTCGAGATAACGCGAGCCGATAACGAGATCGTGGCCGTTGACTTTTTCCAACAGGCGCGGGAGATCATCTGGATTATGGGAAAGATCGGCGTCCATTTCAAAAATATAGTCAAACCCATTCTGCACGGCGTAACGAAATCCGGTGACATAAGCCGTGCCCAGGCCCATTTTGCCGGGGCGCCGCAGCAGATGCAGGCGGGGCTCTTTTTCTCGCCGGCGCGCCACGAGATCGCCGGTGCCGTCGGGCGAGTTGTCATCGACGATAAGAATTTCCAGCGCCGGTTCTTTTAACGCAAAAATGCGATTGATGACGTTCTCAATATTGCCCGCTTCGTTGTAAGTCGGAATAACGACCAACGCGCGACGTCTGTCTGGTTTCTGGTTGCTGGTAACTGGTTGCTGGTTGCTGATCACTGGTTATTGGTCACTGGTTACCGGTTACTGTTTATTAATTCATCTTTAAACGTTTGCAAACCACCCACGACATCGGACATGGCGACATTGAGCTCGCGCACGGCTTTTGCAATATCAAAACCCGAGCGCAGCGGTCGCGGTGAAGCTTGTTGGAGATCACTGGTTTTAATCGGCTGAATGAGGCCGGCGTCGAGATTGAATACTTCGGCGATTTTGACGGCGAAATGATAACGGTCGATGACTTCGCTGCCGCTGATATGATAAATGCCATTTCGCCCGGATTCAGCGAGAACGCGCAGCGCTTGCGCCAGCTCGCTCGCTAAGGTCGGATTGCCGAATTGATCATCGACGATTCGCACGGGTTTTCCGGCGCGCAATTGGTTGATCAACCACGTCACAAAATTCGGCCGAGTTTCATATCCGGCGCCGTACAAAATCATCGTGCGGGCAATCGCAAAGTTCGCCTCGCTGTTAATCAAAACATTTTCACCCGCCAGTTTGGAGCGCGCGTAAAACCCCAACGGGTTCGGGCGATCGGTTTCGCGATAGGGGCCGGACTTCCCGTCAAAAATATAATCTGTACTGACATGTATAATTCGCGCGTGGACTTTTTGCGCGGCATATACCAAATTTTCCACGCCGGTGACGTTGACGCGCCAACAGGCTTCGCGCTGCGTTTCGCTGCCGTCAACATCGGTGAAAGCCGCGGCGTTGATGATAAAATTCGGCACGACATTCTGCACGAGGTCGCGCAATGATTGGCGCTCGGCAATATCGCCCTGATGATAATGAAAATTTCCATCGGACAAACGGGGATGAGGCTGCAAGCTCAATGCATGAACATCATAGTCGTCACGGAAAACTTTGATGAGCTGTTGCCCGAGCAAGCCGTTGGCGCCGGTGATCAGAACTCTTTTACGCAGCAATTGCATTGTCAAGTTGCGGTTTTATCACTTTCTGAAAAATTTCCGGAGTTAATGAACCCATAAATGTGCAATTCAATCCGGCAACTTTGTTGGCGAAATGTGTCGCCGTTGAAAAATTTTTTGTTCGCACGAAATGCGCCAGAAACGCTGCGCCGAAAGCATCGCCGCAGCCGATGATGTCGATTACTTGCGAAACTTTCGTGGATGGGCAATGTTCGTAACCAATCTCATTTTCTGCATTACAATAAAACAACAAAGAACCGGCGCTGCCGAGCGTAATGTGACAGGCCGGCAATTTTTCCGTAACCAACCGCCGGCCCAATTTTACCAGATCTTCATAAGTCACTCGCCCATCCAGGCCCATCAATACAGCAGCCTCGCGCTCATTCATTTGCAGAATGTCGCAGGCGGCCACCCACTCCGGCCAATCGGGAATGCCGCGATAAAAACGCTTCCCCGCCGCATCAATGCCGAGAGCGAGGGAATGCAAGTCAAGATAAATTAGCGGACAAGGGGTCAATTTACGTAAATTTTTTAACGCTTCCAACGTGATATCATCACCGCTGATGAGATTGACTAAAATCGAGTTGCAGGCGGCGAGCGCAGCGATCTCGCCGGTAGTGATCGGCGGCATCGTCTGGCTGGTCATTTCATCCCGCGTTTCCGGCGTGCGGTAAATAAGTTTGACTTGTGTATTGGGTTGTGAGATGCGATGCAAACTATCAAAAGTAATATTTTTTTTAAAACGAGCCAGCGTATCGCAAATGGCGTCATAAAAATCCTCGCCGACGTGACAAAGCGGTTGTATCTCAGTATTGTCATCGACCACATGCGCCAAGTATGCCATGGTGTGATACAAACCGCCAATGCTCTCAACCCTCCTTCCGTCCAACGTGATGATGGTGTCACGAATAAACGTGCCGATAACGCCGATTCGATGTGCCATGATGTTTTATGCAGCTTTGATTTGTTTCTCGATTTTCTCGATAGCCGCGGCTTTTTCCATGTCGCGTTTCTTTAATTCTTCGACATGGCGTTGCAAGTCTTTAATCTCGGCGTCGATAACAATACGATCGTTTCTGAATTTCTCATGCTCGTGAGTTTCGTATTCCAGACCTCTGAGCAATTGATTGTGCTCGCGGCGCAGTTCTGCATTGTCGGCTTTGTATTCACTCACCGATTGTAAAAAATACTTCTTTATATCATCACCGTGCTTTTCAAATTCCTGTTGCATTTCGTCTTTAAATTTTTGATGGAATAATTCAAATTCTTTTGCCATGTCACTTTTGAATTCCAGCCGAAGCGAATCAAAGCCTTGCGTCATTTCTTTGCGGACGGCGTTGAACTCGGCAGCGGTTTCCTGCCGACTTGCTTTGAATTCTGCGGCGGTTTCCTGCCGAACGGCATCAACTTTTTGATCAACTCCATCAATCTTTCGATCAACGGCGTCAATTCTTCGGTCAAGCGCATCGAAGCGTTGATCGGCTTTTTGGTCAACGGCATCGACCTTTCGATCAACGGCGTCAATTCTTCGGTCAAGCGCATCGAAGCGTTGATCGGCTTTTTGGTCAACGGCATCGATTCTGCGGTCGAGCGAATCGAAGCGTTGGTCAAATTTGTCCAGCCGTTTCAGGACGAGATTCAGGCTGGGGTTTGTTAGCTTTTTACTGCTCGTTGGTTTGCGGGTGTTCTTGCGTTTGGCGGGCATGGTTTTCTCCCTCACTCAGGTTAATATCAGGACTCGGTTGATTGTAAAATTCAAGCCACTTCGTCTTCTCAATTAACGTCGACCATTGGATAAGCTCGATTCGCCGCAAGCGATGCTCTTCCCAATCTGCTTCGGTTCTATTCCTATTAAGAACGTCTTGTTGCATTCTAATCACCAATTCTTCATTGTAGATTTCTCTCAACATTGCTCTCTGTTGTTCTCGTGGCAATCCCCTGCATTTGTCCCATTCTCCATCGTTTAGACGTTTGCCGACTTGCTCATAGATTTCTCCCAACTCTTGCTTAGCTTGCATTTTGGCGAGCATGGCTTTGTTGAATTCGCGCTGTGTGGCAAAAAATTCATGCATCACCATAGTCAATGGCGCAAAGCATTTTTCCCAAAAAAGTCCATGCTCACCTTTTGCGAGCGCCTGTTGCGCTTCGATCCACTCAGGATCATCTGGCTTCGACGAGCTTTCAGTCGCTTTTTTCCGGGCATCTTGTTCTAACGTTTGCACTGGCATATTTCTTAAAAGTAAAGATTGGGAAATTAATGAATCGCCTAGAGGCGATACTACGTACGGAATTTTACAATCGCGCGCCTTTGGCTTTAAACTCGCGCAGGCGTTCGCGCAGCGCGGGATATTTCGTCGCCAAAATTTCCGCGGCAAGAACGGCGGCGTTGACGCTGCCGCCGATAGCGACGGTCGCAACGGGAACGCCGGGCGGCATTTGTACAATTGAGAGCAAAGCATCGAAACCGTTGAGCGCGCCGGAAGCAATCGGCACGCCGATAACCGGCAGAACCGTATGCGCGGCGATGACGCCGGGAAGATGCGCGGCCATACCGGCGGCGGCAATGATGACGCCGAAACCGGTGCTCTCCGCTTTTTTCACAAACTCTGTGACGGCGTCCGGGTTGCGATGCGCCGAAAGAATGTGTTCTTCATATTGAATGCCGAACGCGTCGAGATATTTTTTGCAATTCTCCAACAGCGGTTGATCCGAGGAACTGCCCATGAGAATAGCGACTTTTTCCATGATTGTCAATTCACTTTTTGATTCACGCTCTTTTTTGGTAAAATTAAAAAATTGCCCAACGGATTAAAAAACGACCAACGGATTTCTTTTTCAGGCGGATTTCTCGCTTCGAAATGACAGGCTTTAACTTAACATTGTCAAGTTAACTTCGCTTATTTTTCTCAAAAAAACAAACTACACTCGCGCCATAGGCTGCATACGAAAACGGCGTGTGGCTGCCGCCGAGATAGGAAGCGCAGGCCACGCCGAAAGCGCGCAACAATCGCAGCGGCCATAAATAAAATTTGCCGCGCCGTCGCTGCGCCGCGAGTTTCTCGCTCATGAGCGTATTGAAAAAAGCATCGAGCGGCAATTGTCGCCACCAATGCAATGTCAAGCCGTGTTGATTTGCCAGACGGCCCAATGTTTCGAGAGAAAAATGATTCACATGTCTGGGCGAGTCCAGTGCAACCCAATTCGATTTGTAAACCCGCGCGTCAATTCCGTCAATGTTTGGCACGGCGATGAGCAACCAGCCATGATCCCGCAAGCGGCTCGCCAAAATTTCGAGCGCTTGGCCGGGATGATAAAGATGTTCGAGCACGTGCCACATGGTAATCAAATCGTATTGGCGTGTCGAAGCGGCCAATTGTTCGACGCTTCCGGCGGAGATGGTAATTCGATGATGCTCGCGCGCCCAATTTGCTGCACGTTCGTTGCGTTCGAGGCCTTCAACTTGCCAGCCGGCGTTTTTCATTTCGAGGAGAAATTCGCCGGTGCCGCAACCGATATCGAGTAAATTACCGATTGTCATTTGTCCGTTGCCCGTTGGCCGTTGTCCGTCGGTACGCTGCAAAAATTCGGTAATGACTTTTCGTTTCCAGCGCAAGTTGGCGCGGCGTAAAAATTCATAAATTCGCGCGGCGAAAGAACGCGACGCCGTCAAACTGGTGAAAGGCAGATAATCGGCGTGTTCATAAAATTGGCTGCTGTTTTCTTCACGAGGACGAGGATTCAAATAAATCATGCTGCAATGCATGCAGCGCTGAATTTGATACGATGCGCCGGATTGCGGATGAAAACGATCCGGCGCTTGAACATGCAATTCCGCTCGATCAGCGCCGCAGATTGGACACGAAATCTGTTCGAAGCCCATTGCGGGTTTCTTCGTCGATAATGCGGATTTCTCTTCAATCATTTTTTGCAAAGGCTGGCCGAGATGTGCGTTGCCGAGGTTTGGCAATGGCAAAAGACGGCAGCTCGGAAAAAAATTTTCGGCCGGCGATAAAATAATCCCATACAATGCTGCGGCGATAAAGACGCTGCATAATTTCCCGATCGCTCACGAGACGAAGTTTTTGGCTCTTCCGTCGCCGCTTCCAAATGCCGCGCCAATGCCGGAGAACATGGAGGCCGGCGCGAATAATTGCCAGCGCGCGCAGAAAATCCAAATGAAAAACTCGATACCAAAATGCGACGGCATCGAGCAGTAATCGGCCGGGCAAAACCCACAACAGCGTCCGCGCCGAATAATTTTTTATCATCATGATCAGACTGTTGCGATGATTGAGATAAATTTTAAAGGGCTTATCTGGATGTAGCGTTGATCCGGCTTGATGACGCACCACCGAAGCCGGCACGGAAATGACGCGATATCCGGCCAAATGCAAACGCCAGTTGAGATCAATTTCTTCCATGTGCGCAAAAAATTTGACGTCCAGCCAACCGACTTGCTGAAGCGCCGACGCGCGCAAGAGACAGCAGGCGCCGGAGGCCCAAAAAAGATCGCACGCGTCATCATACTGGCCGCGATCATCTTCGAGCGTCATGAAAATCCGGCCGCGGCAAAATGGAAAACCAAGCACGTCGAGGAAGCCGCCGTTAGCGCCGGCATAATCGAATTTTTCGGGAAATTCCAATGAGCGAATTTTGGGCTGGCAAGCCGCGATTTGAGAATCGCTCTCCATCATTTCCACCAGCGGCTGGAGAAAATCCGGTGTGGCTTCGGCATCGTCGTTGAAAAGAAGAGCATATTTGCCGGCGGCGGAGCGTAGGCCCAAATTGCAGCCGCCGGCAAAACCGAGATTTTTTTCAGCGGCAATCACGCGCACTTCGGGAAATTCGTTTTGCGCAGCGACAATGCTGCCGTCGTCGCAGCCGTTATCAATCAGCAAAATTTCCACTGGCTGGTAACTAATCCGCCGGAGGCTGGACAAAGAACGTTGCAAAATTTTTTGTCCGCGCCAATGCGGAATGATGATTGAGACCAGAGGCCAGTTGCTGGTCGCTGGTTGCTGGTCGCTGGTTGCTGGTCGCTGGTTGCCGGACAAAGAATCAATCATTGAAGGATCAGGCATCGAGCCACTATTTCTTACTCGCAGTATCAGATGGCGATCCAGCCGGACGTTTGACGTTGGCGGCGGAATCGGCCTGCGCCAGCATTTTCAGTTGTTCCAATTGCGATTTGGCCTGCTGATCTTCGGGCTTGCGCATCGACCATTGTTGAAGCAATTCGATTCCCCGCGCATAATTTCCCTGCCGCGCGTAAAAGCCGCTTAACCAAATCGTCGCTTCACTGGAATTGGGATCGTCTTTGACGAGCGTCTGCACGAGTGATTCTGCCAAAGCCGGTCGATGAAAATAAGATTCAATATAATCCGCTAACTGAATTTTCATCGCCGGCGTCAAGTTTAGCGATTCATCTTTGCCCAGCAGGCGCAACCGCTTGTCCAACTCTTCCGGCTTGCCAAGCTGCTCGTACATTTGTCCGACAGCCAAATTCAATTGGAAATTGCCGGTGGGAATGACAGATTCCGGTATCACTTCGTTCATACGATCGAGAACTTGCAGCGCGCGTTCTTTATCATTTTGCCACGTCCAGCCGCGAGTTTCCGGATCATATGTTTGCAAGGACTTGCCTTTATATTTCTCGTAGTTCCCCAGATGATATTGCGCCAGCGTTAAAAAAGCAGAGCGATAATTTCCCAACAAGCTTTTGGTGTTGTCATCATAATAAACTTCCGGATTGTTCAGATTGCGATATTGGAATTTCTCATTGAGATTCGCCCACATGAGCTGCGGATCGACGACGCGGCGATTGCTAATTTTGACCGGCAGCACTTTGAACGCGAGGCCGTCCATGCGCATGTAATTGTCCAGATTCAGCTTGTTGTCCGGCGAAACGGTGACGGCAAAATAAACCGGCCGGCGGAATTGATTGTCTTGCAAAATTCGCAACACCATCAAATCCTGCACGCGAATGCCCTGTCCGTACAGCGTCGGCTCGATCTCGAGACGAATCGCCGGATTTTCTTCCCGCACGATGGTGCTGTCAAGCCGCACGATATCCTTATAAACCTGCTCGTATGTTGCTTTCGGCACATCAATCGCCACATTTTGTTTTTGCCACGGAATGGCTTGCAATCCCTCGATTTGCGTATCGCTCAAATTGACCGGCACGCGCGGCTCATCATCGCGCAATTGTTTGATATACCAGTCGGTGTTCAACAAACTCAGATTGACGACGCGCACGTCGCGGCGAATGTTGTAAACATATTGCAGAAACCACAGCGGAAACGTGTCGTTATCGCCATTGGTGAAAATGATGCCGTTGGGTTCGCACGATTGCAGAATGTTGTAGGAGTAATCGTACGCGACGTAATTGCCCTGCCGGTTGTGTTCATGATAATTGAATTTGAACATGTTGGCCGGAACGGCGATGAACACGAGCGCCGACAACGCCCACACCATTGCCGGCGAAGCCGAGCTTTCATCGCGTTTGGCTTTTGTCGATTTTGACGCCGCCATTTCTTTGATCATATCGACGAGCGCGGTGACGCCGATGCCAATCCATATCGCGAAAGCGAAAAATGAGCCGGTGTAAGCGTAATCACGCTCGCGCGGCTGCGGATCTTCCTGATTCAAATAAACGATGACCGCCAAACCGGTCATGATAAACAAAACCAGCAGCGGATAGGCGCGCCGCCAATCGCGCTGGAAATGATAGAACAGGCCGATCAAACCGACTAAAAACGGCAAGCCCCACAAACCGCGCAGCGTGTAAGTTTCAACGATGCGGCCTTCCTGATCGAGTGTCTGGCCTTTGCCGAGAAATTGCCAGTTGAAATAGCGAATGTACATTTTTTCGATTTGGTATTTCCACAGCGGCGCGCGGCGCTCAGTGATCGACCAATCGCCGTATTGCTCGCGATTGAGATATTTCACCAGCCGCTCCGGATTGTCCGGATTGTTTTCGTCAATGGCCGGATTCAAACCGGAGCGAATATAAAGCGTGGAATATGTCGAGTATCCCAATACCAGCAGGAAAAGAGAGGAAAAGGCCAACGAGGCAATTCGTTTCTTTCCCTTAATTGACCAAATCATCAAGCCGGCCAAAACCAATATGAGAAAAGCCAACGTCTCCATGCCGAAATTCGACAAGATGCTCGGAATGCCTTTCACCAATCCGATGTTGAATGAGCCAATCGTAATGCCGCTGTTGAGCAACATGACAATGGCAAACGCCGCGCCCGCCGCCACCGCCATCATGATGAATTCGTTCATGCGGTCTTTGCCAGACGATTTGTGCAGACGGGCATACATGATCATCGCCATGGGCGGCAGCGCCAAAAGATTCAACAGATGCACGCCGAGCGCGAGTCCCATAATATAGAAGATAATCAAAAGGTAGCGGTCGGCTTGCGCGGATTCCGCATGATCCATCCATTTCAAAATGAGCCAGATGACAATCGCGGTGAAAAACATCGATCCGGCGTATACTTCCGCTTCGACGGAGTTAAACCACTGGCTGTCGGAAAACGCAAACGCCAGCGCACCGATAATGCCGGAGGCGTAAACCGCAATGCGATCCGACTTTGTCCAAGTTTGCGGCTGGCCTTTCCAAAGCATAATAAGCCGCACGATGATCAAGTACGTCAACATCGCGGTGATGGCACTGATGAGCGGCGACATCAGATTAACGCGAAAGCCGATATCGGCGGAGGTTGGCAGCATTGAAAAAATGCGGCCAACGAGAATGTACAGCGGGGCGCCGGGCGGATGCGGCACGCCGAGAATGTACGAGCAGGCGATGAACTCGCCGCAATCCCAAAACGAAGTGGTTGGCGCGACGGTGCTCAAGTACGTCACGAAGCTGATTAAAAAAATCACGCCGGCGATAACGGCGTTTACTTGACGATGCGACATGGAATCGATTTCTCCCTTTGGGTAATAAAGTTCGCCCAACGGATAGAAGCTGCCAACGGATAAGTTTATTGCGATTTTTCATCTAAGGAAAGAATTGTGTCATTCCGTAGGAATCTTTTTTCAATTCAAAAACAAATGCTAAAACTTAAAAAGGATTCTTCCAGAATGACATTCATCTTTAATTTTTATTAAATCCGTTGGCTGCCTTTCATCCGCTGGTCTTTGCTTCCTGCGAAGCTGGATTTTCCTTTTGTTCTTTATTGATCTCATCAACATAATTCAGTTTCAGCTCGCGCAGCGCATGCTCGAGCAGGCGGTTTTCATCGTCGCTGAGGTTGCCTTTCGTGCGCGTTTTGACCATGTCGAGCATATCGATGGACATGCGCGCCTGTTCGAGATCGCGCTCGATTTTGTTGGTCATGGGATTGGGCACTTTGCCCAAATGCGCCCACGCCGCTTGTTGAAACATGATGACGAGCTGCATGAATAACGCTTGTTGTTTTTGTTCAGGTGTGAATTCCATATTCCTTCGCTCCGGTTTCTTGATGCTGGATGTTAGATGCTGGATGCTCGATGTTGATCGACAAGCAGCATCCAACAACAAGCAACCAGCATCCAGTCATCCAATATGCACAAACTCCAATCGATCTTTATATTGTTTCAACAAATGCTCGCGAATCGCGGCATTTTCGTTTTTCTTCAACGTCGGATCTTGTTTCACCAACGCAAACGCTTCATCGCGAGCGGCAAAAAGAATTTTTGCATCTTTCACAATGTCGGCCACCTGCAGCTCCGGCAAGCCGTGTTGGCGCGTGCCGAAAAATTCGCCGGGGCCGCGCAATTCGAGATCGACTTCGGAGATGCGGAAGCCGTCATTCGTCGCGACCATGGTTTCGAGTCGTTTGCGCGTGTCGTCACTCAACTCCTCGTCGCTTGCTTTTAGCGCCGGATCGGCGATAAGAACGCAATAGGATTTTTTCTCGCCGCGCCCGACGCGGCCACGCAGTTGATGCAATTGCGTCAAACCAAAACGCTCGGCATGTTCGATAACCATGATCGTTGCATTCGGCACATCGACGCCGACTTCGATCACGGTCGTTGCCACAAGAATTTTGGTCTCGCCGGATTTGAACGCCGCCATCACCGCTTCTTTGTCGGCGGTTTTCATGCGGCCATGCAACAACGCGATGGGCACATTCTTAAAAATTGACTCGCGGAAACTTTCATAACTTTCCGTCGCGGCGGCGAGATCGCTTTTCTCGGTTTCTTCGACGAGCGGAAAAACAATGTAAGCTTGCGCGCCGTTGCTCACTTCTTTGCGAATGAAATCATAAATTTGTTTGCGCGCATTGCCAGATCGCCACGCGGTTGTAATCGGCTGTCGTCCTGCCGGCATTTCGTCGATAATCGAGACATCGAGATCACCGTACAATGTCATCGACAACGTGCGAGGTATTGGCGTTGCCGTCATCACCAACACGTCGGGACGCCAGCCTTTTTCTCGCAAGGCGACGCGCTGCATGACGCCGAAACGATGCTGCTCGTCAATCACCACCAAGCCGAGTTTATGAAATGTCACATTGCCTTCAATCAACGCATGCGTGCCGATCACGACATTGGCTTGTCCGGTTGCAATATTGTCGAGAATCGTTTCGCGCTCGCTCTTTTTTTGCTTGCCAACCAACAACGTGACGTTGATGCCGAGATCTTCCAAAAATTTTCGGCTGGTGAGATAATGCTGCTCCGCGAGGATTTCAGTTGGCGCCATCAACGCGGCTTGATAGCCGTTTTCAATCGCCATCAACATGGTGATGAGCGCGACCACGGTTTTTCCGGAACCGACGTCGCCTTGCAGCAAGCGGTGCATCGGCTTCGGCAATTTCATGTCGGCGCGAATTTCCCGCAACACGCGGCGCTGCGCTTCGGTTAATTTGAAGGGCAGCTTTTCCACCAACTGCCACGTGCGCTCGCCGACCGCAGTGAATTCAATGCCCTTCTCTTCAGATTCCTGCGCAGCTTTGCGAAATGCGAGAAAGAGCTCGAGAAAGAACAATTCGTCAAATTTCAAACGTTCGAGGGCGCGTTTGAGCATATCTTCGTTTTCCGGAAAATGCGCGTGCGCAATCGCTTCCGGCAAAGCTATCGAATGATAACGCTGCCGCAAGCCTTCCGGCAATGGATCGCGAAGTTTCGGCGCAAAATCATCGACGGCGACACGCAAAATGCGGCGAAAGCCGCGGCTATCCAATCCTACTTTGCCGAGCGCTTCGGATGAACGATATAAAGGAATGATCGTGCCGGTGTGCAGAAAGCGCGCTTCGCCTTCTTCGCCGAGCTTGTCAAAATCCGGATGCACCATCGTGTAGCCGTCGTAAAAAGTGACTTTGCCGTGAAAAGCAACGTTTTCACCCTTGCTAAATATTTTCGGCCACATATTGGCGCGATTAAAAAACACGCAACGCAAAAATCCCGTGCCGTCGGCGAGCACGAGCTCGAAACGCGGTCGCCGGCCAAATTGCATGAGACGCGTGCTGGAAATTTTACCGACCACCGTTGCTTCCAAATTCTCGCGCAAATCGCGGCATTTGACAATCGTCGTGCGGTCGAGGTAACGCCGCGGCAAATAGTAGAGCAAATCGGCAACGGTTTTCAGGCCGATCTTTTCAAGCTCTGCCGAGCGCTGCGATCCGAGTCCGCGCAAGCGGCGCAGCGGTGTTTGGGTCAAATCTTGCGGTGCGGGCTGATTCATCCGCGAGGTGTTTTATTTTATCCGGCTGTGCTGTAAACGGCAGCGTTGGATTTCTTCGCACGCAATACTCGTGATGATTTGCGCTTTTGCGCTGCGCGAAATTCTTCAATTGCATCCATTGCTGGAGGATCGAAAAAATCTGAACCGCATGCCATGCAATGAAAACGTTCTAAAATCGGCATCAAAGTTCCATCGCCCAATTCGCAGGATCCGACAACCCGCCGCATCATTTTTTTGTCGCACTCCGGGCAAATGTAAACTGTTTTGGAAGTAACTTTCAAGGCGGCTTTGCTAATCCGTGGAGCGCTTTGATGAGATAAGGACATAGAAGACCTCTTGTTGATCTATCGTTTTAAATTTACCCTTTGTGTAAATCAGCATGCTATCATAAGTCAATCCTTTGATAACATATAACATTTCACGCTTACCGGTTTCGGGTTTGTGAGAACGTATAGTCTTTGATATAAACGGAGCATTTATGATAGCCTCGAATACCAATGCCTTTGTAAGTCCATCGGCCAGCATTTCGGTTTCGGCCTTCGTTGTGAAGATTACTTTCCCATTTAAAACGAGACGTTTGATGCGAGCTAGAATATCCATATTTCACCACGTCCGAAACACGGTGTATTCAACACTCGCCTCGCCTCTCGCCGCAACCGGAACGCGCCATTCGGCGGTGCGGGCGTCTTTCTTTTTATGCTGCAACGTCGATTCGCGAATGGTCCAATCGCCGCCCAAATGCTCGACAACGACGACGGTGATGGCCGCGTCTTTATGATTGCGCAAGGTGATTTTCACTTTCTCTTCGCTGGCGCGGTCGCCGGCTTGGCGGAAACTCAGTTGCGTGCGCTCGCCGACGATATCAAACGCATCGCCGACATTGAGCCGAACTTCTTCATCGCGCGGCGTGTGATCGATGGCGTCTTCACCGACAAGAACCTGCGCATCGCCTTCGGGTTTGTAGAGACGAACTTTTCCGGCGGGCAACGCTATGCCGAGTCCCGCTTCTTTTTTATTTTTGAAAGTGATGGTCACATTAACCTTTTTCGGATTTCGCATGCCGTCATAAGTATACTCTTTCGTGGTCGCCGTTTTCGCCGCGGGAAAAAGCTCGATTTGTTTTTGCTGATGATCTTTGAGCGTCGAGGGCCGTGTGAGCGAATACAAATGATACTCGAAAAATTCTTTTTCCTCAAAATCCGGCACTGCAGTCATTGATTCCATCTGCATGGTCTTGCGCATAATTCCCACCGGCGGTTGGGCGCGATGAACATCGCCGGCAATGAGCAACAATTTCGCATCTTTGTAGGTCGCACCGGAATTGTTGTCAATCGACACCCACGCGGTCAAATCCATATTTTGATCGTTGGCATCCAACACGCCGACGTATTCGGCATGCCAGCTCATGCCACCGGTCAAATAAGAAACTTCGACCATTTGATTCGCCGCGCCGTTGTTTTGAATCTGCCAAACCAGCGTCGGTCGGGTAATCAAACCTTCGGGCAACTTTGGCAGCTCGGTGGAGACGATCTCCGCGTTGTTCAAAATGCGTATCGAGTTGTCGGGAGCTTGCACAACGACATTACCGCCGGCGGTCAACAATTTGCCTTCAACCGGATTGCCCTGCTTCGTCATCAATTTCACGTTTTGCTCGAGGTAGCGCTGCAAAATTTTCTCGGCGCTGACGAGATCGTATTCAAAATTTTGCTCCAACACGCGTACGGCCGCGGCATTAGATACGGATTTAAAATGCACCGAGGTCGGATCGATTTGCGCCGCGACATCGCGAAATGAGAATACGCCGGCCGGCTTCGGCAAATCGACCTGTCGGGTTTCATGCACCAGCGCGAGATTATTATTGTAGACGGTGACACGAACCTGCGGGTTTTGCGCTAAAACGGCAACGGCCACAAATAGGACCGGCAACACTGAACAGAGAATTCCTGCGAGTTTCATTTTTACCTGCGCCTTTCCTGAAAAATGGTTTGGGTTAATATCTGCGGTTATAGCGGTTATAATCGAATTTTATTTTGAATTCGTGCTTGTAATCAACCAATAATGGGCGATTTATCTCGGCGATTGCAAGATAATTTCTTGTGGAGAAAATTCTTTTCGCAACGCTTTATGAACACGGATCATGATGTTTTCCATTTTGCCACTCTCCGAAGTGTCTACCTAATTTAACGCACTTTTTTCGCAACATGACCATTGCCAGCCAAATGGCGTCTGTTTGCCACACCGTTTCGAGCGCGCCTAACGGTCGTTGTCTTCTTGCTTGCGGAAACCGATTTTTTCTTGACGGGCTGCCCGTCCAGTTCGTCAAAATCATCGTCAAATGCCATCTTTTTTTCCAGCGGCGTGAAAGTATGGAATCCCACAATACGACGCCGATCTTTTTCGTTGAGATATGAGTCAAACAACTTCCAAATTCTTTGCTGGCGTTTCATAACGTCTAGCCCATCAAATGAATCGGAAGTAATCCATCCTCCAACCATTCCACCACCGGCATTTTGCAAAAGAAGTTCCTTAGATGAAAATTCCTTCCGCAAGACTTTTCGGACCCGTTCCATTAAGGTTTCCATGTTGCCACTCCGATTTTTAAGATGATTGTAGCCTTTTCAAGGGCGATACGGCAGTTTTCTTTCAAAAAATCACCACGAATGCCTCGATCCAATTTATCTTTTTTCAAACGGCGCCGTAAACGATCATTAGAAGTATAGCGCAAATCGTTTCTCCATCGTCTATAAAGCTCATCAATCGCTGTGAATACCTGCTGGCTTTCAGCAGGTGTAACGAGGGACTGCAGATTGCTTACATCCAGGAGCAATTGTAGATTATGAGCAGCCTCAAGTTTCGCCTCTAAACGAAAAACATAAGCGCGCAACAAAGATTAGACCGCTACACCAGCAGTATACAGAGCAAATGAATAACGCGCTTTTTCATAAAGCAGCGCGGCGTCGTTCAGCCTTTCTCGTGCAGCATTCACATAATCCACGGCGGCGATTCGCATCTGAATATCTCCTTCCTCCAAAAATATTTTTACAATGATTTCATTCCGCCAACTGCTCCATGTTCGCCACAATCTTTTTGAGATTCATTTCGAATTCAGATTTCTTCTGGCGCTCGCGCTCGACCACTTGCTGCGGGGCTTTGGTCATGAAATCCTGACTGTGCAAACGGCGATTGAGATCTTCCAATAATTTTTCCAAACGCTGGCGCTCTTTGTCGAGACGATGGCGCTCAACGTTCACGTCTATCAATTCGGCCAGCGGCAGATAAATTTCAAAATCTTTCACGACGGCGGAGGCGGCCAGTTTCGGTCGGACGAGCTTGCGGTCGTATTTGATCGAATGCGTTCTCGCCAGTTGCTCGAAATAACTTTCGTGCTGCGTGATGAGCGTCGGATCTTGTCCATCGCCGCCGGCAATGAGCACTTCCGCGGTTTTGCCGATCGGAATGTTCATCTCGCCGCGCAGGTTGCGAATGGCGCCGATCATTTCCTGCAGCAACGCAAATTCGGCTTCGGCATGGGCGTCGTCAAGTTCATTGATTGGTGCGGGCCAATTTGCCATCATAATACTTTCCGATTCGTGGCGGCCGAGCGCCAAACTGCCCTCGCTGCCTTCGCCGCGCCAGATTGCTTCGCTGATAAATGGCGCAAATGGATGCAGCAGTTTCATGGCGTTTTTCATCACGAATGCCGCGATCACCATCGCGGTCTTTTTCGCTTCGGCATCGGCGCCGTTCAATCGTGGTTTGATGATCTCCAAATACCAATCACAATATTCTTTCCAGAAAAAGCTGTGCGCCGCTTCGATAGCTTCGTGGAAATGGAATTCATCCAACGCCGCAGTGAGACGCTGCACGGCTTTGTTGTAGCGCGAGAGAATCCAGCGATCCGCCAATTCGAGACGATTTTGCTGGCGCGCCGAGTTGATCGTTTCAAAATTGGCGGATTGAATAATCGGCTCGTCCAAATGCATGGCGAGGAAACGATAGGCATTCCAAATTTTGTTGGCGAAATTGCGGCCGATTTCAAAATGATTTTCCGAGAGATTGATGTCGGCGCCTTCGGAGCTGAGCATGAGCAGCGACAGGCGCACGGCGTCGGCGGAATATTTTTCGATCATATCGAGCGGGTCGATGCCGTTGCCGAGCGATTTGCTCATTTTGCGGCCCTGCGCGTCGCGGACGATGCCGTGCAAATAAATATTGCGGAACGGAATGTCGCCCATGAATTCGAGGCCGGACATGACCATGCGCGCCACCCAGAAAAAAATAATTTCATGGCCGCTCACCAGCGTGCTGCCGGGATAAAAATATTTCAACTCGGGCGTTTCTTTCGGCCAACCAAATGTCGAGAACGGCCAAAGCCACGAGCTGAACCAGGTGTCCAGCACGTCGGGGTCCTGCCGCAAATTGGTGCTGCCGCAAGTGTCGCACTTTTCCGGCGCGATGGTCGAGGCCGTCATGTGATCTTTTTCACAATAATAAATCGGAATGCGATGGCCCCACCACAGTTGCCGGGAGATGCACCAATCGCGAATATTTTCCATCCAATGCTCGTACACTTTGATCCAGCGTGTCGGGCGAATTTTGATTTTACCGTCGCGCACGGCGGCAAGCGCCGGCTCGGCGAGCGGTTTCATTTTCACGAACCATTGCAGCGAAAGATACGGCTCAACGGTAGTGCCGCAGCGATAGCAATGGCCCACCGGGCGCGTGTGCTCTTCGATCTTCTCGATCAAGCCTTCTCGTTCGAGTTGATCCACCACTTGCTTGCGGGCTTCCATGCGGTCGAGGCCTTCGTACGGGCCGGCGTTGGCGTTCATCGTGCCGTCTTCGTTCATGACGAGAATAGGCTCGAGATGATGGCGCTGGCCCATGAGAAAATCGTTGGGATCGTGCGCCGGCGTGATTTTCACGGCGCCGGTGCCGAATTTCGGATCAACGGCTTCATCGGCGACGATTTGAATTTTGCGGTACAAAATCGGCAGCCACGCGGTTTTGCCGATGAGATTTTTGTAGCGTCTGTCCTGCGGATGCACGGCCACCGCCACATCACCCAACATCGTCTCCGGTCGCGTCGTCGCGACCGTGATAAATTTCTTGCTGCGATAGAGCTGATATTTAATGTACCATAAATGACCCGTGACATCCCTATGCTCGGCTTCTTCATCAGAAAGCGCGGTCATGCAGCGCGGACACCAGTTGATGATGTATTTGCCGCGATAGATCAAACCTTTATTATAGAGGCGAACGAACACTTCGGCCACGGCTTGCGACAGGCCTTCGTCCATGGTGAAACGCGTGCGCTCCCAATCGCAGGCGAAGCCCATTTTCTGCAATTGCTGGATGATGATGGCGCCGTATTTTTCTTTCCATTGCCAGACGCGGCGGACGAATTCTTCGCGGCCGAGATCATGGCGGGTTTTATTTTCGTTTTTCTTCAAAAATTTTTCTACGACGTTTTGCGTCGCAATGCCGGCGTGATCGGTGCCGGGCATCCACTCAGCTTCGTAGCCGCGCATTTTGTGAAAGCGAATGAGAATATCTTGCAGCGTATTGTCGTAAGCATGCCCCATGTGCAATTGCGCCGTCACGTTCGGCGGCGGAATGACGATGACGTAAGGCTGCCGGATGGGATTGATTTCAGCATGGAAAAAATTTTGTTTGAGCCAAAACTGATAGAGTTTGTCTTCCACTTCTTTGGGATTGTACACTTTCTCCAATCCCCGCCGGCCCGTTTCGGTGTTGCGTTCTGACATAAAAAATTTCTCAAAATTTAAGTTGACGGTTAGCCGGTTGGCCCGTTAGCCGGTTGACTCATTTTAACAGGCAAACAGGCTAACCGTCAAACCGGCTAACAGTTTTACAAATCTACACAATATAAGCATTGGAAGCGCAAGAATCAATAAGCGAATAGTAGAAAGCACTCGCTGGCACGAAGCAATCGTTCTTCAATTTTATAAAGTGGCCTGCCACAAAGTGGCTCAAAATTCTGTTGCATTTCTTAAAAGAAAAGATTATCTTGTCCCATTCATTTCTGAAACAGGAGGAGATATGGCAGAAAACAATGCTGTCACAAAAGAAGACCTTAAAAATATTCTTAATGAGCTTTGGGAAAAAGCGAATAGCCGTTTCGAGACTTCAGACCGCAAAGCTGATGAGTTTCGGAACGAAGTCTATGGGCGTTTCGAGACTTCAGACCGCAAAGCTGATGAGTTTCGGAACGAAGTCTATGGGCGTTTCGAGGCTTCTGACCGCAAAGCTGATGAGTTTCGGAACGAAGTCTATGGGCGTTTCGAGGCTTCTGACCGCAAAGCTGATGAGTTTCGGAACGAAGTCTATGGCCGTTTCGAGGCTTCTGACCGCAAAGCTGATGAGTTTCGGAATGAAGTCAATAAACGCTTCCACCGCGCTGACCGGCAACGTCTAGCGCTTCGCAAAGAAATGCACAATTTTTTTTATGAGCTTGACGGCAAGATCATGAATCGATTCGACCTTGCCAAAGAGCATGCTGACCAGGTGGCGGAAAAGCTCGCAAAAGAGTGGACGACGAAAGTAGATCGTCAAGCCGGGGTGATTGACGATTTCCGCGTCGAACAAATGACGATGGGCCGGGTGCAAGATCAAATTCGCCACGATTTAGATGCGACCGCAAAAACGCACGGCGTTCAGATCAACGATTTGAAACGACGAGTGACGGTGCTGGAGGAAGACGTTTTTCCATCATCTGCGAAGGATTGAACACCTCAAGTTTCCTCTACAAAAATTTCTCTTGCCAAATTAGTTAGAATTGTTATATTGTGACAAATTAACTCAACATCCTTAATGGATGTTGTCCCCCAAATAACTAATTCTTTCGGAGGGAGAAGTTATGCGGTTTATACTAAAACATTCCCAAATTGTTTTGCTCTGCCTGTTGCTGCCCGCGCTGGCGTTTGCGCAGGGCGTCACCACCGCGGCTTTAAATGGCACGGTGATGGACAACAAAGGCCAACCGATACCGGGCGTCAATATTATTGCCGTGCATACCCTGAGCGGTACGATTTTCGGAGCCGTTTCGCGCGCCGATGGGCGGTTCAACGTCCCGGGCATCCGTGTCGGTGGGCCGTATACGGTCACCGCCAGACACGTCGGTTATAAAGAACAAAAGCAGGAAAATGTGCATCTCTCTCTCGGCCAGAATGCCAAGATCGCGTTTGTGATCGCCGAAGAGGCGGTTGAATTAGGCGAAACCGTCGTCGTCGCCGAACGGGACGCGATCTTAAGCGCATCACGGACCGGTGCGGCAACTTCCGTTAGCAGCCAAGCAATCGCCTCGCTTCCTACTATTTCCAGAAGAATAGGCGACTTTACCCGCTTGACTCCCCAGGCCAGCGGCAACACTTTTGCTGGCCAGGATAATCGTCTGAATAACATCACCGTGGATGGTTCTTATTTCAACAACTCCTTTGGTTTGGCCGGCCAGCCCGGCGAGAGAACAGGCGTAGCTCCTATTTCTATAGACGCAATCGAACAGGTGCAGGTCAACATTGCGCCTTATGACGTGCGCCAAGGTAATTTCGTCGGCGCCGGTGTTAACACGGTAACTAAAAGCGGCACCAACGAATTCTCCGGCTCGCTCTATACTCTATACCGTAACGAAGATCTGGTTGGTACCGAAGCGAAAGATTTGAAATTTAATCCGGGCACGTTTAAATACAACCAAGTCGGCGTCCGCCTGGGTGGTCCAATCATCAAGAACAAACTGTTTTTCTTTGCCGATTATGAAGGCGACAAACTAACTCAACCGGGAACAACTTTCACGGCCAATGCCGGTGGGCAGACCGTGACAGGCAGTGTCACAAGAGTGTTGGCCTCCGACCTGAATCGGCTCAGCAGTTTTTTGAAAGATAGTCTTGGATACGAAACCGGATCGTACCAAGGTTATGATTTTGAAACTCCAGCCAAGAGGTTTTTGGCGAAGTTGGATTATAATCTTAGCGCCCGCAGTAAGTTGAGCTTGCGTTATACCCATCTTAATTCGGATACGGATGTCTTGTTGTCAAACTCTTCTTCATTAGGGTTTGGAATCAGAAGAACCGTTTCGACCGGTCTGAATTTCCAAAATTCGAACTATGTTATTCTGGAAAACATTCGCTCCATCGTCGGTGAGTGGAACTCGACGATTGGCAGCAACATGGCCAATAATCTCATCGTGGGTTATACTTACAACGATGAAAGCCGCGAATCGCGCGGCGAATTTTTCCCCTTTGTCGATATCCTCGAAGCCGGCTCGGTCTATACTTCGTTTGGTTTTGAGCCTTTTACGCCGAACAACGAATTACGCTACAAAAGCTTTCAGTTGCAAAACAATTTTTCCTTATTTACAGCCAATCACAATTTGACGTTCGGCGCGAGCGCCGAACGGTATGAATCCGAAAACGTGTTCTTCCCCGGTTCGCAAAGCATTTACACCTATAATTCTCTGGCCGATTTCTACAGAGACGCCAGAGGTTATATTGCCAACCCCAACCGAACGACTTCTCCTGTTACTTTGCGCCGCTTCCAGGTGCGTTATAATAATATACCGGGCCAGGAAAAGCCGGTGCAACCGCTGGAAGTATTTTATACCGGAGCTTATGCCCAGGATGAATGGCAGGTCAACAAAAATTTACGGTTGACGGCAGGGTTGAGACTTGATGTTCCATTCTTTGGTAAGACCGGGTTTACCAACTCCGCTGCGGATGCGCTTTCGTTCAGAGATGAAACTGGCGCCACGGTTAAATATTCGACAGGCAAGCTTCCGGATGCGAATATCCTGTTTTCGCCACGAATTGGTTTCAACTTGGATCTACAGGGCGACCGCAGCACGCAGGTTCGCGGCGGCACCGGCGTATTTACCGCTCGTCCCGCTTACGTATGGATTTCCAACCAGATTGGCAACACCGGCGTGTTGACCGGTTTTGAAGAATTGAATAACACGACCGCAAGGCCGTTCAACCCGGATCCCGATCGTTACAAGCCAACCAATGTTACCGGCGCTCCGGCTTCGAGCTATGAATTGGCCCTAACCGATCCTAGTTTTAAGTTTCCCCAGTTGTGGCGCAGCAACATTGCGGTTGATCAAAAATTGCCCTGGGGATTTATTGGAACCGCCGAGTTTCTTTATAACCGCGATGTCAACGGAATTTACTACATCAATGCCAACCTGGCGCCGCCGAATAGAAAATTCATTGGCTTTGGCCCTGATAGTCTTTCAGGTGATATTCGTCCAAGATGGACGACAAGCAACAGAATCAACGCCAATGTCGCGAATGCCGTTGTTTTGAAAAACCAAAACGAAGGCAAATCCTGGAATATTGCAGCTTCTGTGGAAAAACCGTTCAGCAATGACTTATTTGTCAAAGCCGCCTACAGCTATGGCGAAGCGAAGAATACCGTTGACCCCGGTTCGATCGCCTTTGGTTCCTGGAATAATAATCAACATGCCGGCGATCCGAACAACCCGGGATTAGGATTCTCAAGCTCTTCGCCGGGGCACAGAGTTTTTGCGGCGCTATCCTATCGCAGGGAATACTTTAATCTTGGCGGCACGACAGTGTCATTGTTCTTTGAAGGCAGTTCCTTCGGCAATTTGAGCTACACCTATAGCGGCGACTTGAACGGCGACGGCGGCACCAGCAACGATCTGATTTATATTCCGCGCGACGTTTCGGAAATGAATTTTCAGCAATACTCCGTCACCGTATCCGGCGTCACCACCACTTTCAGCCCACAACAACAAGCTGATGCCTGGAACGCTTACATTCAGCAAGACGAATATCTCAGCGCCAACCGAGGCAAATATGCCGAACGGAACGCCGTTTTTCTGCCAATGGTTTACCGGGCCGACTTGAGCATTGCGCAGGATTTGTTTACCAATATTGCCAACAGACGCAATACGCTGCAATTCAGAGTTGATTTTCTGAATGTTGGCAATCTCATCAACAAGAATTGGGGAGTGGCTGAACGCTTTGTCAACGCCCAGCCTTTGATTGTGCCGACTGCTGCCCAGGGCGGCGCTGCCGATACGCAAGGAAGAGCTCGGTACAGATTGAGAAGTATCGGCAATCAGTTGATGTCGAAATCCCTGGAACAGTCTCTTGTCATTACCGATGTTTTCAGATTTCAGATTGGTTTGAGATATAATTTCAACTAAACCACCTGCAATTTTAAAAGCAGAGCAACAAAAAAGCCGATCCGGTATCATTCGGATCGGCTTTTTATTTGGTGGTAAATGAATTCATTATAAAGTTTGGCTTTCTCGAACAAAGCGCTCCCCCCGTCATCGCGCGAGACAATCTCAATCACCAAATCCGGCGCGCGGCTGCCGTATCTTTCTTCTTTTAAATTTTCGTTCAAAATTACTGACAGGTGGGGCATGCGTCCTTTTAAAATACAAATTTCTGCCCTCATTCAAACTCATCAAAAGCGGCGCGGCGGCGAAAAAGGGCGAGATTGCGCGGGCGTTCGAATAATTTTATTAAAAGGACGCCCGCCACAAAACCGCCGATGTGCGCGAACCACGCCACGTTCGCGCTCATTTCCGTTTGAAAAAGGCCGAGGCCGCTGGTGAGTTGCGTTAAGAACCAAAATCCCAACACAAACAACGCGGGAATGCGAAAGGTCGTCAAGCAGATCAAAATGGGCACTAAAATCAAAATGCGGGCGCGCGGAAATTTGACGAGATAGGCGCCGAGCACGCCGCTGATGGCGCCGCTCGCCCCCACCATCGGCATGGCAGAAGCCGGCTCGATTGCAATATGCGACAGCGTCGCCGCCACGCCGCAGAGCAAATAGAAAACCAAGTAGCGTGCGTGTCCCATCAGCCCTTCGATATTATCGCCGAAGATCCACAGATAAAGCATATTGCCCAGCAAATGCAGCCAGCCGCCGTGCAAAAACATCGCGGTGATCAACCCGGACACGTTCGTGCCGTGCATAATGTTGGCAGGAATCGCGCCGTATTCCATCGCAAACGCCTCCGGATCAGGCCGCGATATTTGATAAAAAAAAATCGCCACATTGGCCAGCACCAAAGCATAGTTGAACAGCGGAGGCATCACGCGCGGGTTGTCATCTTTGAGTGGAATCAACTTGCCCTCCTCACGAGCAAATAAAACTTGTCATTAGTCCAAATAAAATTTGTCATTAGTCACTGTGTCATTGGTCACTCTCGCGGATCACTGATTATTGGTGTGATGAATTGCCACAACAGAATAACATTTTTTCGGTAGGAAAACAAGAGGAATTTTGCCTGGTTGCTGGAGGCTCGATGCTGGTTATTTGTTGCTGCTGTTGCAAGATTATGAAGTCGGCGGCGCAGTGGAGACGAGATAAGATTTTGCAGCGGTGAGAAATTCTTCGGCGTGATTGATCGTTGTGACGGCATCAGCTTCGCTAAATTCGGCGTTATGGTGATAATCGGCTGTCTGTCGTTCACGAAAACTATTTTCATCTGCTTTCTCCAGCAATTCGATGGTTGCGGGTTTCATTTAACCACCTGACCTTCACGACGAAGATTTTGCAAAAACGGCGATTGTTTTTTTTGCCAATCTCTTTGGCGCAACGGAATGAGAGCAACAATGATATCGTAGTCTAATGAAAGACGCGCGACCAACTCGCCGGTCCGATCAATCTCGATAAAATCCCGCTCATAACCCTTGAGCACCATCACGATATCGACGTCGGAATTGACCCCGGCCTCGCCGCGGGCGTACGAGCCATATAAAACCACCGCCACAAGCTGGTCGCCATAAAGTTTTTCCAACCCGGTTTTGACTTCGGCGAGAAGTTGTTGCAATTGGCGTTTAGTTATAACTTGTAGTTCCATATTTCAGCTTAAAATATAAGACAATTTTTAAAGGAATGCAATGCCTGCTTTACTTTGCCGCGAGAAAATGCCGCTTGCAATTTATCGGCAAGGTTGTTATATTGAGTTCATCAAAACTTAAATTGCCGTCAGCCAGACTCCCAGATCAAATTCCATAACGCGGACAAGCCGCAACCCCAAAAGCTTAACACAGACAAAACAGAGCAAACAGAGAGGGCAATGATTGGAAAATTCTCTTTAGCTTTTTAATCTCTATTTGCTCCGTTTTCTCCGTGTTGAAAATCTCTTGCTTTTTTTGCACACATTTTGCTTGTTAGTTAGAGCCTAAAAATTAAAGGATTAAATCATCGAGAAAGGAGTTAGTATGACGATCATCTATTCACCTCGCGCCATGGTCAACATTTCGCAAAAGTTGATTCTCCCATTGGCGATGGCGACGATAATGTTAACGACAGTGAAACAAATTTCGGCGCAAGGCATTCCGCAGACGATTTCAGTCACGCCGAAAGTCAGCACCGGATCGGTCAAAGGCGATGCCGACGATCCGGCGATTTGGATTCATCCCACCAATCCGTCAAAAAGCGTCGTTATCGGAACCGACAAAGCCGTTGCCGGCGGCCTGCATGTTTGGGATATGACCGGCAAACAAATTCAATACGTGCCGCTGGGCCGCCCCAACAATGTCGATGTGCGCTACGGCATGAAAATCGGCGGCCAGCTCGTCGACATTGCCGTCACCAACTCGCGCGTCAGTCCTAAGCAAATCAAAGTTTTTAAAATCAATCCGAATGACGGCACGTTGGCGGACATCACCACCGGCAGCGGCATTTTAACGCCGCAATTGGCGGATCCGTATGGCCTGTGTCTGTATAAACGCAAATCTGATGGCGCCATGTTCGTGATTGAAAGCACGGAAACTGGCGCGAAAAAAAATCTGTATCAATATTATTTGGAAGACGACGGCAACGGCAAAGTCAAAGGAACCCATGTGCGAACCTTTGGCAACAATACGATTCAGGAATTTGTCGAAGGCCTGGTTGCCGACGATGAGCTGGGTTATGTTTATGCTTCGGATGAGACCAAAGCCATTCGAAAGTATTATGCCGATCCGGATTTCGGCAACAACGATCAAATCGTCGCTTTCGCCACCGGTGACGGCATTTCCGGCGACCGCGAAGGGTTGGGGCTTTATCAATGCGCGAACGGCACGGGATATTTGCTGCTTTCCAATCAAAGTGGCACCAATGTCAAAGTTTATCGCCGCGAAGGCGAGAGCGGCAATCCACACCAACATACATTGCTCACGACGATCAAAACCAATGGCTCGAATGAAACCGATGGGCTCGACGTCACGAATCGGCCGACTTCCAGCCAATTTCCCAAAGGTTTTTTAATTACACACAATTCGCCGGGAAAGCAATTCAAGTTATATGCCTGGGAAGAAATCGCGCAAAATTTTTTGGCGATCTGTCCCGGCACGACAACGGGTATCGTTGCAGAAAATTCGAATGGGCTGCCGAATGAATTTCAGCTTGAGCAAAATTTTCCGAATCCATTCAATCCGTCAACAACGATTCCATTGCATTTGGAGAAATCAGCCTACATCAAATTGACGGTGATCAACTTGATGGGACAAACCGTGCGCGTGTTATCCGAAGGCGTGGCAGCGGCCGGCGATCATTCGGTGCGATGGGATGGCCGCAACGACGCCGGCGAAATCGTTTCGGCCGGCGTGTATCTGTTCCGGCTCGAAAGCGGCAAACAAGCTCAGATCAAAAAGCTCGTGCTGGTGAAGTAACGCCGGCGGTCAGTCTGAACGGAGTTATTTGATCTGAAGATAAAAATAAATTAACTCGCTTGTTTTTCCGTATTTTTCATTTTATCGGCCACGGCGGTTTTGACAAAAAAGCCAGGAACGGTTTGTTGATTTTGGAAGATGAACACAAACGCGGCCGCGAGGTGAGCGGACAATCACGGCTCAGAGCCTCGTGCAACAGGGCATCCCGGCGGTTATTGCGATGCTCAAACCGGCAAGTTGATCGTTTTCGTTTTGCCGCACGGCAAAATTTTTCTTGATGGCAGCATGCTGCGGGACGACGATGACCGGCAATTCGAGGCCGATCTGCAAGTTGGAACGTATCAACTGCGGGTTGTTCATCCGCAATTTGGCGAGTGGGAAAAATCAATCCATATCGCGCCGGAGAGTCAATATCAATTCGCCATTGATTTCCGGAAAATGGTGAAGCTCACGGTCGCGGCAACACCAGTGGAGGGAAATGTTTTTATTGACGGCCAGGCGACGAGTTACCAAACACCTCGAGAATTTGATTTGCGCGTTGGAAAGCACACGATTGAAGTTCGGCGAAAGGGATATATTCTTGAAGGCGGGCCGCGCGTTATCAATCTTGAAGAAGATCTGACGGAGCCGCTTTTATTTACGCTCAAGAAAGTCCGCTAATAATTCGACTGTGACTGGAAATTTTGGCAACAAGTTTCGCCCTGCCAGTGCTTCGCGATTGGGATTAACCAAACAGAGCGGGCTTTTCTCCCAATCGCGCACACAGTAAGCATGAATGCGGCTTGTAATATTTTTACCTTTTTCATCGGCAAGCCTAACTTCTAAGGGCAGAATGTGAAACCGATAATATTGTCCCAAATGCTGCTGGATGTAGGCTTCGGCATTTGGACGAAAATCAACGACGCCTTCTGCAAATAGCTGATCATAATCCACAAAGCAATGCGGTGAGCCGGTATCCAAATCCGCTTTTACGAGAAAGTTCGTAACGTTGGTCGTGTTTTCCGTTCGGGTTGTGCCGACGATATTCAAAGCCAAAGTAGGGTAGAAGTCGTCTTCGTCTAGAACCGACCACGCCGACTCTTCAATGAGCGGCTTTGGAACAAAAACAA